>Ga0222634_1000338_pt1 | contig 24242 bp, 44 predicted proteins | sample AntAcemetageno50_FD_179807 | JGI IMG/M metagenome (GOLD analysis project Ga0222634, IMG submission 179807) | Saline water microbial communities from Ace Lake, Antarctica - #50 | ecosystem: Environmental > Aquatic > Non-marine Saline and Alkaline > Saline | place: Antarctica: Ace Lake | collected... | reverse complement strand
CAGCATAAGCATCAGCATCAGAAGCAGCAGAAGCAGCAGAAGCAGCAGCAGAAGCAGCAGCATAAGCAGCATAAGCAGCAGAAGCAGCATCAGAAGCAGCATCAGAAGCAGCAGAAGCAGCAGAAGCAGCAGCAGAAGCAGCAGCATAAGCAGCAGCAGAAGCAGCATAAGCATAAGCATAAGCATCAGCAGCAGAAGCAGCAGAAGCAGCAGCAGAAGCAGCAGCAGAAGCAGCAGCAGAAGCAGCAGCAGAAGCAGCATCAGAAGCATTTTTCCTTACAGACAACCACTCGTTCACATGAATATTCTCACCACTAATCTTGCGCTCATACAAGTCGGCTACGTCCTGTGTAACCTTCTTGTTACTTGAGAATCTAATAATACCATGTTCTTCATCAACTAGCAGCCAATGCATAAATTTAGGAAACACTAAAGATAAATCGCTACCAACTTTAGGTGCATTTAAGAATCTAAGAGGAAACTCTTTTGCTATGTCATTAGGCAACCCCTCAAATATCCCATCTTCCAACCTAGCTAATACACGAGGTATCCCCAGCTCCGTCTCATAAGCTGAATGGTTATCGCTATGCAGTGTACAACCAACAGCACAACCCTTACCACCATCCCAATATTGACCTTGAATAATCTCATCGGCATCATAATGTGCTTGCACTCGTGCTAAGTATTTATCTTTTATTTCTTGTTTGCCGTGAAAGGCTAGTAGTTTCTTCATTTATTTTCTCCTAATGGGGTGACGGTAATCTTTTATCCGTCACCCGTTAAGTTTAGATATAGTCCTCGACAACTATGCCCTCGTTATGGACAAGAGACTTAGCTTGCATGATGGTAAATTCCTGCAAGTGGTTCTGTGTAGCAAGAGATTGAGCTTGGTTTAACGCCTCTTGATAAGTAATGTATTTAACCTTGTGCATCTCACTAGTAGTTGCAAAATTTATTATTACGTAAAATGTATTCATAGTGGTAGTCCTTTCTTTAGGTTAAAATTAAGTAGGGGCGGTATGGTTAATGCATTATTGAATCTTCTTATATTTAACGCCATTAATCTCAATGATATCAATGTTAACGGCAGTATGCTCACGCTTTTCCTCGACACAATCACAAGGGTTAAAGCCAAATATCTCCTCAAATACTATCGGGTCAAAGTTTGGTAATTTATATGTTTTATCCCTATCTTCTTTATTCGCTTCTTCCCAAGCCTCTATATAAGCATGTTTCAAACTTGAGTAACACTTAAGATAACCACCCGTTGTTGTGTAGGTCGGATACGCTTCTTTTTCTTTGTCAGACATGTCATTTTCATAAATCCAGTTAGTTAAACTTGCCAGAATCCAGCTTGGTTTATCTGCCTTTTCCCAATCTACAAACTTACCTATCTTATTAAATATAAGAGTCTCCTCTGGAGATATAGTGTTGCAGTAGCCAGTGTTCCTGTCGCCAGTGTTGCAGTCGCCAGTGTTCCTGTTGCCAGTGTTCCTGTAGCCAGTGTTCCCGTAGCCAGTGTTCCTGTCGCCAGTGTTGCAGTCGCCAGTGTTCCTGTTGCCAGTGTTCCTGTAGCCAGTGTTGCAGTCGCCAGTGTTGCAGTAGCCAGTGTTCCTGTTGCCAGTGTTGCAGTAGCCAGTGTTCCTGTTGCCAGTGTTCCCGTAGCCAGTGTTCCTGTAGCCAGTGTTGCAGTCGCCAGTGTTCTCTTTTTCATCAGTCATAATTTTAGTCCTTTTTTGGTTGGTTAATGCATTATTGAATCTTTGCCTAAATCTTCTAGTTTAATATCGTACATAGTAGGTGGCATAACTAGATAGCCTTCTTTGTCATGGGTTATCTGGCCGTTATATTTCGCAGCCAGCATATCCTTAATCTTGTTAGCATCTCGTATTGCTTCTTCATGTGCTGTTAATGGTTCTTGTCTCATAACTCCTCCTCTGGTGTAAAGAACGGCTCACCGTCTCGTTGGATTATAGATACAAACTGAAAGTTTTTTAAATAGGTGGCAGGATGGACGTTGCATTTTGCCAGCCCATCTTTTTCTATAAAAGCGACATATTGCACAAAATCATTTTTTGCTGTCACTAAATCCCCCACCTTCGGCTCAAAGATATGGTAGCTGTCGGGGTGGATAGTAAACCTAACGCCATCTCTCCGTTTTCCGCAAGAGTCGATAATTTCCAGAGTATAATCAATAAACCTCCCTGTTACTAGGTCGGTTACACCATCAAGACCCAGCTCAATCCCAAATTCCCTAGCCATATAAGCAGCTGCAAGTGGGTCTGTGTAATATAATTTCATAACCCTACTCCTTTACGCATTTAAAACTTACGGCCATCTTGTCAGAGTTGTTGAATGCTAGCTCTATGTAAGTCTTGCTTTCAAAGCCAACCTTCACGCAATCTTCATGGTTTGAGAATGTTGCGTAGTTCTCTGATATACTTCCTGCGCCGCTTATCGTCATTAATATTACTAATACATACATCGCACTTCTCCTATGACTTGTAACGCAAAGCGCTTGGTTTAAAATTATCTGTTACTGGCGTAGATCCCGTAGAGATAAAACCCTTTTGTTCGTGAGATATCAGAAAACCTCTTTGGACATAGTCTGTGGCCTCAACTTTAATTATTTGGTCACTATGTACCTCACGAGTCACTCTTACCCTTCTAGCGTCCCTTAAAAGGTAAATACGGGCTATATTATCTTTGTTCTTATATACTCCTCGTTCAATTTCGCGAAATCCTCTAATTCCTAAATAATTCATAGCATCGACTCTTGTGCCATATGATTTTAGCGGATAAACTTCCTCTAGCTCTTTCTGGAATTTACCGTTGTTAGGGTTGATTTTCTTAATCGGCTCTACGCTTGTATAAACTTCAGTCATTACATACTCCCTTGTTTATGAGCGATGATGAGATTGGATACTCACTCGGATTTAGGTATGTTATTTAACCTACGCTAGTTACCGCTAGCCCGCATCGCTCTTGAACCTAGTTTAACAATTCGTAAATACACAGTCAAGAGTTATTTTCATGAAACATGAAATTAATTATTTTACCCTAAATACTTTCCAAGTGTGTTCCATTGCGATTGATTCTTAGCGTTGGGTTTCTCTCATCCCCCAAATCTGCCAGACCAGTGTATCTTGAAAGCTTCATCTTCAACCAAACGTCCGAGCCAACAGGATCCCCCTTCTCGTCTCTAGGGCGTTCAATCATGTACATCTGGTCACAAGCCCTGTTTAAACCTCTTGATCCCAGTGTGTTTCCGTCATCATTTGCTTGCACCAATAGCACGCACCAAATATCATGCTTCTTGCAGATACGGTGAACCCAATTGGCTACGTTTTCTAGGTGTTGGGCTTGTGATTGTTGGCGCTCTTGCCCTGTTACCAGTTGGTAATAATCCAGTATGAAGCCTTCTACTTTATTGCGATAAACATGCTTTTCAACTGCCATCTGTAAGCGCTCAAACTCTATACCTGGCTCGTTTTCAAATATAGCGTAGTCGCTGACTTTCCTCACCTCTTCCACTAAGCGGCTTCTCAGTTGGTCGTTGCTTGCATTACTCCTAAACGCTTTTGCTGGAACTGATAATCTCTGGCCATACATCCGCATAGCCACCTCTTTAGACCCCATCTCAGCGCAGACGAATAAATGCTTATGCTTGCCATCTATCAAGGCGTTAGAAATTGTTGTAGCCATCAAGGTCTTGCCGCACTTGGCGGGGGCTATGAAAGAATATACTCGGCCTTTCTGCAATCCTCCATCAGTTCCCAAATCGACAACTGGTAAGCCCGTCTTAGCCTGATAAGCTGGCTCTGGGCTGGACATATCTTCGTAAATATCTAAACCATTTTGCTTGATTGTAACTGAGTTATCTTCTGTGCTGTTTGTAAGTATGCCTGTGAGCTTAGCAAGGGTCTTAGCAGTGATGGTGCTGCCATCCTCTTCACCCGAGGCATCTATTAATATTTCATTTGCCAATTCTCGCAATAGCCTTCTCTGCCTCAAATCTGCCAGAGTCCTTACATGGTTACGGAAATTAAATATAGTTGCTTGCCCGTAATGTGAACATATCTCAACGAAGTTTTCTTTAAGCAGCTCACCGGAGGAACCAACAACATCTTTGAATTTATGAAACAGTTGAGGCTTTGAAATGCTCCCTTGCTCATCAATAGAAGTTTTAATGCATTCAAATAGTTTTTGATGTAAAGGCTCTTCAAACATATCGGTTATTAGCGTGTCGATAACTTTGTAATATAATTGGTCGTTGTTAATCATAGCACCTAATACGGCAGCTTCTAATTGTTCATTATTTAACTCCATATCACCTCTCCTTCCTGTTCTTGTTGTAATTCTTTCCAGTGCTTGTTTTTTATTCCTTTCTTGGCAAGAGGTTTGTTGTCTTCCCCATATTCGTTTTCCCAACTTCCCGCGTTAAGCCATGATGTGGGTAATTTAATGTATTTACGAATTGTAGAATTTGCTTGGCAGTGGAGTTTGTACTTGGTAGCACCTGAGACAATTTCTTCATGACTAGTTCCTTTTCTTATTTTATTAAATAATAATTCAGCCTTTCTCTTGTCATCCTTTCTTGGGTATTCTTTCCAAAATAATTCGAACGCTTCATCCTTCTTTTTTAGTTGTTCTTTATCTAGTTCTAACTCTGACTCTGACTCTGACTCTGATTGCTTAAGCGTTTGCTTACTTTGATTGGATTTTAAGCCCCCTTTCCTGCCAGCATTTCGTCTTTGCTCCCGCATTGATTTCTGCTTATATATCAACTCGTTAACCTCTTCCGACTCCCATCCTCTTTCAGTTTTGCTTAAGCACTTGCTTAGCGTTTGCTTAAGCGTTTGCTTATCTTGGTCGGAAAAAGCTAAACATTTAAAATAGATTGTTTCATCATCTGGAAGCACCCCGTTATTTTGCACTAAAGCGACAGTAATAGATAGCCATGCACCACGTTCTTGTAGCGTTGGAAATTCTATAAATTTCTTGAGAGCGTCGCCTATATACACAGGGAAGTGTATTAATGTATCTGTCATATTAACCACCACGTCAAAGGTTGCGTCATTTAAGTGGGCGGGGGGTGACGTGAACCCCCCATGTGTCGACAGGTAATTACTCCTGTCCTAGCCGCTTGGTAATGATAACATTAAACGCTCATTATTTCAACTTGTCAAATAAAAACGTTGCATGTTTTAGTACTAATAGCTGCAACTACTGGCGCGGCTATTCATTCGAATATAATCGCATTATAAGTCGTAATTACTAGATGTGTGGCGTGAGTTGGGTTTTAGCTAGTCGCCTTTTTGTATTATGCAAGTTAGCCACACTCAACGTTAAGTTGATAGATCGGTATACCATTTACCTAGCATCACGAACATGGTCTTGAAGTAAGCCTCTTGCTTGACTATCGGTACGCTCTTTTCTCTACTAAAAATATCCCGAGTCTCTAGCATCATCAACATATGAATTGTCGTATTTAGTAGTGCATGGTCTACTAGCTTGCTTGGCAGATATAGCCTTTTGTCTCGCAGCTTTTAATTGGTCAGCTCTTCTAATCATGACGCATGGTGTGCAGTATTTAGTGTTACCAATAGCGTCAGGAAGTTCTACCTTGCAACTTGAACAGGTGGTAATGTGGTTGGGATTATTTTCCTTCTTGTTCTTTATATACTGGTGATTTCTCTCAGCGCTGCATGGTGAGCAGAACCTGGTGCTAGCGAATCTATCAGATATATCAGTTGGACAACTTTCACACCTTCTCATTCCATACCTCTTTTAAAATTATCCGCTCTTTTATAGAAACTTTAGGAATAGCCATCTCACCACACGTTGATTCATCATTATGTTTCGTTTCTTTTATGTAGTGTGGCATCACTATAATATAATCGTCAGTTTCCTTCACGAACCCGACGGACACGCATAATACTGGCTCTGTTGTTATTTCTCCTACCTCTTGCCAAGAAGCGCTAACACCAAAAGCATCAATCCATTTTATATATTCAATATTCATCCCACGCCTCCTTTAAAGCTTCTTGAACATCCTCTAGGCTCCATGCGGCGATCCCTAAGCCACCCTTAGCGTTTATATCATCTAGGAATGCTCTCTGACCTGGCTCAATCTTTTTACCCTCTCCCTTGCACTCTATGCCAACGAAGCGTCCTGTAGTGGCTATATAGCCAATTATATCTGGTGAGTTTTTTAAACCGAACGTTATCCAACCGCCTGATGCAGTCTTGGTAGCCCCAGTATTGTTTCTCCACAGTTTAATCTTATGTGGAAACAATGCATAATACTGTAAGATGGATTTAACCACCCTAGCCTCTGGAATGACGTTTTTCTTTTTATTAACGGCGTTTATGTGTTTCTTGTTCATTTAACCACTCATCTAGTTCATATAATAAATATACAGCCAGGCAAAATCCAAGGATAAAGCTAGCCACCGCTATTAAAATTAATACAATAGTCAAGACGCGTCCCCCTTACTCGAGAATTTAAGGTAAGACTCTCTTATTATATCTGGGTCGAGATTAGCATTGGAGCAGACCTCGTAGAAGTCTTTATTACTACTGGTAATCCACCATATAGCATGACGTTTTCTTAATTTGTTAAGGTTTTGCTCTTTGGGGGTGCTGGGGTTAGTGCTGCTTTTGGCATCTATTAGGGCTTGAAAAACTACTGACCACCACAACTTTTGCACGCCGTCCACATTAACTCCAATATACGAGTTTAACTTTCCTCTTCATCAGCCCAATCCTTGAGCTTGACCTTATCCTTGGTTAGCTTTTGTATGCGTACCATCTCATCATACTTAGGTTTATGGAGATTCTCGTAATTCCAGACGGTTGTGTGAGCTTTGTAGCCCAAGAAGTCAGCCATCTGTTTGAGATTCCATTTTTTCTTTAGTCTAAATTCTTTTAATGTCATAGCTGCATTATATTCATAAACCATGAATGTGTCAACTCTAATATAATTTCATGAAACATGAAAATAACCCTTGACTCCCATATAACATTAGTGTTAAGATGGTATCAGAAATTAAATAATAAATAAGGAGACTAAAATGAATACACATTATTATAATGCATATCACACAGAAAATGGATTCAATGTAGAGTCTGATTCTTTAACTTACAAAGAAGCCTTAGAAGATATAGACGGCAGAACTTACGGCTATGCTTACACTGTTAAGGTGGAGAGCGATGGTGTCGTGAGAATGGACTTGGAGCAAAAGGCTATCGATTATGCCTATGCTCTCGCAGATGAGCATAAATTATTAGTAACCCAAGGATTAGCTTAAAAGGAGCGGAATGATGATTAGTCAAGTAGACATAGAAAAAATCAAGAAAATTATAAACAACCCAAACACTGGCTATTCAGACAGAACTCTTAGATTATTGACTGATGCTGCCGAACAGATGAAAGTAGAACTATATCAAGCCAATAAACGGAGGGCTGCGTAATGAACGGAGATAAACCAGAGCATATATTTTTAGGATTCGTCAGTTGGATAGGGCTATGCCTTTATATAACGTTAATTAATTATTTATAAGGAGTGATAAAATGTCAAATGTAGTAAACATAATAGAATATAGAAAAGGCAAAGCTGTAACTCTAAGATTGGTTGCACAGGAAAACATAAGGGCTTCCGCTAGTGACCTGCCAATACTTAGTCCGCTCGCAAGGAAGTTAAACGAACTAGCTGATAAAATGAGGACAAGATAATGGATGAGATATATGAGCGCATTGATTCGCTAGGGCTGTCGGAGGAGGCTGTATTATTTAGGTACGACCAAGAAACCTATGATGGATACATTGACTGGTTATATTTTAACGCTAAGTAGGAAGAAGACAATGAGCAAAGATAATAACGCGATTGTAATTGAGTTAAAAAAGAAGTTAGACCCCGTTAATATAAAAGTACGACCAGACAGCGGAATGGCTTATATCGAGGGTTGGCACGCAGAAGCGGAGGCTAATAAGATATTTAACTTCGAGTGGAATAGTGAGATTCTATCTATGATAGAAAATACGACTCCAACAAAGAATCAAAAAGATAATAACGTAGTATCTTTTAGAGCTATTGTGAGGGTCACGACACCATTAGGATTTAAAGATGGGTGTGGTTATGGCTCTGGCATAAATAGGGACATACACGCAGCTTACGAGGGGGCAATCAAGGAAGCTGAAACAGACGCAGAAAAGCGCGCACTCAAGAAGTATGGCAATAGGTTTGGCTTAGCATTATACGACAAGACGAAGGCAAACGTAGGAGTTGATATACCTCCAGAGAATACGGTTATAAAGCTCAAGAACAAAGTTAAGACGTTCAGCGACTCTAACTTATTGCTTGATTGGGAGAGGTTGGATCCGGTTGTTAAAGCTAGAGCTGAGCTACCAGTCGATCTAGGCAAGGAGTTCGATGAGTACGTTAAAGATAAACATTTATCATTCACAACATCACCAAGTGGATTATAAAAATGGCAACAGCGGGCGATATAATAACAACAATCCAAGTTGTGGTTTTTCTGGTAGCTTTAATGCTAGTAATCTGAGAGTCACGTAAATGACTACTGATAAAGTGAGGGGTGTGTGATGGCTTGTAGAACCATGAGAATTGAAGTTGACGGAGAATTGGCTAAGGCGTTTATTTGCGGTGACGGGCTAGAAAGCACTCAAATTTGCAGGGTATGCGGCGACATGGCTGATAGATTGTGTGATTACCCAATTGGCAACGACAAAACCTGTGATAGTGCATTGTGTAAATATCATTCAGTAAAGATTCGTGGTGATATTGATTATTGCCCTGAGCATTCAAGTGAATATGGTAGGGTTATTTGGCTAACAAGAATGGAAAATCAGGGTAGTGGAATTTAGTTTACCACCATTAGACATAGAGGAATAAAGATGAAAGATAGGATGAAATCTAAACGTAAGGAGCTAGGTCTGTCTTTGCAGAAAGTTGCTGATTTGGCTGGTACTGGAAAATCCTATATATGGGAGCTTGAAAATAGTAATATCAAAAAACCATCTGCGGAGAAGCTTCTTGAGATTGCGATAGCTCTAAAAACAACAACTGAGTTTCTGTTAACTGGCATGGAAATTAAAGAAAATGAAACAATGTTATTAAGGAGCTACCATAGAATGGACGATGAGGACAAAGGTAAATTACAGCGTATTGCTAGTTTATTTGCTAACGAAGTTTAGACATAGAGGAAGCAGAATGATTAAATACAAAGACAGCTTTAACATAGAGCGTGGTATAGAATTAACAATTTAACTAAAGGAACAGAACTATGACTACAGAATTAATAACACAAGAAGTTTTAACACCCGCTTTATTTGAAGGCGATAAGGTTGATATTGTCTTGGCTGATATTAAGAAACGTGCGGACTTATTCGTGCCAGACTTAACCACTAAATATGGCCGGAAAGATATAGCATCATTTGCCATGAAGATAGCCAAGTGCAAGACTGGCATTGACGGAATTGGAAAGGATCTAGTGTCTGGTGCAAAGGCGGAGATTAAACTTATAGATAACAAGCGTAAATTAGTTCGTGATACTCTTGATGAGCTAAAGGAAGAAGTACGCAGGCCGTTAACTGAATATGAAGATGCGGAAAAGGCAAGAGTGGAGCGTTTGAGCAATGGCGTTACTAGCATCAAAGAAACAGGCGAAAGGGCGTTAGCTGAATGGGGTAGTCTTTCTGTAAATGAATTGAATGATTTTGCTGCGGAGCTTGAACATAAAGATGATGGAACGTGGGAAGAATTTAATGACGCTATTGTTAAGGCTATAATCGAGTCTCAAAAACAAATCCAGCAGGCTATAGCAAAAAGAATGGCCTATGATGCGGAACAAGATGAGCTTGAAAGGCTACGTAAAGAGTCTGCCATTCGTGAGCAGAAAGAGCGGGATGAGCGTGTTGCACAAGCCGCGATAGAAGCAGAGAGACAGCGTGTTGCACAAGCTGAAATCAAAGAGGTTGTTAAGCCAGCTATTATTAAGCCGAAAGAAGCGTTGTACAATCTTGTATCTATACCTGTTGCAGAATATGAGCAATTAAAAAAGGATTCTCAAATGCTAAAAGCTCTCATTGACGCTGGTGTTGATAACTGGTCAGGTTACGATATTGCTATGGATGAAATAGCTGCTTAGATTTACTACAGGAACTAATAGATAACTTAACTGACTTAAAAGAATAACCCTGAGTGGTTACTAGAACAACCATTTAGGTTGTAGCGTGCTGCCGTTTGTAGCTAATTATTCATAGGAGAAAAGACATGTTTTATAAACTAGTCGCTCTTGTGTTTGTATTTGGCTTATCGGCTTGTGCTGATAAAGAGGTTGCAGAACCTTGTAGTCAAATTATAACACATGACAACGGCAATGTCGAATGTATTTATGAGTAATTAAATACGGGGTGGCGTGGTTTAGGCTGCGTCACCTCGGATTAAGGAGTGGTAAATGAACTTTATACTAACCGATGGCCAAAGCCGAAGAAGCGCCGTGCAGCGTATAATGGAACTAGATTTAACCAAGATGTATGAAGTCAGCGTCCAGCCCTTCAAGGATAACCGCAGCAAAGCACAGAACAGGCTATATTGGAAGTGGATTCCATATCTAGCCGATTACTGTGGTTATACCAACAACCAAATGCACAGAGAGTTAAAGGCTAGATTCTTAGGCTTTGATGAGGACGATGTGGCTGGGGTGAAGGTGAAGGAGATCAAAAGCTCTAAAAAGCTTAAGATCAAGGAGTTTTCGGACTATCTACGAGAAATTGAAGAGCTTGCTCTTGGTTACAGCGTTGCGCTTCCGCACCCAGAAGATTATCATTTTGCTATGATGTACAATTAATAGTTGCGTTACTGAAAGTTGTATATATACTACACTTAATAAACTAATGGGAGAATATCATGAACTACAAACTAAGCAGGAAAAATAAGGACGGCAAGTGGTGGACTTACGGTGGTATCAAGAAAAACCAGTGGGATAACCTACAAGCCTCTTTTAAGTTAAGCTCACTTAAGGAGTTAGTTGAGCTTGCCGAGGGCGAGGGTAAAGAGTGGGTCAACTTATCTATGTTTGAGGACGAAGCTAAAGGTGAAGCCCCTAGAGCAACCCCTAGTGATAACTACCACACTCCAGACTTGCAAGATGAAATACCTTTTTAATCTTATGGGGGGAAGGTAACGTTGTGCCGTGGGCGGACTTCAATGTTTTTCTTCCTCTCACCAAGGAGAATGTTATGAATGTCAGAGCAGAGGCCAATAGGCTAATAAGCGCTGTAAAGCAGGAATCAGAAGACGAAGCTAGGCGAGAAATAATGATTTCTCTTGAAAATGCATTAAATACGGAGAAAGATGATGGGAAACGGAACGGGAGCGACTGAAGCTATCGATAGAACAATAGGGCTGAACATAAAGACTAGGCGAATTATCTTAGGATTGTCTAGGCAGCAGCTAAGCAAGAAGGTGGGGATAACTCACCAGCAAATAGCGAAGAACGAGGATGGAGCAAACAGGGTCGCGGCAAGTAGGTTGCCAGACTTTGCTAGAGCTTTGAAGATGGAAATATCAGACTTCTTCGATCAGGACACTGGTGATATCGAGCTGCCAGACAGTAAGAATAGAGCTGTAATCGAATTAAACAGGCATCTATTCGCGCTTGATGAAAAGGTAATATATAGCGTCGTGCAATTTGTTAGACACTTGAGGACAGCCCTTGGTAAATAATCCTACCAGAACTTAATTTTCTCTTTAAACTCGAAGAACTTGCGTACTGCTTGATAAGTCCATTTAACCCTTAAGCTTGGCATTTCACCCTCTTTGTTTATACTTTTAAACATCTGGTCAGCTATCTTACGCTCAGCCTTGGTGAGTAGCCCTCTATTGTACCAGTCAGTGGCGGCATCGTGGAACGCAGATGCAGTCATTATGCTATCAGTATCCACAGCGCCAGTTGCTCCGTCATAGCAGAACCCAGGAAGCAACACTATCACCCCCTCGGTGTCCAAGGACGCAAACTGGTCTTTTATAGGCTGAGGAGGTTTAATACTCGTTTTACGGGATATCCTATGAGTTACCCTGTAGTCCTTCCCCTCGATGTCGTCATACTGGATCATGCGTTGTTCATCCCACTACGTAAAAATATACCAAGTAACGCAGTTAATCCTAGTTGAGAGCCTTGTGCAATAGTGGCATCACCAGTTAATACGCCAGCAACCGCAGCCAACAAGCCCATAACTCCAGTAACATAAGTCTTTTTACCTTTTAGTAATCCAAACATAATCGTCTCCTTTAATATGTCCATAAACGGTTGGGACCATCTATAGTGTCGAGGTGAATAAAGCGCCCATCGCCTTTTTGGTTAATTCCTATTCCTGTGAAGCAGCCCATGTGTAAGGCGCTATGTAATACGGTGCGTGCGTTTTGTCTACTGACAGCTATGTCCGCCGCTTTTCCTGTCGTGTGTGGGCCTGTAAGTCCTGTGGAAGAGACTTGAGCATTGTACTCAGGACTACGGTAGCCAGATGTAACGATAAAAGGAAAGCCGCAGATATGACGAAGAGCGTCGAGGTTGTTAAGAAAAGTACGATCCATAAACTGCTCGCCACTACCCTCTAATCCCTCCTGGTCGAATGCTGTAAAAGTGAAATATCTCATCTTCCATACACCCTATCTTCTATTTTATCAAACCTTTTCTCTATGGATATAATTTTTACCTCTTGCCTAGCTTGTGACTGTACCATTCCTGACTGAACGTAGGATATATCTTTAATATCATCATGCATACCTTGAAAATACCAAACAGCTATAGATATAAACGATCCGCCTATTAGGGCAATAACTGGAAGAAATGTGAAGAAACACCTTCTTATAACTTGAACAACCCATCGACCAATTAAAGCCCTTAGTGTGTCGCTCTTTAAATCTCCCCAAGTAATGCTCTTATTGTCGTCTATAGTCATCTAATTTCCAAAATGGAGGCTGCTAAATAATCGAATAAGAACCAAAAACTAACAACTAATAGTACCAAAGATATTGCTTTTGTGCAAGTTCGGTTGAAATCTACCTCCTTAAAGATGTAGAGAGCTTGTAGCAATACAACCACGTTAAGTCCTACATGATAGGTATACCACTGCAACTCAGCTTCCATGAAGTCTGCTGTAAGCATAGGGATTGCGTGGACAAGTCCTATAAATATCAGAAATAATGCATTAAACATTTTGAGTTCTAGGTTTAGCTTTAGGTTTTGGCTTAGCTCTGAGTATCTTTTTTACAACTCTTTTGTTGTTAGCGCCAGGTTTACTACTTGGTTTTCTAGGCATCGTCTTCCTCATAATCAGGGTTTAAAGTCCAAGTTCCGTCGTACAAATATTTACCACCGATATAGTCCTGCGGAATATCTGCAACGTCGTTATATAAAATACTATTGTCGACGTTAATGTCTCCACCGCCTATTCGTATTGGATGGGCGGGGGCGTTATCGGTTATCTCTATCATGCCAGCAGAGGGAAGTTGTACATCACCTTCAAATTTATAAACGGCAATCCCATCCTTACTTATAATATTCATGTAACCCTCGCTGATATTACCTTTCCCTTGGATGAGTCGTTATCATCCTCGTATGCTATTAGAACAGTATCTGTTCCCACCTGTATATTAGTTACATACTCTTTATCCGTAGTGGCGTTAGTGTAGTTTGTTAGCGCATTTAAGGTGGTGCCAGATATTTCTATGACCGTAGTTTCTATTTCCACATTCTGAATCCCCACCGTCACAACGGCCTGTGTAGAGTTCGGCATCGCTATAGAAGTGTACTCGGACAAGCTAGAATTAAATTGCTCAGGAGTGCCAAAGGCCAGTGATCCGCTACTCTCGGTAATAACGACAGCCCATGAGGTGTTGTCATTCTGTTGAGTCCAAACGCCTATAGCCCTGTTGTCGTCTATGCGGGCGATATACTGCTCGTTTGCTATTACAGGGCTGCCAAGAAGTTGTATTTCAGTATCTCTTACTGGCGCGGTACCACTAACAGAAAGTAGTACTGCACCAAGCCTATTACTTCCGCTGTTCACGTTAGTTAGCATTATCGCAGTTCCCGCAGCAAGGGGTGCTATATAGTTAAAGTTAGAGTTGTTGAAGGAGGTGTTAATTCCGCTCCCCGCGGTGACTGTAGTTCCAGAAACTGATCCGTAGAAGGCTCTGCCGAGAGTGGAACTAGCATAACCAGCTATAAATTCCGTGGAGGAGACGGCGGCGACACTAAGCGCTCCTGTGGAAGGGTTGAATGTTTCAAGAGTAACGGCTGTACCGACTGTGGTTATTGTAGTGCCAGAAAACTCTATGGCTAAAGCCCAAACGACACCATCAACCTCAGTAACAGCTACGGCATGAGTGTTATCTAATAGTGCTACATTCGCATTAACTATCGAGGAGCTTAATAATACAGCTTCCGTTCCGAAGGTTACGTCTCCCGCGCCATCTACCGTACATACCCTGGCTCTAAGATAACCAGTAGCGCCACGGTAAACAAGTAGCGCACGCGTATCATCGATTTCGGCAAAGTTGCAATACCTGATGGCAGACGCACTAAACTCAACAGCCGTCTTATCGCCAGTGCCATCGTAGTTAGCCCAATTAGCGCCGTTGCCACCAGCAGCCGAACTCCAGAATGTAGTAGGAAGTGTAAACATTAACTATAATCCTGTACGAATGATCCACGCATATTTGTACCGTCACTGATAAAAGTATAAACATCAACAGCACCATTAGTCGCGGTCATAGTTGGTGCCGTTCCAGCCCCCCAGTCATAAACACTCCCAAAGGCCAAGGTCTTAGGTGATGAAGCATGTTGCGTTAGTGTTAGAGTGTAGGTTCCACCATCAACTAAGTTAGTTGGATTTGCGAGTGTGGTGTTTTCTGTAAACGTATGTTTAGCAGCTTGTGCGTCATCTAAATTCCACGCTATGCTGTTTGATGTACTTGTTATAGCTACGGTGCCGAAGTTCTGTTGCTTTGTATATACGCTAACCGTACTTAGCAGAAGCGCCTTAACATAATTGAATATCTGCAAGGCTGTCATCTTCTTTGTGGTTGCGCCCGCGCTCGTATCGTCCACGAACGTTACGTCGTTATCCGCTAGCGCATCTATCAGAGTTTGGTCAGTTGCTGTATTTGTCATAATATACCTTCGTTAATAATACACTGTTTTTAAACGTTAATCAAATGGTCGTCATCTGTAGTAATATTTATGCTCCGTCTGCATTCGCATCTAATAGGTAATAGTCACACCACACTTTAACCTCACAGGCCGCAGAACCCTTCGCTCTAAAGAATAAATCTGTCAGTCCTTTGATTTTGATATGACTGCTAAATACAACTGGGGCAAGTGTCGTAAAATCCTCCTCCGACCAAATAACCCGTCTCGGATCAAACGGAGCCGATGTATTCAGTATGCCTTCTCGCTCAAAAAGCGCGACACTAATAGTCTCGCCCGCCGTTAACGTAGGTATAACCCTAATACCCGTAAGATAGGCCATTAGAATCTCCCCCATTCATTACTTAAAGCACGAACTTTTTCGACTGTATATTGAGCTGATATAACCAAAGTAGCAGCCCCATTTATTGTCTCTGCGCCGCTTCCATCTACTGTTATAGTATTTACACTAACGTCAGACTTTCTTACTTCTAGCCAATTGCCTGTTTGACCAGATAGAGCATATAAGTTTAACGTTACACTTCCACCTGTTGTATCAACATTTATCACCCTATCTGTGATTAATACCGTATATGGGCTATCGGTAGAGTCTAGATCGATGGTCGTGGCTCTCCACGCTTCTAGATTAGATGGAGTCAGCGCTCTAGTTGTATCTGTTCCTGCGTTTGTTTCTGCATCTGTAGCTAGCTCAACAACACCTTTATTTGTAGTTGTTGCATCCTCGCACGCTATTGTAATTGTGCCAGTGCCGTTGGTGATGTCTATAGCTTCACCCTCTGTCAACGTGGCTTTAGTTAATGTGTTTCCTGTGGTGTTGCCAATTAACAGTTGGCCATTGGTGTAACTAGTCTGCCCTGTTCCGCCATAAGCTACTGCAATCGTTGTAGCATTCCAAGTGCCAGTCGTTACCGTACCAAGTGTTGTAATAGAGGTCTGCCCAACATACGTGGATGCTATGTCTATCGTAACACTGCCATCAGCATCGTCTGTAACGGTTATTCTGTCGGCGGTTCCAGCTATCCAAGCGGTTAAATCTGACACAGAGGCCAGCTTCTTATTCGCGTCCGTCGCAGTTAACATGGATGCAGTCAGGTTGTTTACCGTAACATCGCCGCTAGATATAATATTTGGAGCCGTAAAGTTAGTTAAATCGTACGTGAAGTTGGCGTTATCTTCGGTAATCGCGCCACCAACGCCGACATATAATACAGAGTTCTCTGTAAACGGACTGATAGAGTAGTCCATCTCAGCTGCGTCTTTACCTTCAAGAGGTGCGTTATTCCTGTCGGTTAATACTACATTGTTATGGTCAGTTAAGTATGAGTAACCCTTTTGCTGGCTCACCCACTTAGTACCGTTGTAGGTTAGTTTATCCCCTGGAGCTGGCGCGGGGATGTTGGTATCCTCCATCTCCTTTAGTTCGGTGTAAGCGTTGCCATGCCATGTCGGTTGTTTGGCATCTTTACCTTTTAACGACTTGAGAAACTCCTCTTCTGTTCCCTCGCTATCCCGCAACCAAAGCTCGTAGGCGGATATACCATCGTCACCTTTATCGCCTTTAATGGATTTACCGTCCAAACCCTTCTTGCCGTCTTTGCCATCCTTACCGCTTTTACCGTTAACGCCAGCTTTACCGTTAACACCGTCTTTACCGTCCTTGCCGTCCTTGCCGTCCTTGCCGTCAGCGCCATTACGCCCATCTTTGCCGCTTTTACCGTTAACGCCAGCGTCACCCTTCTCGCCAGAGAAAGTAACGTCTATAGGTATATCAAAAAGACCATCAAAGTCATCAGCCAACCATCTTCCCCTTAACGAGCATCAAATACAGTAAAGTTCAATGTAGGAGCTGTTGAGCTAGCAAGTGTGAATTTAATACGCACAACACTATCAACTGTAGATTGGTCGCCGTTAACTTCAAAATTGTACATAGCAGGAGCAGTTGTTGAGATTGCAGTTCCACCAATATCTTTTAACGCTACATAAGTAGTGCCACTGTCGCTTGATATATGACCTGTCGTTGTGCCAGTTCCGTCATCACCATATATAATAACAGTTCCTTTACCAGAACCAATCCAAGTTATCTCACTAGTATCACCATCCGCAGATAGTGTTTGTTGTAGAATTTTAGCCATTTTAACCCCTTATAGTTTGTTACGTTCAGTTGTGATTAATGCGTCTTGTGCTGCTAGCCAGCCACCGTCGCTTCCTAGAGCAGCCTCACGCAATCGGCGTTGACTCACCTCCGCCTCTAGGCGCACTATTTCTACTCTGGCGTTCCTTTTTACTTTCCCACTTTCCCACTTTTGGTTCTTAATCCTCACTCTCTCTTGCTGCTCTGGGGTAAGAAGGTAATGCACGCCGTCTACCGTCTTAACGGTTGTATTATCTTCTACTTCTACTTCATATCCATCTGTATTTATAGCCGTTTTCATCACTTTATCCCATATAATTTAAATGTTCCTGACACTATATTACCACTTGCTAATATAAACTGAAGACCATCTATAGCCTCAACTCCAGTTAAATAACTTCCTGTACCGTTTTCGCTATTAACCGAGGCATCACTAGATTGTTGTGAAGATGAAAATCTAATATACTTGTGAAGCGCCGTCCCGCTTGGGTTAGATAAAAACAACTGACCACTACCTGATTCGCCCGTGCCAGCTCCTATCGCATTAACCGCCGTAAGTGTTATGGCTGTGTCCGCCGCATCAACCGCGCCTACAACAGTTGCAGAGCCAGAGCGTATACCAGTTGTTACCCACGCATAATCAGACGCGCCACTTTTAAAGGATGAGGCTATACTTACTCTACAATTTAGAATTGTTCCATCCGTGGCAGGAACGAGATCAGTCCATGTAAAAAGATAATTAGTATACGAGTTGTCTATACCAGACGTAAAATCAATAGTCGCAGAAGTGCTTGCGGTTTGTGTTGATAACAACCTTTGACTACCCGTAATATTACTTATTAAATCCCTTTTAGACTCATTACTATCGTCAACATCTTGAAATAAAAGATAGTCATTCTCGGATGACGTACCAGTCGGCACTCCAGAAATGTCACTAATAGTGCCCGTTGCTCCAGTAGTTCCACGCTCACCAGTTAAATACATTGTCCAATCAGCAAGAGTTCCAGAACCACCAATCGCCGCCACCGTTACAGTTAAAGTCGTGCCTGAATAACTTGCTATAGTTCCCCACATGTAATTTACAGTAGGAGACGCGTCACTCGCAATAAGTATAAACTGCCCAGCGGATAACGATAGGTTGGCGCCAACTGTAAATATTTTACTACCAGCGCCTATAGCGATACTAGTTGTGGACACTATTGTTAATAGACCCGCATAATCTCCAGCCTGAGTCTCACTAGCTGCCGCCGCCGCCGCACTAGCCGCCGCCGCTGCTGCTGAGCTAGAAGCCGCGCCAACCAAACTAGAGGGAGACGAGACATACACGTTGTTAGTTCCACTCGCAGGCGCTGTGGTAAATGTTAGCGTCGTTCCGCTTATCGTATATAAGATAGGGTCTTGAATGTTAAATCCAGCCGCTGTAGCAACCGTAATACTAACGGTGTCTAATGTCCCTGTAAATGCATTACCAGTAAATGCTAAATCCTCCGTGCTACCAGCGATGATAACCTCTGTAAATGTGCCAGCCGTTGTACGTTCTGTTCCCGCATTTCCACCAACCGAAGGAATTAACCCGCCAGCGTCCCTAGTGGTTGTTATGGTGACAGAATAAGCTTGTCCTTCGACAATCGTAACCGCGGAAGTTTGCTCAATTGCCGTTGAAATAGCACCAGCCGCCGTAGCAACACCAGAACCAATTGTCCAGCCTGTGCCTTTTGTCCAACCAGTATCAGTTGTAAATGTTCCGTTTGTTACATTCTCTTGCAGGCCATCATCAACCCATACATAAATCGCTTTCTCATCAATACCCAAATCAGTAGATGTAGTGAATGCCGTTTGTGCGCCTGTGCCACTGAATGATTCAAAGTAAGCCGTAGAAGCCGCAGGCAATGCAGTAAATGCAGTTACATCTAGCGTTGTTTCTATAGTTACGTCTGTGGAATCCTTAACAACGAAGTCATATGTGCCAGACAGCCAAATAGAACCGTTGCCAGTGTCAGGTCTGCCAGCTGCATCTAATACAACAGGGTTCGGATGCTCAACATCACCAGCCTCTGTGGTATATGTAGCTTTATTAGTGCTAAATGTTCCTGTCGCTGTGTATGTATACACCTTTCCGCCAGCCAATGGAGCGCCATTAGCATCAAAAAACTGTAGGTAGGGAGGCGTCATAAGTACCGCCATATTATTCTCCTCTTGCTATTTTGTATCTTCTATGTTACCATTATTACATGGAAGATATACTTAATAAAATTTATAAAACTCTTAATACCATTATGTGGTTGTTAGTTATCATTATTTTTACTCTGTCTGTTCACTTTTCGCCGTGGTTTTAGCCCCCGCTTGACCAGCCAATAGAGCTGGAATCAGTGATTTAGGCAGGAATCTTCTACCCCCTTTAGCCACAGCCTGAGCTACACGAGGTTGTAATCTCGCTAATTCCTGCATAAGCCTGTTAGCCGCTGCCGTCCCTGCCAATAACGCACCAGTTTGTGGATTAAACGCAGCACCAACTAGGCCAGCACCCAACGCAGTCTTTTCAAACGTGTCTGAGCCGCCACTCTTCACTAAAAGCTCTTTACCTATTCTACCCAAGTCAACCAAGTCATCGCTTCCTATATCGGCCTCAGATGCCTTAATATACTTACTTGCTGCCACCCTATTGGACAGCAATACAGGGTTAATAGTTCCATCTGTGGACTTCTCCAACAACGGCTCGATTGTTTTATAATTACGCCATTCTCTTCTAGCCTCACGCAACTTACTAACCTTAGACGCGGGAGCGTTTCTTTCTGCTATATCCTCAACGACATCAACAATATCCCCTATGAACTGTTTAGCTTCCCCTTGCGCCTTCTGTGTCTTGTTTAGTAACGAGCTACGCATACTCGTTAGCTTAACTCCTTTTAGGTCTGTCGCGTCGATATCTTTGATTGTGGAGTCTATATTCTTCTTAACAATGGACAGTAAATCACTTCCTAACGAGCTTTCAGCCTCTTTGTAAATGTTATTAAGTTTAACAACGTCATCCGCTGTAGATTTTATATCAACTCCAATAAGGACATCCCCAAACTTCTTCTCTGCGTCTCTTTTAAAATTCTTCATAACCGCAGGACTTAGGTTGTCTGTCTCCTGTCCAATAGTTCTGGCAACGGCTTTTGTGAAGGCTTTAGTTTGCGTATCCTCAAACGCGTCCACACCGCTAAAAGGTATTTGTTGACTAACCTTTTTAACTGTCTTTCTGAACTTACTAGGGGCTACTTGATCCATGCTAAGCGGGATATTAAACTGTTTTGCTCTTTGCGCTAAAGCCTGAGCAGCGCCTTCTATCTTCGGTAATATAGCACCCCGAACCGCAGTGCCAACTGCTGGAAGTGCGCCACCTATCAAAGCCCCACCTATTGCACCTTCTTGTGCGCCCTCTAATCTCTCACCCTCTTGCGCTTGACCAGCTCCATAAAGACCACCAGAAGCGGCGGCGGCGGTAGCGCCTTTTGCTATACGAACAGGAAGACCACCTGTTGCTAAACTCTTAGCTAGCGCAGTGCCGCCTCTAGTAGTAGCTCCAGCGCCCCCAGTCAGTAATGAGCCAGCTATATTAGAAGCTATAGCAGTCCATGGATCTTGCTTGATTTGTCTAGTAGAACGACCTTGGCGCATTTGCCTAGCCTCTCCCAGTAAATCTTCATAACCTTCGCCAGTTGCCAACGCGGCGATTCCCGCTCCAATCCTATCCGACACCTCATCACCAAAGCCGAATGTAGCGCCCTGCATTCCTTGCTCCAGAACTGTGCGGCCTATATCCTCTACAGGCTCAGGTGCTGGTTGTGCTGGTGGCATAATAGACTCACCAGTATCCACGCTTTCCTCAGCTAGTCGTTGGTAACGTTCCCAAGGCTTTAAACCTTCCGCTGGCTGTGTTTGTTGATAACGTTCCCAAGGCTTCATTATTTCACCTTCCTGTAGTTCTTTTCATCGGCTGGGTCGCCACCTAAAAACCAGTAGCCATCTATTTTCTGGTTCTTCTTAGGAGCACTTGAGTCCGCTTGTTGGGGAGCGCCCCACTTAGTTAGTTTTTGTCCCAACTCTCGCTCTTTAGAATTAATATCATTCTCACGCTGTTTTAAGAATGCTTTTATAGCCGCTTGTTTCTGTCTTGGTGACGCATTAACATCACCTAAAGTGGCTTCTAATTTCTTACCCTCTTCTACTGTAAACGCCGCACCAAATGTTTGTTTTAGTAAAGGCAAGATCACATTAGCAATCTTCGAGTCATACGTAACGCGGTCAATGGCTCCTTGAGACTCGCCGCCTGATTCTTTTATAGCTAAGTCACGCGCCCTGCCAGCAGTAGTATATGTCGCCGTATTAGATAGCCTTTCAAGCTCACCTAGCGTCGCTCTTAATTCTGGGATAACAGCTTTGCGCTCATTTAGCTCAATTAGTTTCTGCGCCCTGCCACCTGACTCAACTCTAGTTGTTGTTAACGCTTGCTCTCTAGCCGTCTCTGCTGGGATTTGCCCCCTGATCTCTGCCGCTCCAATATCGCCCAAAGCGCCACCAAAACCTGGAGTTTGAACTACCTGACCAGTTGCTGGGTCAACCTGTAAACCCTTCCTTGCTAATTGGTCGGATACTGCTTGGCCTCTTGACTCTCGAAACAATCTTTGTCCCTCGGAATCAAGGCCAGCGTAATGCTGGCCAACCTGTATAGCTGCTGGTAATTGTTGTTGCTCGTATCTAGGATCAAGAGCTTGTTGTGTTTTAGCTCTATATTGTTCAGTTTGCGCTCTTAGCATATCACGCTCGAGTTCCTCTTGCTGCTGGCGGCTATAGAACTGCTTCTGTCCTTGTAGCATTTGCCCTAGTCCCATTTGTGAGAATATGTTGCTCATACCTACCCCTAATAACTAACGAATGAACTTGGAGATGCTGAGCCGCCCATACCGCCAGTCATAACACCAAACGCTTGCTGGGCGCGGTTATCTATAGAACCTAAAGCACCAGCCGTTCCTTGGTCTTGGGCTGCACGTCTTGCCATAGTAGCCTGAGCCGCATAGTTACCTTGCCCCAAGTCTACATTACCTTGATTACTCGCAACGCCAGAGCCTTGGCTTTGTTGGCCAGACAAGAAATTCTGTCTATTTTGTTGAGTTTGAAGCCATCTGTTATACGCGTCTTGGTACGACTGAGCCGCTAAACCTTGGGAGAATCTTTGACCCTCTTTCATAGCGCGCCCTGAATACAGCCCACCAGTAGCTGATTGCTGACGACCCAAAGCTTGCTCACCTTGCTCTTGTTGGAATTGATAACCCGCATCATTCTGAAAATCAGGAGGCGTAAAACTACCGCCTAACGTGCCGGTGCTTAAGCCGTCTTGAATCATTTGATTAGCTTGTGCACCTGTTTCTTGATATGGAGCGAAACGAGCTTGCGCCGCACTTGCTGCTGCTTGCTGCTCTCTCCTCGCTCTATCGATTGCTTTTTTTTGCTTATTTGCGCCCAATAAAGACGCGCCTATATCTGTTACAACTCCACCCACTTTTTCTACTCCTATAAAGTTTTAATATAACTAATACTTCTAGGTCTGTAGCCAGCTTTTCTTAGGATTTTACCTATTCTAACGTCACTGTAATTATGCAGGACTTTACTAACGTTTATTCCTTTAAGTATAGTATCACATTCTTCAATAAAGTCAATTACTTGCCCCCCTCTATACTGTCGCTCTATAAATAAAGCGACAGCCGTGGCAAATATTCCTTTTTTATTGTTCAAATCTCCCCCCAACACATAGCAAGAGTAACCAATTATATTCCCACCATCTTTCATCAAGATGGCTTTACATAAATCTAACTCACTTAGGTCTTTGTAAAGCTCCCAGTTCATATCTATTTCTGGGTATAGTGATTTATCTTTTATATCGGCGTAATGTTTCTCCTCTTGTCCCTTTAAATAGTCTAGCACCTCATGCACTGGATGCATTTCATAAGTAATCATCTAGCCTCCACCATTCCTATTACATTTACTGGTGTTGTGACGTTTAACCATGCGGGCGTATATATTCTGTTATTGGTCGCGTTAACCATACCCAAAGCGCCGCCCAAATTATTAGACACAGACATACAAACTCCATTGTTAAACGGCGTTACTGGTAGGTTGTCTATATACGTAGTACCGCCCGTGCTAGTCGTGTTCGTATCAGGTGTTACCAGTATATTAAAGTACAATATAAACCTAGATAACCTGTAGTAACGTCCTGTTATTGTTGGATCCCCTGTGCTTCCCAGACTAACAAATGTAGGAGTCCACTCATCCCCAGCATCGCCATTGTATGTCTGATTGAAGAACTTCAACCACGGTAACTCAAGATTACCATCTTCATCATTAATAATTGATCTTATAGGCGGAGATTCTAAACTCATGCGGTGCGCTCCCCTCCTAGATTTTTAAGATAACTTCCGAACAATGCTATCTTCACTTGATCAGATATTCTAAGTTTAAATGTCATAGCCTCTGCTACTCCTAAACTTCTAAATCTTACCGTTTCAAAGTAGTTACCAGTCTTGCCTATTGCGGCTGTGTGCGGATTGGAGTAGGTGCGTCCACTATCTTTACTCACGCTTAACGCCAGTAGTGGGTCTGAGCCTTGGCCATTATCTAGCCCTACACCAGTCTCAACGCCTATCTCTAGGCAATCATACCGCAATCTATCGCTCTCTTGGAATAAATGGCGGTATATTCTTTCTCTTACAATATCGTCACCATTATCACTATAGATATCCATATCCATTTCGTACAGATTGCCATTTTCTCTATCGCCTATGATCTGTTTACCAAAAGCGGCAACGCAACATTGCCCACGGTGCCACTC
>Ga0222634_1000331_pt1 | contig 24572 bp, 35 predicted proteins | sample AntAcemetageno50_FD_179807 | JGI IMG/M metagenome (GOLD analysis project Ga0222634, IMG submission 179807) | Saline water microbial communities from Ace Lake, Antarctica - #50 | ecosystem: Environmental > Aquatic > Non-marine Saline and Alkaline > Saline | place: Antarctica: Ace Lake | collected... | reverse complement strand
ACGTACAATGTGCCCGAATGGCTTCCTTGGAACAGCATTCGGGCCTTATTAATCTAACCAAAAAATGAACATTAATACACACATACAGAAAGTCTACCCCGAACTAATTAAAATGGGCAAAACAAAACTAAATATAGTAGTATCTTGTGTTTCTAATAAAACAAAAACCCCACTACCCTCACTTCAATTTAGAAATATAGAATTAGATAATATCCCTAAAATGGGGGAAAAATGGATAAATTTCCTTAAAGCTTCCAATGCCCCCCTAACCCCTGCCTATCAACTATACTCGGGGGCTGCTTGGAATTCTATATTAGATGCAGAGGAGTTATCCAAAAATTTAAAGAATTATGAAGTAAATTGGTATATCATGAGTGTAGGATATGGGTTACTTAAATGGGAAGAACCTATAAAACCCTATTCTATTACTTTTTCTAAACCTTCATTTGATGGGTTGAGAAAACGAGTTCTCAAACAAGAAGCAAATAGATTATGGTGGGATTATATTATTAATAGGAGAAATTTTAAAATCTCAGACATAGCTACACCCGATTTCACTACAATTGTTGTGGGTTCCACCGAATATATAAATGCTGTAAGAGAAGATTTAGAGGGGTGTAATAATCTACTTATTATTAGTTCTACTTATAATGCTAGATATTTTGTAGATAGACAAATCCAAACCCATGAGAAACTTAGATTCATCGTAGGAGGAGGAAAAATAGACAATAATGCTAGAAATTTAAAATTTATTCTCCACCATATAGACCAGTGGGGAGTTGATTTAGATGTAATAAACACTAACTTAAAGGGAATAATCTCAGGAATTAAAGAGGAACTCCCCAAAGTAAACAGAAATAGAAAATCTCTTTCTAAAGATAAAGCAATTAATATTATTAAAAGCATAGGTTTAAACAAACCTATGTCGCATTATGTAAATACTATTAGAAACGAAAGGGGGTACAAAATAAGTGAACAAGTAATCATATCATACCTTCAAGAACTCAAAAAATGAACATTAATACACACATACAGAAAGTCTACCCCGAACTAATTAAAATGTGCCGAACACTAACTAAATGCAGTGATTCCTCAAAGGACTTAGTCCACGACATAATAATTGACTTCCTAAAAAAATCAACCAAACGTAAAGAAGAAATAATCAACGATGGTAGACTAAAACAGTACCTCTATATCGCGTGTAAAACGCAATACAATTCCTCGAACAGCACCTACCACACAAACTACCGTATATCGCAGATATTCCGTTATACTGAGGAATTAAACGCAGATGACTATGTGTTCAATGAGGAGGATGTACATAACAATGATGAGTTGCGAGATATCATGGTAAGCATAAATCTTCTATGCAATCGAAAGGAAAAGCAACTAATCGCAGACAGATTCATTGAAAATAAAACATTCAAAGAAATCGCAAATAAAAATAATATACCTGTATATAAGACTACAGAAACAATAAAGAACATAATCCACAAACTTAGAGTAAATCTAACAAATTAAACACAATGAATATATTCGAATTATTAATAGAGATTACAGGTATAATTACTCTTTCATTAGGAGTAGGATTTGGATTGTCTGTATTATTTAAAGCAACAAAAAGGGCAATAAAAAAATCAATCACTAATACGGTGAAAGACATAGTTTTGACTTACCTAAAAACACTTCAAAATGATACAGAAACAAACGATGAAAAATAGAGTAAAGGGAATATATAGCTTGTTAGAAATATTCTCACCTACAGAAAACCTCAGAATAACAGCATTAGAGGAGGCAGACATCATAATGAATATGGGTAAGAAATTAAATTGGACCAACAACCATGGTTTTAATAATGATGAGTTGGAAGAAATATATAATTGTTGGTTTGAAAGGGTCCCAATAAATGAATGTTTAGAATCATTACTATTAGATTATTAAGATGTTAGAAATATTAGGATACGCAATAATAGGACTTATGTTAGCAAGTTGGTTTCAACCACTTACATGGGTTAAGGATAAATTAAAATTATACGATATACCTTACATTGGGTATGTCTTCTACTGTGAAAGATGCATCGCAACATGGTTAACATTTTTTATAACGTGGGATATATTAACTGCTGTTATGGCAGGTTTTGTAGCAAACGTATTAGCATTTGTGGTAGGGAAAATGGATGAACACTGGCCTCCACAGTAAGTGAAGGCTGTGTGTGGGGAGTAATATCCTGTTATATTTATTGACGCCAGCAAGGCGAAACATAAACAAATAACAAATTATTACAATGAACGCACAAATTTACAACACAGCAAAATTAAATAGAAAGGTATTATTTAGAGGTCTAGAACATGGTTACAACACGTACCCTACAGACTTTGACATGATATTCAATTTAAGAAACGAAATCAACATAATAGTAGATGCAAAAGAAAAGGGCAAGAAGCCGGTATTTGGACAAACAATCACATATGTGAACATGTCTACTGCATTACAGGCACAAGGTATTCCCAGTTATATCGTGTGGGTAGAACATGACCACTCAATGAACGACATAATGCTTGCAGATTGTTTGGTATCGCTAGTATGGCATGATTCTAAATGGATAACGCAAAAACAATTATGCGACAGCTTCGAATGTGATATTACATATGGTGATTTCCAAAAACTAATACTAAGTAGACACAATGTTGAGGTTTACAACCCATCAATACATAAATTTGACAAACAAAAATACTTACCATCATGAACAACGAAATAGATAACCCATGGATGCCTGAGGAAATAGATTTCCTATACCACTTTGGAGTAGGCATTCAAAATAAAGGATGGATAAAACAAAATAGTGGAGACTGGTTAAAATCACATATGTTATTAACTCACTCAAATGCACTCAGAAAACTCCACTGTAATTGTGAGGTAGGTGCAATTAAAAAACAGGTACAAAATATGTACAATAAAGGTTATGAAAACATAACAATACTATACAATGCCCAGAATAATGTCTAAAGCACGTAGGAAAAAAAACCAACCTAAATACATAAACAAGGTATCGTATATAACAACCGACAACGATAGTGTATGGGAATTACTTGAGAATAACGTTGATATTACAGAAGCAATTCCATTTTATAGGGATGGTGGTGAAGATAAGCTATACGTTAATATACAAGATAACGAAATGACACATTTTTGCGGAGTACCATTTGATAATTATGCTATTACCAGTTTTGGTAGAGTATGGTCATTTAAAACCAAAAAATTCATCAAGGCATTTTACCGTCCTAATTCAGTTATAGTGTATATGAATTCAACTTCCAATGTTAAGGTTAAAAACCTATTCGCTTTAGCAGGATGGAAGTACAAGCACACAGCAGTTATAGATAAGTTATTATCACTCAACCTTCTAGTAAATGATTATAAGAAACCCCCTAAGTAAAATGTCCAATAAAGAATTAATAGCTATATTATGTGCAGATATTACACACATAAAAACAAAAATGGAGAGTGTCAATTTAGACAAACTCGAAACACAAATTTCCAGCCTAGCGGAAAGTCAAAAGGAACTATTAGTAACCGTAAAAGAGGTCCTCAATGATATTAATAACCCTGAAACGGGTATTATTGTGTCAACGAATAAGAATACGGAATTTAGAGTAACCTGTGAGAAGGATAAAAAAGAGACATTGAATGATTTTAAACAATTACAAGTGTGGTCAAGTGGAGTAAATAAAGGTTTGTGGGTGTTATATTCAGCTGGTGTTGGTATTATAATTAAACTAATATTTTTCAATTAGGAATGTTGTATTATGGATTACAAGAAAAAAAGCAAACAAGGAATCTCAATAGGTGAAACACAACACCACATTGATAAACAGATGACTGAACAAGTAATCAAATTCAAGAAAAAATATACTAGACGTAGTAAACACATACACGCAGATAAATAAATTAGAATGGCAACCAGGAATAAAAGACGTAAAGCAACTAAAATTCAACACGAGAAACGCATATTAGAATGCGTAAAGAAGGTGGTGGAAGGTAATCTTGGTTACATCGCGTATGAGGAGTATGCTAAGAAGAAGTATGGTATTAGTCATACAGCAACCAACGAAATATGGAAGGAAGCATGGATTCGCATTAAGGCCAAATCAACAACCGACGTAGAATCTAAGGTAGACCTAATGCTTAGCAAATTAGACGCCATAGAAGCAGAAGCTATCACTAATAACGATAGAAAAATATGGTTAGAAACAACCAAATACAGAGGTAAAATATACGGTGTTGAGGACAATAAAGTAAATGTAGTAATAGACCATAAAATCAAATTCGATTTCGGAGACGAACCTGAAGATGATGAAAATGAGGCAAACGAAGAATAATGGATGTTATTGGATTCACTCCACATAAAGCACAACGTAAAATCATAGATGAGTATGTTAAAACAGATATAAAATTCTGTACATTAGCTACATCTCGCCAATGGGGGAAATCATTATTAGGAATGAATTCCCTCTTTTATTGGCTTCTAAATAACAATAAAACTAAAGGCACCTGGATTTCCCCTATCTACAAACAATGTAGTAAGGTATTTAAGGAAATGGTCTTAGTATCAGGCGAACTAATTAAATCAAGCAACAAAGCAGAACTCACAATAGAGTTCATTAATGGTTCCACATTACAATTTTTAAGTGCGGACAGAGGTGATTCAATTAGAGGCTTCTCCTTCCATTATATGGTAGTAGATGAGGCTGCCTTCCTAAAACAAACAGTATTCGAAGAAGCAATTCTACCTACCTTAGCAGCACTAGGAAGAAAATGCTTAATCATAAGCACCCCTAAGGGCAAAAACTGGTTTTACACGTATTACCTTAAGGGAGTTGACGGAGGCCATGGTTATTATTCGACCCGCGGTTATACGCAAGATAACCCGTATATAGACGCAGATTTTGTTGCGGACATGAAGAAATCATTACCACCAAATATATTTGCCCAGGAATTTGAGGCAGAATTCAATGATGATGGAAATGATGTATTTACTAATTTATCTAACATATGTGTATTAAATGATTGGACAGAACCTACTTCCAATAATCAATATTATGGGGGAGTAGACCTTGCTGTGTCCCATGATTATAGTGTATGTGCTATTATGGATGGAATTGGTAGGGTAGTTAGAATTGAAAGGACAAACAATATTCCGATGGAAACCACAGCCCAAATATTTAATGCCGTCCTTAAGAAATACAATGTTAGAAACTGTAATGTTGAGGTCAATGGTGTAGGTATTGGTGTGTTTGAAATAATGAATAAAACTAACAAACAATTAAATAAATGGGTTACAACCAATGAAAATAAAGCCATTGGAATACAACAATTAATTCGTGCCTGTGAGGAAGGAACACTCGAATTACCAAGTGATAATTTAATGCCTGAAGTATTTCTAGAATTTCAAGCATACACATATAAACAACTAAGTAGTGGGCGACTACAATTTAACGCCCCAAGTGGATATCACGATGATATTGTGATGTCTATTATGTTATGTAATGAAGCAAGAAGGACAGGACACCTAAAACGAAATAAAATATACATTGGAAACCGATGAACACACAAATAGAAACTAAGCAGGACTTAGTAATACCAGAATATTTAACAATTGATAATTACACTAAATTACAGGATGTTAAATCACTTAAAACACCCCAAGATATAATTAGGGTAATCAGTTTAATCAGTGGAGGCGACCCTAAAGAAATCGCTAAGATGGAGAAAAATGAAGTCGATAAGGTAGCACAATCGATATTTAAGATGTTCTCTACTAATAACCCAAAATTTTGGGCGGTATTTGAATTACAGGGAGTAACATATGGATTTGCACCTCCGTCTAAATGGAAATTAGGTGAGTGGATAGATGCAGGTGAATTCGCTAAGGATTGGAAAACCGACTTAAATAAACTTATGGCACTATTATATCGTCCTATTACTAAACATAAATGGAAAAATCCATTGTGGAAAGCAAAATACCATTATAAATTGTTACGTAAGCAGAAAACAAACCCATTTGACATATATGAGATTGAAGATTATGACAGTGACACTGTAGATGAACGAAGTGAATTGCTTCGTGATATGCCAATAGACATAGCACGGGGGGCAATGGCTTTTTTTTTAGCCATCGGAATGGAACTATCAAAAAATTCCACAACATCTTTAACCCTCCCCCAAAAAGAGACGATGGCGACTTACCAGAACGAAGTGATGAAATCAGTATTCAGCAACACTATGGATGGTTTTTAACCCTGTACAATCTTAGTGAAACTAACATTCTATCTATCACCGGTGACAAGGCTATAACAGATTTAAATGCAGCGTTTGTGTTTAATTTCCTTTCACTACAACAAGAATTAGCAAGGGAACAAAAGCAAAAATATAATCAAACTAATAATACACACAGAATATTATGATATCATTTAACACAGTAGTAGATGACCTTAAAGAGTCAGCAAATGAATTAACTACAGTTAACACTGTAGGGTTTGGTACTATAAGTATGCTTGATGCGAACCAACAAAACGCAGTTTACCCTTATGTATTTTTCAGACCATTAACATCACCAGGTATTCGATTTGGACAGCCTATGATAGGTGGTCGTACATTGAATTTTGAAATGTATGTTATGGATGTTCCATTATTAACAGATACTGACATGGTGGATGTGATGGGTAATACGGAACTCATTGGATATAACATTATAAGTAAATTCTATGACGGTAGTTACGAACCACGTTACACTGTAAGTGTTGGTTCAATAGTTCCAATATTTGAGGCCTTTGGAGATAGAGTGGGTGGATGGGTATTTAATTTAAATGTAGAAACAGACCCTACAGGAATAACTAACTGTAATAGAGTATAATGGCTACTTTTATTCCCAAACATCTAGAATTGGCATTACGAATGAGTGCCGATGGTTTAATCCAGAACTTAGCTGATAAAGTATCAAGTAATCGTTCCGTAGCTAGTGGACATTTAAGGAACTCATTTAAAATAAGTGAATTAAGTGAGAATGGCTATGTTGTTGAGATGGCAGGGTATGGACAAATAGTAGATGAAGGTAGAAGACGTGGTTCAATGCCTCCAACCACACCTATTCTCAGTTGGATTAGGGAGAAAGGTATAAGCCCTAAAAGTGGCCAAACAGCAGAACAATTATCATTCGCTATTGCTATGGGGATTAAGAATAAAGGTATTAGACCAAAACCTTTTATTATGCCAGCAGTTGAAGAAATGATACAACAAACATTACAGCCGATAGCAGACGCTACTGCTTTGGATATAGCGGATTTTATAAACGCAATGCCCCCAATCGAATTTAAAGCAAAAATATAATGGCAATTACAATAGAAGATAATATATTAGATAGTATTACACCAACACACAGTGATATTCTGTATGTGTTAACATCTAATTCAAGTAGCAATGATAATTATTCGTTTGTTACTCAGATAAGGAACACAACTAACACATTGAAGGGCGAATTCAGAACATCGCCTAATCAAAGTGGAATTGGTGTGTTTAATTTGGAAACATTCTATAGAACAAAATTGGAGAATGACCCTCTTTTCACTGATGCATTCACTAACAGTGATACATTTATAACTAAATATAAAATGACATTTGGTGAGGAATGGAGTGATTCCCCTAGTGGTAGTATTGTAATGTATAATGGAATTGATGACACTGTAGGTATTCCTGCTGTTAGTGCTAGTTTAACTCCCGACCCATACAATTATTTTATAAATGGAGTATTAAATAGAAATGAGGGCACATCATTTAATTGGACCGATGTAACTAGTTATTATAACCAAGGTACAGGGGCGGTAGCAAGTAAATTCTATTTAACTGACATGCCATTAGTAAATGTTCCTATTAGGTCAACTGATTACTTTACTATAGGTGTTTTAAATGGTAACTTAGAAAGTGGTAGTATTATACACAATGACATATATAGATGTACATTAGAACAATATAATGCTAATGGGGCATCAACAGGAGGTCCTATTTCATCAACTAACGTTAGAAATGGAGGGGCAAATAGTAATGCTAATTCTCCAAGATTGAATACAAATACAAATTATAATACAATTTCAGAAAGTATATTTGACACATACTCAAATTCTAGATTAACATTAATAGGAATGGGGTTTGCTAATTCAACTACCTTTACTAAACAAACAAATGCTGTAACATACGAAGCTGCGGTAGTAGGATATCAAGGAGGTACAACAACCATTACAAACACTGCTATACAATTTGATATTACAGACGATGATTGTGTTATAAGTGATACCTACAGATTAATGTGGATAAATGATTATGGATGTTTTGATTTCTACAATTTCGATGGTCAAGATAAGATTGCTGCAAATAGAGTAGACAAACAATATAAACAAACTATGATTAACTATGGAACCGACAGTGTAACTGATGGATACAATGTTAATAGAAGGGGTAATAAAAATTATTCCACACAACGAGAACGTAGTTACACAGTAACAACAAAATGGTTAACTCAAGAATGGGCGGACTGGATGGAAGGATTATTCCTATCACCTAGCGTTTATTTGTTAGATGGTTCTATAGCATACCCTGTTAATTTAACTACTGCTACATACAATAAATTTACAAACAATAGAGAGGAGAAAATGAAAATGTATTCTCTAGGATTTAAATACTCAAACAGCCTAAGAACAATATAAGATGAGTGAAGTATCATTACGAGTATATAAGAAATTTTCCAAAACAGACGCTAAGGCTAATTATTACATTCTGGATGTGGATAATAGTAAAACTGATTTCAAATTAGATTTATCTGTAAGTGAGAACCAAGATTTAGGTGCAATATATGGAATTGGAAGTCAACAATTTTATCTCCCACCCACTAAACAAAACATCCAATTCTTCGAATACATTGAGGATGTAGGTAGTTTAGGGGGTAACGAAGCATTCCAAAATATATTTGATGCCCAAGTTATAGTCGATGGCATACGCGTTGCTACCGGAAAATTATGGTTTAATCGCGTGATTAATAACGTACAATCTATTAATTGCCAATGTACGTTCACCGACAGTATTCCTGCGTTAAATACAATGTTTGAAGATGTCAAATTAGGTGATTTAAATTGGTTATCCTTTGACCATGCATACAGTTTAGCCAATCTAACTGGAAGTTGGGATAATAGTGGTACTTTCCCTTTAGATGGAACAATCAAATATCCAAGTGCATTCTATGGTTATGAAGATGGTGATGATTATTTATATGAGTTCGGAGTAGCTTTAGATGTGTCAGGTACAATTAGGAATCCCCAATCCCCCTTACCAATTGATAACTTTAAACCATCCATTAGACTTAAAAATATATTTAATCAAATATTTGAGGGACAAAGTGTAAGTTACACATCCTCATTCATTGAAGGAGATACTACATTTGGTACTACAACTAAAACATTAGATGATGTTTATATGTTGTTACCTACTTATGAGGGGAAAGGGGTCAATGATATAGTCCCTAATAAAACAATCTTAGACGCTGATACTAATCCATTTGCATTCGCTGAAATAAATATTAATGAAGCTAATTTATCAGGATACACCACAGAAGTGATGGACACTAATAATAGCTGGAACCCTACAACAGGTATTTTTACAGCCCAAGGTTCAGGTACATATCAATTTTCAATTGAGTTGGCTTTTGATACTATGTTTTTTTCTCACTCTGATTTGAAGAAACAATTTGAATTAGTATATAAATTAAATGGGGGTGATAATATAAATATAGATGATATTGGTAATGATTGGGATTCAGGTACTTCCCAAACATTTTCCACTTCATGGAGTATATCCTTAACGGATGGGGATGAAATAGAAATTATTTTTCTTGTTAACTTTGTAGTATCATCAGCCCTTGAAACAACAAACGGTAATTTAGGGGCCAAGTTAGAAATAGAGAACAGCGGACAAGGTTCCCCTAACTCTGTGTTTATGGAGGAACAATTTGGCGATATATCTGTTTTAGATTTCATACAGGGTGTAAGCCATATGTTTAATTTAGTTATGTGGACAGAATATGATTCTCCAAACGTAATTAGATTCGAACCATACAATGATTATTTAAATTTAGGTACATCCAAAGACTGGAGTAATAAAGTAGATAAATCTATGGGTATTGAATTATTTCACCCAGCACATGAACAAAGTAAGCAAGTAGATTTCGGGTATAAGCAAGGTAAGGACTTCAGTAGTGAATATGTTCAAGAAAGATATAATGGTGAGGATAGAGGATATTATGGTTATAAAACAACCAATGAATATTCTACTGGAATAAAGGACAATAAAAATAAATTATTTGGCCCTACAGCTATGAAACCATTGAAGAGTGGGACAACCGATGTTATTAGTAATAAAAGAATGACTATCCCTCACATCCATAAAGGTGCAGGAATAGAAAGCAAACCATTAGAATTCTCCCCAAGATTATTATTCGATAATGGAGAACAAATATTAAGTAGCAGTTCGGGGTTAGCTTATAATTATTATATTAAGGATTTCCTAGGGTCTCAAGCCCAAACTAACGTATACCTTCAAATGTCTCCTTTCACTAATATGGTAGGGGGAAGTGATAATTTCTACTTAGGATTTACTTCAAATGATTACTGGCACGATTCGAATGTTATAACTGAATATAATAGTGGAGGTGTTCAAAATTTGTATAATGAATTCTATGCTAGACAATATAACCAATTATATCGTCCTGGGGCTAGAAAAATGATATGCAATATTAAATTTACCCCTCTTGACATCACAACATTCAAATTGAATGATGAAATATTAATTGATGGTCATGTTTGGATTATAAACAAAGTAAGTGGATTTAATCTACTTAAGGATGATTCAGTCAAAGTTGAATTTATTAAAAAACTTCAACCAATACATCAACCTGTATTTACATTAGGAGGAAGTAGTGTCATACAGAAACCCTCAGCAGGTGATTACCCAGCAGGGTTCGAAGCTGGGGATGAAATTATATTCGTAGATGACTCATCGGACCCAAGTGAATATGCGGTTAAAGCCGTAAAACATGACGATACTTCAATTACCATATCGCCTTCAGGTGTTCCGTCGAGTATAACAGGTCAATTGGGTATAATGCTAGGAAGTGGTAGTCTACAATTATATAACAACTACACTAAAGGAAGAATAGGCCAACAAGCAGCATCTACAACCCCATTATCAATAGGGGGTTCTGTATTAAATAATAATTTCCCACCTACTGCGTTAGTTCAAGGATTTAATAATACCATACCACAAACTGCTACAAACATACTTATTTTAGGTGATGATAATACAGTAGGTAATAGTAATTCTAATAATATAGTGTTAGGTAACTCTAATATACTAAATTCATCTAATTCTAATATAGTAGTTATAGGAGATACTAATACATTAGGTATAAATGGTGATAATTCCCTAGTATTGGGAGAAGAAACTGTTGTGAATACTGTAGAATTATCTACTCTAATTAATGCCTCCGGTTCTAATGAAAGTAACTTCCAAGCAAGTATAATATTAGGTGATTATTATAATAAGTCTCCCCTAAATGCTGGTCTTGTAGTAGATAATATATTTGCTAGTAATAAAAAATGCAAATTTGTAGGAACCCCTGGGTGGGGAGACTGGGCAGGGATAACTTATATACAGGATTTAGGTGTTATAGGTAATTATAACCTTAACATAGATGAATTTAGTATGGGAGTAATTATGGGTTCTAAACCTACAGGAAGTGTAATATTGGGAAATGGAAATGATAGTACTCCCTATAATGGAGATATAATATCCCATCCATCTAAGGCTATATCTAGTAAGAATCTATTTGGTTGTTTTACAAGTGGGGATTTTGATATTTCTGTTATTGATTCAACGGGAATAGGATGTAATAATATAATAGGAACTGTCAATTTTGGAGATTATAGTTGGGCCCCTTCTGCTACAACTAAATTTGCTAACACAACATTCATAGGTAAATCTATGCATACAGGAGGTAAATTTACAAATTATAAAAAATATACTTGTAGTGCTGGAAGTTCAGGTGCAATAGATGAAAACCAAAATGTAATATTCCTTACTTGGACTGGGGGTAATGGAACTCATTCATTCCTTGTTCCTGATTCAGCTGCCGTAGATGGACAAATATTAGAAATAAAATGTGATAATTCAATTACATCTGTTAGAAACGTCACCCTTACAGGACCAGTAGGTAATACTTTCGATGGTGCTTTATCATACAACCTAAATAGTAACTATGCATTTGTTAAACTAATAGCAATGGATGGCGATTGGTATGTTTGCTAATAATTAGTGGCAAAACAACCATATCTGTAAACGACTAATAACAATAATAATAACACAATGGCAACAGCAGTAGCAAATGTAGATGTACGGATGGACATCGATACTACGAATGCAGAACAAAATTTATCTGCGTTTCAAGGTAGTATCGACTTAATTGGTGGTAGTGTTGAAGCTGTAGTAGGAGGTTTAGCATTATTTGGTATTGAAACTGAATTCATTGAAGACTTAGAACAAGGTGCCATAGGTGCAATTGCATTTGCTGATGGTATTAAGAGAATGAGTGATGGTGCTGTTGCACTTGCTAAGAATCAAAAAATAGCCGCAGCAGCAACTAGGGCATTTAACGCTGTTGCGAATGCAAACCCATATGTACTATTAGCTGTAGCATTAATAGCAGTAGGTGCTGCTTTTCTTGTTTGGGCAAGAGATGCTGATGAAGCAGTGAAATCTACCCAAGATTTGATTGTTGAAAATGATAAAATAATTGAGGGGATAAAAGAAGAGATAAAATTACAACGAGATAGGCAAAAATCTAAAGGTATTGATATTACTCTTGAAAATAAGTTAGCAGATGAAAGAAAACTATTAAAAGAAAAAGAAACATCTATAAATGAAAATTTAGCTAACAGCGAAAAGAAAATTGATGACCAAATTACAAAGTCATTTAAGAGACACGGAGAGTGGATTATGATGTCTGATGAGGTAATTGAGAAGAAACGTGTAAGGAAAAAATTAAATGATGAAGAATACATTTCGGACCAACTATTAATTGAAGCAGAACAGGAGAAAGCAGATGTGTTTCGTGAAAATATATTACTTCTAGAAAATGAAATTGAAACTAGAGATAGAAAAATAGAGGAAGGTGAAGAAGCAGACCAAACTGAGGCAGCAATAGCTAAGAGGAAAGCAATTAGAGAGGCAAAAGCTTTAGAAGATGCTGCTAAACTACTTGTAATAGAACAAAGAATAGCAGCAGAAAAATTAGAAATAGCAAACAACCAGGCATTATTACAAGCTGAATTAGATGCAGACGAAGATATAAAATTCCAAGCTACATTAGACCAAAATGCACTTGAGTTATTCCTATTAGGGGAACAATATTATGAACGCCTTAACTTAGCTGAGGGTAATGCAGAACTAATTGCAGATGTTGAAGCACGATTTGCTGATGATAAAATTGCCTTAATTAAATCCCAAGGTGAAAGGGCAGCTGCAGAACAAAAGATAATAGATGAGGGTGTATTAGGTGCCCAAGAAGCACTTGAAGGTGCTAAAAGGGCAAACCTAACTGCTGGTATTAATTTCCTAAGTACCCTAGCAGGTGAAAATGAGAAGGTACAAAACGCTTTATTCGCTGTAGAACAAGGTGCAGCCATAGCAGACATCATTGTAAACACACAAAAACGAATAATAGCAATAGGGGCAGCCAATGCTTCGTTAGGAATAGCAGGTATTCCAATAACAACCGCACAAACAATTGCTGCTAAAATAAGTGCTGGATTAAGTATTGCTACTATAGGTGCTACATCCATTGCTAAATTTAAAGGTGGTGGAGGTGGTTTAGATGATGTAGGTGGTGGAGGTGGAGGTGGAGTAGGTGCATTCGGAGGATTTAGCGATACAGCCCAATCTTTATTCGATAGAGAAGCCAACATAAGTGCCCCATCAGGAGAAAATGGAACACCAATTCAAGCATATGTTGTGACTGGAGATATCAATAATGGTATTGAAGCACAAAATCAAATTAATAACAGACGAAGATTCAACTAAAATGAAAACACCCATAATAATAAAATTAGACATTGATGATTTTTTCCTAGGTACGGAAGCAATAGCATTAGTATCCAAACCAGCCATTGAAACTAATTTCTTCATATTTAAATCATTAGAAGAAATAGAATCAACCGAGAATATAGACATTCAATCATTTATTTCTGCATTAGAAACACTCCCAGAAAGCGAAACATCAGCTGTTATTGATTTCTTCAATAGTTGTGAATGTGATTGCGTAGGTAAATGCACGTGTTATATCGCAGACAAACCCACAGACGCCATACTCCATGATAAAGTGGGTACTGTGCAATATACGCAAGAATTTAGCGTGATAGATGAGGATAAACGCATGATAGTGTCACCTGTTATGATACCAAACATGCCTATCCCAAGAGTAGATGAAAATGGAGGGAAATTCTATGTTTACTTCACAGACGACACAATTGAAAGAATGGCCCATAAATTTGTTAGAGATAAACTAACAGATAGCTTCAACATTGAACACGATGGGTCTACCAAATTAAATGGAATTCACTTAGTTGAAAGTTGGATTAAAGTAACAAAAGAGGATAAATCATCTAATTATGGTTTCTCTGAATTACCTGTAGGAACATGGTTCACACAATTGTCAGTTGAAGATGATAACCTATGGAAAATGATTAAAAATAAGATTGTTAAAGGAATATCCTTAGAGGGTGCCTTCAAACAAAAACCTATCAATAAAAATAGAGTAGATTTTGTTAATGTTTCTACATTAGGGGGAACTAAACTATTTATAAAAGAAGACACCTTAGTTACTTTCATCGTTGATGAGAATAATGAAATAATAGGTGTGGCACCTGACGGAACATACAATTTAGAGGACGGAAGTCAAATAATTCTAGTCGGAGGGAAAGCCAATATGTTTCCTAAATAATACAGTAAACATATAACATGAAGGTCACCCTATGGGTGGCCTTTTTTGTTCGCATTAGTGCCAAAGTTTTTATATATGTTATGGAATTTATTAACCCCTTAATTTTTAATAATGAAATTAAACATGAAAGAATTGGTAAAGCAACACTTTAACTTAGTGGACGCGGAAACTAAAATTGAGGCGTTTGCAACGGTAAAAACTATTGATGGGGAACTTGAAATGGAATACGACGAATTAAGTGCTGGTAACAAAATCAATCTCTTAACTGAGGATGGTAAAGTGCCTGCACCTACTGGTGAGTATGAAGTAGAAGGTAATCGTACCATTAGAGTAGAAGACGGTGTAATCGTTGATGTTAAAGAAGTAGCAAAAGCAGAGTTAGAAGATGAAATAGATGAAACTATTGATGTTGATGCCTCTAAAGAAACATTCGATGCAAGAACTGACGCTGAAGAAGAAGGATACCTTGATGGTATCAAAGACGAAAAAGAAGATGAGAAAGCAGACGAAGCTAAAGTCGGTTTATCCGATGAACAAATGAATGAATTAATCACAGAACTAGCAAATGCAGTAGATGCAAAGATGAGTGAAGTATTACTTCAAGTAGCGGCAATGGAGACTAGACTTGAGAAACTCTCAATCGAACCTGCTACACAACCTACCATTATCAAATCACAAAACAGAAAAGCTGAAACGTTTAAAACCTCCTTCTCAAAAACCTTTGACAAGACAGATGAAGTAGCAAAACGTAGAGAAATGCTTTTAAACACTATTACTAGAAACAAGTAATAAAACAAAACAAAACTAAAAACAAATAATTATGAGTAATAACTTATCAACAATCACAAATGATTTCGTAGACAGAGAAGCTGCAGGCTTCATGGCGAGAATCGTTAACGAAGGAAACACAATCGAGTTGTGTACGCTTCAAACTGGCGTTGCTTACAAAGCAACAATAAATAGCGTTTGGGCAGACGGTAACTTCCAATATGGAACTTGTGCAGGCACAGATGCTACAGCTACAACTTCATCTCTTGAACCAAGAGAACTTTTAGCTTGTAAGACATCTTTATACGACGGAATTTGTATGGAAGACGTTGCTGCTAAATTCGGTAACCTTGCAGGTGACGGAACAAATGAGGCTGCTTTATCTGCTATTGCAGAGGGTGCTTTGTCACAACTTCAGTCTCAAGTAGAGGTTGATTTATGGAACCAAGCAGATGCTGCATTATGTGGACAAGACGGATTGTACTTTATTATATCTGGTTCAACAACTGGTGTAGCAGCAGTAAGTTCTCCAACATCTCCAGCTTCAGCTGCAATCACAGCTGTAAATGAGGTATACGAGACTATTCCAGCAATTGCTTCTAACAGAGGAGATTTAGGTATCTTCCTTTCAGTAGCAAATTTCAAGAAGTACTTAGTTGCTTTATCTACATCAACAGGTGCAGTATTAGGTGGATACGATGTTAAGCGTACAGCTAACAACTCACTTATGTATGTTGAACATCCAACAGTACCTGGTTGCCTAGTAATCGGAACTATGGGATTAACAGCTAACCGTGTTGTAGGTGGACCGTTGAAAGACCTAGTAGTAGGAACTGATACATCAGCTGAATCTTTAGGATTCCAGTTATGGTATGACATCAATTCAGACCAAGTTAAATATCGTGTAAATGCGAAATTTGGTGCTAATATTGCTAATCCAGGATTTTGGGCGTCTAACGACCTTACTTAATCTTATTAACCAGAAATCATAAAACCAAAAAATCATGAGTTGTAATATAACAAAAGGATTCGAATTAGGTTGTCGTGACAATACTGGGGGAATTAAACGTGCGTACATTTTAAGTGGTGCAATCACTGAAGTGACAGTAGCAGATGTTGCTACAGCACCTTTCCTATCAAGTGGTATTACTGGGTCAGGCGAGTTTTTCGCTTACGACCAAGTAAGACAAACCGCAAATTATGGCGAGACCATAAATTCGAGTATTGAAAACGGAACAATATTCTACGAACAATCTCTAACACTTCAATTCCACAAGTACCAAGATTCGCTTCAAGACATAATTAATACATTAGGACAAAGTGCTGATGCTAAACTTATAGTTGAAACAAATAACGGTGCATCAGATAATGACGCTAAATTCTTCCTATTAGGTGAGTTTAACGGATTGACTCTATCAGCTGGAAGTGGACAAACGGGAACATCGTTCGGAGATTTAAATGGATATTCTCTTACATTTACAGGTCAAGAACCTGAACCTGCGAAAGAATTAAATGTAGTATACAATGCGGCATCATCAAGCTTAGAAATGCTTGCTGACTTCATGTCGGGAATTACAGTTGGTTACGTATAAGTAATCTAACAAACATATATACGAAATGGGTTCTACTTAAGTGTAGGGCCCATTTTTTTCTATTAGTATGTGAAATAAAAGGATGAATTAAAAGACAATGCTTAAATTTAAATTAGTAGATAAATACGGAAATTTTATTATTAATAAGATAGCATTCTACACCCCTACTGACTTAGGATATAGTGTAGGGGATACAGTTAATATTAACTTTACAAGCCAATACAGCCTATCGCAATCATTATTGGAAAATCAGGCGATTTCCGCGTCAAATCAACATTACCTCACATTTGACATATCAGGCATCGATTTACCACAAGTTGGCGGTCAATACATTGTAGATATAGTTGATTATACATTTTGGGAAAATGAAGGTGACGATTGGGATGAAGCAGGTGTGTGGGGAGAACAATATGAAGTTAAAGATACTGAACGAGGTTTTATAGTTAGTTTAATTCTGTTTGATTCATATTTAAGTAATTTTGAAGAGGCAAACTATATAAAACATAATTTTACGTACACAGAATATACTCATATTAGTGACTTTGAAGATGCATCTTATTTAAAACACCTATTTGATTACACTTCTAAAACCTATACTAGTTCATTTGAGAGTTCTAGTTACATTTCTCATAGTTTCGCCGTTACAACCAGCAGTTATACAAGTTCATTTGAAACCTCCAGCTATATTTCCCACAGTTTTACTGTAACAACAGGTAGCTATACTGGGTCTTTTGAAAGTGCTAGTTATATAACAGCCTCACTAAACATAAATAGTGCCACCCCTTACATATCTGTTAGAGAAGAAGGAACGTACACAATATACAATGGCTAAAGCAAAATTAATACACAGGTATAAAACAAACCACAACACCCTTAAGGAGGAACGTGGTGAAGGTAGTTTTATTAGATTCGGAAATAACAACGCATTTCCACAGAAACTAATATGGCTTAATAATCACTCATCATTAAATGGTGCGTGTATTAAGGCTAAAACAGAGGCCATCATAGGTAAAGGATTAATATGTAAAACTGAGGGTGTATTAGATAATGCTAACCCTTACGAATCATGGAATGATATCTATAAGAAAGTATCATATGATTTTACATTACTAGGTGATTATGCATTACAGATAGTTTGGTCCAAAGATGGTAAAAAAATTGCTGAGGCATATCACGTAGATATGTCTTATGTTAGGGCTGAGGAGAAGGATGAATTTGGAATTATACCTGGTTATTACATTTCAGCTGATTGGGCACTTTCATCCCAAGGAGATGCTAATTACTTACCTGCATACTGTCCTAGTAAATCAATAAAACAACCTAAACAACTATTTACAATTAAACCATACAGACCTGGTCTCGAATATTATTCATTACCAGATTACGTAGGTTCAATTAGAATAATTGAATTAGACACTGAAATAGATAATTTCCACACTAACAATATTCAGAACGGATTAGCACCAAGTTTAGCTATCACTACATTCACTAATGCAGACGCTGAGGAACAACAATGGGTTGAAAAAGCATTACGTAACCAATATGGTGGAAGTGACAATGCAGGTTCATTACTTTATATGGATGTTGCATCAAGAGATGAAGCACCTATTATAACTCCAATTGCAACAAACGGAAACGATACTTATTATGAAGTTATGAATTCCATGATTGAACAAAAGATATTAACAGGTCACCGTATTACTTCTCCAATGATATTAGGTATTAAAACAGAAGGACAATTAGGTGGTAGAGATGAAATGCTGGATGCATATTTGTTATTTATGAATACTGTAATTAATCCAATGCAATCTTCTATCCTAAAGGGTATTGAACAATTACTTGAAGTAAATTATGGTGATGTAACAATAGGTGTTACAACTACTAACTTATTTGAAGATGGAACATTTGAAACAGACGTAATAGTTACAGATGAAGCAAATGAAGCTGATTCTAAATTATTAGAAAAAGAGAATGAAACAGTAGAAACTATAAAATAATGACAGAGGTAATATTTATAAGCGAGACTAGGTTAAGACAATTCACTGACCTCAATGATAATGTATCAAGTGAATTAGTTAAAAATGGTATTCGTGAAGCACAGGACATCCAAATCCAACGCATATTAGGAACTAAGTTATACAATAGGTTAATAGCAGGGGTAATAGCAGATGATTTAACAACCGTTGAAACTACCTTAATGAATAATTACATTGCAGATGCCTTAATATACTGGAGTTACTACTACAGCTTAGATGCAATTTACTTGCGTCCTAGAAATAATGGATTAGTTAGACCTAATGGAGGTGAAAATTCTGTAGATGTTGAATTAGTTTATTATGATAGAAAGAGAGGTACTGTTAGGAAGAAGGCTGAATGGTATAGTGAATTACTAGCTACCTATTTACAGGAGGAAATTTCATTATTCCCTGAACTAAGTGAATCAACAAAACTATATCAGAAATCATCAAATACAAATTCTCAATATGCTAATAACCCTTTTGTGATGAGAGACTCTAGTAGAGGACAAGGTAATTTAAGAGGTATCCCTAGAATAAACGGAGATTATCCCTGTTAATTACATTAAATAAATAAGTTATGAGTAAAGAACAACTTCCAAAAGTATCAATTAAAGATATAATATTAATTATAAAAGCCATTTATGAAATTAAAAAACTCATAAAATTACTTAGAAAAGATAAATATAAAAAACAAAGAAACATTTTAAAAAACAATAAAAAATGAATAAAGAAAAAACAATGAGTGTCATCAGACACAGTTTGACCTTCACAGGTGGTTTATTAGTTACATTCGGATACGTTGAGGAATCAACATTCACAGAATTAAGTGGTTTAGCTATCACATTAATCGGTTTAATGTGGGGTATAATCAGCAAAGGTTAACGTAGTATCGTGTAGATAAACGCGAGTAATAACAAAACAAAGAAGTGGCACCGAGTATATTGGTGCCACCTTTATCTCACAAGTAACGCAAGACTACATTATTAAAGATATTTGGGGAGAACTATAATAGCATGTTTAGCTTCTGCTACTCTTGCATCCCACCAAAGCTTATCAGCAATAACTACTTTCTCTTCTGCTTCCTTTAATTCCAAAACAGCTATCTCTAGGTTTTCTTTAAGTCTTTCTACTTCACTCATAATTTCTTCTAATTAGTGTTTTCATTGTTTTTTGTGTTATAGTATTTTCTTTTTTCTGTTGTGTCTAAGAATTTTAATAATTCAGGGAAGTTAAATATTTCAGCATAATGTTTTATTGCTGCATTAAAATGGTCTTGTTCACATTCATATCCTGCTAATCCCCATTCTGTATTATACATTATAGCAGAACGTTTAGACTTGTAATCATGTTTACATGTTTTACAATACTTTGAATATCTTATTTCTGTAGTAGTTAATAGAGGGAAAGACTTATGAATATTATCATATGTTACCCCACACTTGTTACATGTTTTTTGTTGTTCACTCATTTTATATGTTTTAATAATGAAGGCATTTCAAATATCCTAGAGTATTCTTTTATTGCTGCATTAAAATGGTCTTGTTCATTATCGAATCCATCAAGTACCCATTCTTTACATGCAATTAAACCATTACGTCTAATATTATATTTTATCTTACATGGTTTACAGTAGCACTCATAGGTACCTTCTGCTATATTAAGAGTATAGAACATTTTATTAATGTCATTATATGTTGTTTTACATTTGGTACATGTTTTTTGTTGTTTACTCATTTTAGTATGTTTTAATAATTGTATTCCCATATAAATATATTAGGACATCAGAAACCGCAACTTACTGTTAATTACTGTTTTGATATGACGTTAATATGACGTTAATATGACGTTAATATGACGTTAATATGACGCCTTCAAATTACTGTATAGAAAATGTGGGGGAGTGGAGTATTTTTTATATGTATCGAACGCATAATCATATTGGAAGATAGGGTTTGCAGAGAATGAACGCTTTAAGTTTAATTAGTAGTGTTAAAACGTTAACAGAAAATTAAATTGTGTTTATACCTCCGAGGTGAAAATCCTCAACCGTCCTGAACACTTTGAGAAATTGGTGGATGTTCAGTTGTTTATTTAAACATTAATTAACGGGTTTCAATCATTTAGAATTGAGAACGTATCCTTCATTAGGGTTTGGGTACGGTGGAGGGTTTTTTCTGCAAATCACTTGGAGGATAAACAGGTAGAAACGCCGAACGCCGAACACCGAACAGCGAACAGTTCTACAATTCTACCTGTTATTTATAATTACATACATTAAAAAACACATTCAAATGAGAAAAGGTAAATTTTCACAAATAAGGTTTAAAAATAATAGGAGAAAGAAAATAAAAGGAAAATCTGATTTACTCCCATTTACAGACGCTAGTAAGATAATTGAAGCAGAAGAGGCGAAGAATAGAAAACCCAAGATAAGAAGAAAAATAGACGGAAAATGGGTATTAATAGATATTTCAGGAAAATAAATCATATGAATAGTGTATGTGGTATTATATCTGTAATCGCAAATAACAGAAAATAAAATGGCACTACCTAATTTCACATCACAAACAATTAAATCTACCTTCCAACGTTTAATTCAAACTCCGGATGGTATTACTTTTTATGATGGTACAGGAAGTTTAGTACAAATAGGAACTACAGACACCGGTTCACTACTTACTACAGCTTCTGCTAATTTAAATGAAATTACATTTACTAAGGGTGATACCTCAACATTCGTAATTACAGTAGACACAGGTAGTGGTACCGCAACAGACACCGGTTCACTGTTAATTACAGCGTCAGTATCCACAAACACCATTACATTCACCAAGGGCGATGCATCTACATTTGACATTACAGTAGACACAGGAAGCGGAGGAGGTGGTTTTACATCAGCGGGAATTTCAGGGTCTTGGCAAGGACAAAATTTCGTATCTGCTTCACAAACATTCTTATCAACGGGACAAAGAGACGGCGACTCAGCTATTACAGGTTCACTAGAACTATCAGGGATATTAGAAGGAGAAGGTGCATTACGAACTTCATTTACAGGTTCTGTAGATAACCCAGCGTTATTAATAGGTCCTTTAGCTGGTAATCTTTTTGGTAATAAATGTGGGCTTATATTAGATGAAATAGTACCAGGTTCAACATTATTTGTCCCTTATTTCGTTGCTAATGGTAATAAAATATTTGGATTTGGTACTGTTATGGCTATGGAGGTAGGTATAAATATGCAGGGAAATAACATTCAATACGGTTCTAATTCTCAGACAAAAATATATGCAGATACTGACCCTGTAAACAACCTTGAAATCCATGCAGATGGCCACATTAGACTTCGTGCTAACAATAACCTAGAAATATACAGTAACACAACTGCCTCAGGTGCTATAAGTGCAAGTGGCAATTTACATGCCTTAGTTGCAGATAATAGTGATACATCTTTTAAAACAGTAATGTATGACCCTTCTAATGGTCAATTCTACCGCACAGGAAGCTACGGTGGAGGCGGAGGAGGTACTCCAACAGATACAGGTTCACTGTTAACTACAGCATCAGCAGCTTTAAATGTTTTAACATTCACTAAAGGCGACGCTACAACATTTGACGTTACAGTAGATACAGGAAGTGGAGGTGGTGTAAACATATCAGGAACACCTTCAGATAATCAAATAACAGTATGGACAAATGCTAATACGGTAGAAGGTACTGATGATTTTAAATGGACATCAGCTGATAGGGAACAATACATAAACGGAAAAACAATATACGTACCCCGTACAGATGGTTCGGGGACATACCTTAATGTAAATAATGAATTTGAAAGTGCTTTTTTATCTTACACTGGAGAAATTATTGAAGTAGGTACTGCTATAAGTACAACTGCAGGTTACTGTTATAATTTAAATACAACATGGGCAACAGCAGATTCAAATTCTACATCACTATCTCAGAACTTCTTAGGCATTTCAATAAATGCAGGTACTAATAATATATTTCTTACTAAAGGGGTATTCCAAACAGCATTAATTACAGGTACCTACAGTGCAGGTGCAGCAATATATTTAAGTGCTACAGCGGGGGCAATGACCTTTACAAAACCAACAGCAAGTGGAGACACTGTTAGGCAAGTAGGTTATGCAATAGACACATTTGTAAGTGGAAGAACAACATACCACAAAGTATATTTTAATCCTTCAATGGAATTCGTAGTAGTATAAAGACATGAAGAAAAAACCGTGGAGAGTAAATAAGTCCTTAATGGGTCAAAATATATACAGTATAACTGAAAATGAAATTAAAGCAGAAGATGGAAGGACTGTAATGCATAGGTGGGAAACGCCTATCATGAATCGAATGGCTGAATTTATATGCGAAAGTAAAGGCGATATTATAGAATTTGGGTTTGGGATGGGTATAGCAGCTACAGCAATACAATCATACAATGTTAAATCACATACAATATGTGAAATTAATCCAGGTGTACTTAAAAACCTACATGAATGGGCAAAAACCCGTCCTAATGTAATAATATTAGGAGGGGATTGGTATAACAACATTGATAAAATGAAAACATATGATGGGATATTGTTTGATACCTATTATGATGGTAATACTTATAAATTCCACGAAACACACGCCAAAATAGCAAACAAAGGGTGTAAAAGCACCTGGTGGAATAATGTTGAATTAGAATGGGAGGAATTAGGGTTAACAAATACAGAGTTCGAAATAATTCCTGTATCACCACCAGAAAATGACTATTTTAATTTCCCTAACTTTTGGATGCCTAAACACATCGCCTTATAGTGTAATGGCAACACATCTGTTTTTGAGACAGATATTTTAGGTTCGAGTCCTAATGAGGCAACCATAATATCCCTACTGGGGTAATTTTTATATGTACGAACGTACAATGTGCCCGAATGGCTTCCTTGGAACAGCATTCGGGCCTTATTAATCTAACCAAAAAATGAACATTAATACACACATACAGAAAGTCTACCCCGAACTAATTAAAATGTGCCGAACACTAACTAAATGCAGTGATTCCTCAAAGGACTTAGTCCACGACATAATAATTGACTTCCTAA
>Ga0222634_1000330_pt1 | contig 24580 bp, 40 predicted proteins | sample AntAcemetageno50_FD_179807 | JGI IMG/M metagenome (GOLD analysis project Ga0222634, IMG submission 179807) | Saline water microbial communities from Ace Lake, Antarctica - #50 | ecosystem: Environmental > Aquatic > Non-marine Saline and Alkaline > Saline | place: Antarctica: Ace Lake | collected... | reverse complement strand
CGAGCGCATACTATTTGCAGGCTGTTCCGGCTTGTACGCGCCGATGCGGGGCTGCCTGGAAGTGACTTAGGTAGACTGTAGGCATGGCAATCCCGAAGAAGATTCTGAAACAGGTTCAAGGGCGTGATCCGTACTGTTGGCATTGCGGGCGCGAGGATGACCTGGTGCCACACCATCGAATCAATCGGGGCATGGGTGGATCGAAATTGTTGGACACGGTTGACAACCTGATGATGGTGTGCGCGTTGTGGAACGGTCGCATGGAATCGGATGCGGGTCAAGCGGTGACGGCGCGTGAACTAGGTCACAAATTGTCTGCATGGCAATCGACTAGGTTGCCGGTGTTCGATTCGGTGTCGTGTGAATGGTTCGAATTGCAAGATGATGGGTCGAAGGTGGTAGTGTCTGAAGCCACATTCTAGGAAGGAACCATTGTGGATTATGCGAAGCAGTACGGCATCGACATTGATGCGTTGTGGATGGAACATCCGTCACATCCGGATCAGTTGAAGTTCGCGAAACGTTGGCGGAAAAAGGCTGACGTGTATTGGCTGATGAACATGTTGGCGCAACGTTCGGAACCGACTGGCGTGCAAAATAAGCGTCGGAACATGTCGCCAAAAACGCCACGGAAAAAGTATGTGGCGCAAACCGAATTTGAAGATTGGCAACTGCAAATTGCGATCAATAGTTTGATGCGGCAGGCAAAATCTAATGACTGAATCAATTACGACGGACATTCGATTCAGCATTGTTCCGGAATGGGTGTTGGATGCGCCGGTGTCGGATCGTGCGATTCGTGTCTACACAATTTTGGCGCGGTATGCGGACAACGATACGTTGCAGGCGTTCCCATCACGGTTGTTGTTATCGGAACGGTGTCGGTGTTCGGTGAAATCCGTCGATCGTGCCGTTGAAGAACTGATGACGGTTGGGGCGATTGACAAACAACGTCGCGTCAAAGACGGTCACTATCGATCATCGTTATATACGGTGAAGCGGGTGGCGGCGTCACCCGTGACGCTAGGCGGCGTCACCCGTGACACTAGGGCGGCGTCACCCGTGACGCATAGAACTAGAACCATTGAACTAGAACCACATAATGAGAACGACATCATTCAACACTTCAACACATTTTGGGATTTGTTTCCCCGGAAACTTGGAAAGGGCGAAGCGAAACAGGCGTTTGCAAAGGCGGTGAACACCCACGGACATGATGTGGTCCTGGATGGGTTGCGACGTTTTGTTGATGATCCCAATTTGCCACCCAAACAATTCATTCCACGCCCGGCGACCTGGTTGAATCAAGAACGTTGGGACGATGAACCATATCCGGAAGAAGCAAAAAAACCGTGGGAGCGTTTAGCGATCACACCCGGCACGCGGGATTGGGTGGAACAAATGCACAACATTGGGGAGCATTGGGAATGTCGACCCGGTGAATTTGGACACTAGGAAGGAATGTCATGGGTTTGGAAGGGTATGAAGTTCATCCGATTGGGTATTCGGAAGCGGTCGACATGATTGTCAAAAATCATTATTTGCATCGACGTGGACCGGCATCACATTCGTTTGGGTTGTTCAACGAACACGGGACGATTGTCGGTTGCATCACATACGGAACACCGGCGTCGAATAGTTTGTGTATTGGGTTGGCGGGTGCGGACGAAGCGCCACATGTGATCGAACTGACACGGTTGTGGATTGCGGACGTGACACCGAAAAATGCGGAATCGTTTTTGATTGGTCGATCGTTGCGCATGTTGCCGGATGAAAAAAACATTGTGGTTTCGTTTGCAGAAATTCAAGCGGGTCATCGTGGGACGGTATATCAAGCGACGAATTGGATATATACCGGGATGTCCGATCGTCATTCGCAATGGTCATTGGATGGGGAACCGACAAACAAACATTCGCGCCACTTGTGGGATCAGTATGGCGGGATTGAAAACGCGAAGCGTGTGTTGGGTGATCGAATGGTGAAATCGGAACGTCCACGGAAGCATCGTTATGTGATGATCCGGGGTTCGCGTCGTCGTCGAAACGAATTGATTTCGAAACTTCGGTATGCGCCACAGTCTTACCCGATTTGATTTTTTTCGATTATCGTGTAAAGTGGTAGTCACAACGAAGGAAGGAACACAATGACAAAATTCATCCAAACCGACGGCGGTCGATTCGACGCTGGTTTCAAAGGTGAAGCAAATGATTGCGTTGCCCGTGCGGTCGCAATCATCACGTGCCGACCATATGCCGATGTCTACAAAGAATTGTCACGGTTCATGAAAGACAACGGTCAACAAGGATCGGCACGAAACGGCATCCCCAACAAACTGACCAAAAAGTATTTGGACGCGTTGGGTTTTGAATGGGTGCCAACGATGCACATCGGTTCCGGGACCACCGTCCACTTGCGTGGGGACGAACTGCCATCCGGTCGCATCATCGCCAACGTGACGCGCCACGTGGTCGCCATGATTGACGGCACCATCCACGACACCCACAACCCGGACCGCGGTGGCACACGCGCCGTCTACGGGTTTTGGCGGTGGATTGCGTAACGATTACCGCGACGGAAGGAAACCCGCTTAGGCGGGTTTTCTTTTTGTCCGTTACCATTGGGGCGTGCCGATCATCACATGTCAACGTTGCGGATTCGAATGGACTGTCAATTCCATCCGACGCAATTCCAAAACGTGTTCGTCATGCCGGGCACGGAAGGTTCAAACGGTTCACACGGTCACGGGAAAATGCATTCCGTGGCATGGATTTTTCGCCGTCGATCAAATCACGCCGATGGGCGATGACGGTTTGCCAATGATGCCGGGTGTCCGGATTTGTGGGAACGAAGATTGTGTCGCCAGTTCCCACGTTGTCCCCCGTGTCGGTAGTTCTGCTATAGAATGAATCGATAACGTTCACGGAAGGAACATCATGGCAATTCAAATTCAGTTCGAAGGATTCATCAACGAAGTGAAGGCGTTCGATTGGGGCACCGTCTACGACGTGGCGCACACACAATTCACGAAGGGACATCAAGGCGATTGGGAAGTCGCCGGGAAAGATTATTTTTCCGTAATTGGTGATCCGGGTTTCGAAAAGGATCAACGGGTTTCAATCACCGGTCGCATGAAAACGAAACGGTATGACAAACGTGACGGCACAAAAGGGGTGAAATTGGAAGTCCGTGCCGAAGAAATCAAGTTGGTTCCCAAAGGGTCCAAGAATGAAGACAAAGTCGGTCACGCCGCCGTGAACGCCGTGTGGGACGTCACACCGGTCCCAATCAATGAAAGCGCACCTTTCTAATGGCAACCGGTTCACGGATCGTCGCAACGGTCATGATTGCGTTGCTAGCGGTTCTTTCATATCAGGCGGAACCAATCACCGGGACAATTGGATGGATTGCAACCGCATTGTTGACGATTTCGTTCATCATGTCGTTTAGGCGTCAATCCCGCTAAACTGAAGCGTGGTCAAATTCTTCGTGCCCGGTCGACCGGCGCCGCAAGGATCGAAACGTTCGGTCGGTCATGGACGATTCATCGAAGCGTCAAAGTACCTTCCCGCATGGCGTAAGGCGGTCACGGAATTTGCAATCTACGAAACCACAATGACATCGTGGGACACCATTCACGGTCCCGCACGATTGATTGTCAGTTTCTATTTGGAGCGACCATCGTCGATCAGCAAACGAAAACGACCGTTTCCGATTGTGCCACCCGATTTGGACAAGTTGTGTCGCGGCGTCGCGGACGCATTGTCGGATGCGGGCGTGTGGGGCGACGATAGTCAGGTGGTCGAATTGATTGCGACAAAGCATTATGCGGACACAAGTGAAACCGGTGTGATGATTGAAGTGACGGAATTGAACACGCCGGAACATGATTCAAAGTTGCCAATTGAAATATTGCTATAAACTGATTTCAAATCAGGAAGGAAACAAAAATGCTTGAAGATATGAAGTTGGAACAAACATTGTTGCCATGCATCGTTCGGACAATCATTGAATCACTTGACGATAATGACCGACATATTTTGTCGGAAGCGTTGGACAATTCGTCATGGGGAGATTTGCCGTTGTCAAAGGCGTTGACGAAACGCGGATTGCGGGTGTCGAATTTTTCAATCAAAAAACATCGCGACAAAGAATGTTCGTGCAGGTTGATCAATGCTTGAAAACCTGAAGCCAGCGGACAAGGTTGTCGCACCACCGAACTTTCGTCCCGGTGTTGAATTCGATGGATCGCAAGGAACTGCGACGACACCCGGATATGACAACGAACCGGAAAATTTTGATGAATTCTTACGTGATGCCGGATTGGACCCGGATGGAATCGATGTCATTCCACCCGTACGCACGTCACGATGGCAACAACAAAAGGATGGTGAATTGGTTTGGTTGACGTCGTACCGGTTCACGTTCCGTCAAAAAGCGTCGGACATCAATTTGCCGGTGTTGTTAGCGGAAGCACAAAAGAAAATTCGCAAACCGAAGGCGGTCACAACCCAACCGCGTGCCCTGGTGATTATGTGGTCCGATTTGCAGGTCGGGAAAGTGGATTATCGGGGCAATAGTGTTTCGCTATTGGAACGTGTGGCGTTGATGCAGGATCGTTTGGTCGATCAAATCAAACGCGAAAAACCTGATCGTGTCATATTTGCCGACTTGGGCGATACGGTTGAAAACTTCTACAACGCTAATAGCGCACAACAAATGATGACGAACGATTTGTCAATCATGGAACAAGTCGATGTCGCGACCACGTTGGCATTTCAAACAATGAAACGCGTCCACGAACATGTCACAGACATCACCTATGCGTCCGTAGGTTCAAACCATTGTCAATTCCGGATGAACGGGAAAACGGTGGGGAAACCGACCGACGATTGGGGCGTGTTCATCGGACGTCAAATTGCACGATTGTCACAAGAAGCCGGGTTTGGATGGAAATTCGTTGAACCACAACCACACGATGAATCATTAGCGGTTGACGTATTCGATGACGGGTTCCACATTCTAGGGATCGCTCACGGACACCAAGCGCGTCGACCGGACATGATGGCAACATGGTGGCGTCAACAAGCGTTTGGCAAACAACCCGTCGCGGACGCAAACATTTTGATTCACGGGCACTTCCATCACCTGCGTGTTACCGAACTAGGGTCAACATCACGTGGCACGTCACGATTCCTCATCATGGCTCCCACAATGGACAACGGGTCCGGATGGTTCAGGTTGACGACGGGTGAAGATTCCGTCCCCGGACTTGCCACCATGATCCTTGAAAAGGGTGTGGACTATACGGGAACGGTGTTCAAACTATGACCGACAACAAACCGACCGCATGGACACCACGCGACGACATCCATTTGGAAGTGTGGAAATATCACAAGCACGTTGCGGAACTTGCCAATTCCAACGCGGTTGTCCATTTTGCCCGTGACCTATTGGAAGAAGAACACGGGTTAGACGACTACGAAATGGACACATTGGAAACGTTGATTGACGTGGCAATTGACGCGGACAAAGTAATTCAAAAACATTTTGGCGAAAATTACGTTGCGGAATACGTTGAACAAATCGATGAAGGGAATCATGATGGATAACGCAGAACAAGTGCTGACCGTTGCAGCACAATACCGGGAACAGTTATCGGAAGCGATAACACGTGACGACATCCGCGAACGCATGGAATGGTATCGGCACGAAGGCATCCCATTGTTCAAACCACCCGCCACCGACTAATCGACCATCGAAACAAAAAAAGAAAAAATATTATGGCACCCGCCTATGGGTTCAACCGCCCATGCTTGACATGCGGACAACTGGCACGTGAATCGTACTGCGAACAACACAAACCAAAACGGAAACGTGGACCGGAATCGTCACGACGACGCGTGAAGAAGTCCACCCTGTACGGGGGCGACTACAAACGTCGCGCAAAAATTGTTCGCGCAACCGCACAACAATGTCATTTATGTGGGGGAGGGGCGAAGGCGGGCGACCCGTGGGAAGCCGATCACATACACCCGGAATTAGGATCACAATCCGTTTTGCTACCGGCACATAGGTCATGCAACCGCAAACGCGGAAACCGACCAATGACCACACAACCACCACGCACATAACCGACCACACCCACCCACCGCCGGGCACAAACTAGGGGTGGGATCAAACATTATTAGCAAAACGATGCACCCCGTCAGCCCCATCCATGCGTAAAGCCGCGCAAAATTATCAGTTTTTCCGGCTAGGCTGGTGGCATGAAGAAAATGACGGTGGAACGTTTGTCGATTGCGGTGTTGACGCCGGACCCGGAAAATGCGCGAACACATGATGATGCGAATGTGCGGGTGATCGCGGGAAGCCTTGAACAGTTCGGTCAACGCAAACCGATTGTGATCACGGCGGACAATGTAATCGTCGCGGGTAATGGTACGGTGCGGGCGGCGCAGTCGTTGGGTTGGTCGGACATTGATGCGGTGCGTGTTCCCGCGGATTGGTCGGACATGAAAGTCAAAGCGTTTGCGCTTGCGGATAACCGGACGGCGGAAATGGCGGAATGGAACGTCACGGTTTTGGACGAACAATTACAGGCGTTGACGTTTGACGGTTTTGAAATTTCCGCGTTTGGTTTTGATTCTCAGGAATTGCCCGCGGAATCAGAGTGGTCGGACTTGAACGATGCGGTCAAGGATCGTAGCGGGACGCAACAAATGACGTTCGTCGTGTCCGATGATCAGGTGGAAACGATACAACAGGCGTTGAGAGTGTCAAAGTCTTTGGGGGAATTCGATCAATCGGAAAATGTGAACGGAAACGGAAACGCGTTGGCGCGGGTTTGCGAAATGTTTTTGGGCAATCATGGGGGCTAAAGATTTAGTGTTGCGACGGATTTCGTCAACGGATGCAAACGCGGTTGTTCGCAAATATCATTACAGCGGAAAAGTTGTTCCGAATTCCCAAATCCACATTGGCGTTTTCTATATGGGCAAACTGGAAGGGGCGATGCAGTTTGGTCCGTCAATCGACAAACGCCGGGTTTCCATGCTGGTAGAAGGAACTGGATGGAATCAGTTTGTGGAATTGAACCGGATGGCATTCAGTCCCGCCTTACCGAAAAATAGTGAATCGCGTGCAATTGCAGTTTCGATGCGGTTGTTGAAAAAACACGCACCCAATTTGAAATGGTGTGTTTCGTTTGCAGACGCAACGCAATGTGGCGACGGGACTATATACCGGGCATCGGGATTTTTGTTGACGCAAATCAAACCCAATAAGCAAATGCTTTTGTGGAAGGGGAAAGTGATTGCAAAAAAAACGTTGGACAATGAAAACTTCCCCCGGATAGGTGGGAAATACTATTCGCGTCATTTGATTGAAACTGGGGCAGCGGTTCCGTTGCAGGGTTTCCAACTTCGCTATGTCTATTTTTTGGATCAATCATGGCGGGATCGTTTGAAATCAGACATTATTCCATTTGATGAAATTGAAAAAGTCGGTGCAACAATGTATCGTGGGAATCGCCCTGGAAGCATTGCTAGCGATGCGTCTGACTTCCGGTCAGAAGAAGGAAGTGCAAATCTTACCTCAGGGCTCGAAACGCGAGAGCAATAATGCCAGCCGGACGACCGTCGAAACCTATTGAACAGAAGCGGGCGCTAGGCAATCCGGGACGTCGCCCGTTGCCCGATGAAAACGCGGTGCAATTGATTCCCGCGATTGATGCGGTTCCGGAACCGTCACGTCCGTTGCTGAAGTATGGTCGCGAATTGTGGGATCGCGTTTGGGGGATGGGTGTGACATGGATTTCACCGAACAGCGATTTCGAAATTTTGTTGATGACGTGCGAATTGGTCGATGAACGTTGGAACTTACGCATTCAGGTGATGCAATCGGGTGATCCGAAACAGCGTCGAGGGTTGCGTGAATTGGATCGACAAATTGTTTCGAACTTGTCGTTGTTGGGTTTCACACCGTCGGATCGTTCACGGTTGGGTGTTGCGGAAGTCAAGGCGCGTTCAAAGTTGGAAGAATTGATGTCGCGACGGGATGAATGGTGATGGAAAAGATTGATGGTTGGGCACCGCAATGGTTGACGAAGGCGACGGAAGAATCATTGAATTCGAACCGTGCGGATATGGCAATCAAGTTCATTGAAGACTTTGGTGTGATCACAAAAGATTCGGTGTCCGGCAAAACGGGCGAACGTCTGGTGTTGCGTGATTGGCAGAAAGAATTGGTCCGTCATATTTATGCACAAGAATCGGGCGGGTACAAGTACAAACTGGCTTTGTGTGGTTTGCCACGTAAGAACGGAAAAAGTGCGTTAGCGTCCCATCTGGCGCTATTTGACACCATATTTGGACCGGGTGGCGGGGAAACGTATTCGGTAGCGGCGACACGTGATCAGGCACGAATCGTTTTTGGGGAAGCGAAAAAAATTATTTCCGCGGATGAAGAATTATCGGCGCTTGCGAAACTGTATCGGGACGCCATTGAAATTCCCGCAACGGGTTCCGTCTATCGGGTTTTGTCCGCAGAAGCGGGTGCCGCCGAAGGCTTGAATAGCACCGCCGTGTGGATCGACGAATTGCACGCACAACCCAATCGGCGCATGTTCGATGTCATGCAATTGTCGATGGCGGCGCGTGGAAACAAAGCGCACATGGTTGCAATCACAACCGCGGGTGTGAAGTCGGATTCGTTAGGGCATGATTCAATTTGTTTCGATCTGTATCAGTACGGAAAAAAAGTTGTTCGTGGTGAAATGGATGATCCGAATTTCATGTTGGCGTGGTGGGAATCGGATGGCGATCACAGACTGCCGGAAACGTGGAAGGAAGCAAACCCCGGTTTTGCGGATTTGAATGACGAAGCGGATTTCGAAGCGGCGGTCCGTCGCACACCGGAACCGGAATTCCGGACCAAACGTTTGAACCAATTTGTGTCGTCTGCAATGTCATGGTTGCCGGTCGGTGCGTGGGATGAATGTCAAACGGAAATGTCGATCACACCGGACGATGAAATCATTTTAGGATTCGATGGTTCTTTTTCTGGGGACTGTACCGTCGTGGTTGCGGCGACGGTTGCGAAGGATGGTTCCCCGGTACGCGTGGAATTGGTGAAGGCTTGGGAAAAAAATTTGGAACAAGACGATGATGATTGGCGTGTGGATATTGCAGACGTGGAACAAACAATCATCAACTATTGTCAAACCCATCCGAAGGTTTTGGAAATCGCGTGTGACCCATTCCGGTGGCAGCGTTCGATGCAGGTGTTGGAAGAACGTGGATTGCCGATTGTAGAATATCCGTCTACTTCCCCGCGAAGAATGGTGGGTGCTTGCGCCAAATTTTTTGACATGACGATGGACAAAGAAATTCAACACAATGGTGATCCCACGATTGCCCGGCATTTAGAAAACGCGGTTGTCAAAAACGACAATGTTGGTCCCCGCATTGTGAAGGAATCGCGAAATAGTCCCCGCAAAATTGACGCAGCGGTTGCCGTTGTGATAGCAGTGGACCGCGCCACAGTCGCTAGAATGGAAGAAGTTGTCCCGCAATTTTTCGGATAGGTTCAAAAACATGTCAAACTTTTTGCAGGTGGCGGGGGTTGTGGCGATAACCGTGGGCGTGTGCCTTGTGTCAATCCCGCTTGGAATTATTGTTGGTGGCGTGTTGATTACCGTCGCCGGTTATGCGTTAGGGCGATAAATGGTTTTCAATAAGTTATTCGAACAACGTGGTGTCAGTTACCAATCAATTTTTGCCGCCGGTGATGACATTGCGTTTGGAACCTATGCCGGAACAAATATCAATTCGGACACCGTCTACACAGTCAACGCAATTTTTTCCGCGGTCAACATTATTTCCACCACGTTGTCGACGTTGCCGTTGGATGTTTATATTCGCAACGATGGCACCCGCAAACCATTCCGTCCGAAACCTGATTGGGTGAACCGTCCGGACGTATCATTCCCGTCCTATCACCCTTTCTATTCGGCGGTGTTCGCGTCTATGTTGATGGAAGGAAATGCGTTCATCCGTGTCTTCTCCAATAACCGCAACGAAGTCGTGAACCTAGTTGTGCTAAACCCGTTGACGGTTGAAGTGAAACGCAATGGTTTGGGTGGATTGATTTTCAACGTCGAGGGCGAAGACGAACCGTTGACATCGGACGACATGATTTTCATTCCCGATTTGGTTCGACCCGGTCACGTTCGTGGGATTGCGCGATCGTCAGCGTTGAAAGAATCGTTTGGTTTGTCATTAGCGTTGGACCGTTGGGCACAACAGTTCTTCGGAAGCGGATCGACCATGAATGGCGTCATAGAGTTTCCGGGGGCGTTGACTTCGGATCAGGCGTCGGATTTGCAATCCGGGTTCGATCAACGTCATACCGGATGGCAGAAGGCGCACCGCACGGGCGTGTTGACCGGTGGCGCGACGTTCAAAGCGACACAGTTGGATGCGGAAAAAGCGCAGGTCATCGAAGCGCGTCGCATGGCGGTTGAAGATGTGGCGCGTGCGTTCAACATTCCACCGCACCTTTTGGGGTTGCCGGGGACAAATAGTTATGCGTCCGTAGAACAAAACAACCTTGCTTGGGTGACGCACAATTTGCGTCCGCTTGCGTCGAAGGTCGAATCGAGCATGTCGATTTTGATGGATCGTTACCGTGGGGGAACCGAAGCGTTTTTGCGTTTCAACCTTGACGGGTTATTGCGTGCGGATTTGCAATCCCGGACAACAAGTTATTCAACAATGTTGCAGGCGGGGGCGTATAGCATCAACGAAGTTCGTGCGATGGAAGACATGCCACCGATTCAAAACGATGCGGCGCAATTGCCACGCGTCCCGTTGGCGAACGTGAACATTGCTGATTCCACGGTCAAGGCTGACATGGAACGCGTCCGAATGGTGCAATCGCTTGTCTATGCTGGGTTCACACCGGAACAAGTTTTGAAGGTTATGGGGTTGGACCCAATGGATCACACCGGGTTGCCGTCCGTGCAATTGCAGGGTGTGGCGCAAGTTGATCCGGAAAACCCTGATTCCGTATACAAAGACGCGGTGACCTAATGCCTATTGTTTCCGGACAAACCATTTATTTGACATTGCGGGCTGGTGACCGTTTGTTTGCGGTTTCCGATCCCGGTGGACTTGAACTAGGTGTGACGGATATTCGGAAGAATGACTGATGCCGTATTTTGTGACAGATCAACATCCTGATTGCCCGTCGTTTGCGACCGTGAAGGAAGACGGCGAACTGGTGGCGTGCCACGATACGGAACAGGATGCGATCGATCAAATGGTAGCAATCAGTATTTCGGAAGATATGGAACCGGGTGGCACCTACAACGGCGACACTTACCGTTCATTAGACGTTCGTGCCGAACCGGGCGAATTGTCGGTCGGTGATTTTGTTCGGTGGGATTCATCTGGCGGAACCGCACGTGGACGCATCGAACGCATTTTGACCGAAGGTGTTTTGAATGTGCCAGACACCGATTTCACAATCAACGCTTCGGGAGACGACCCGGCGGCGTTGATTAGGATTTACCAGCCCGAAGAAGACGAATGGGAAGAAACGGAAACGCTTGTCGGACATCGGTTCGGAACGTTGACGAAAATTGATTCGTTGATCCGTTCGGAAATGCGTGACGTCAATTTGGTTGCACCGGCGTACATGCGTGCCGCGGCGCGTCAAGGGTTGCGGTACTACGACCAGGGATTAGCGGGCGACGGGTTGGAACAACGCACCGTCACGGAAGCGCGTCAAATGGCACGTGGTGACGCGTTGACACCGGACAAATGGGTGCGCATATCTGCATGGATCGCCCGTCACCTTGTCGACTTGGACGCACCGGCGGCGGACCCGGACAATGATGATTATCCGTCGGCGGGTGTTGTCGCTCATTTATTGTGGGGATCGGGGTCGTCGAAACGTTCCGCGAACCGTTCGATGGAATACGCGCAAGGGGTAGTTGCTAGACTTGAAGAAGAAAACGAAGGTCGCGCCAAAGGGGAAGCCGTGAAAAAGTTGGAAACTAGAACGCATGTTGTCGATTTCGAATTGCGTGATTTGGATGACGGCGGGATGGCGTTCGAAGGTTATGCCAGCGTGTTCAATTCACGTTCGGAAAATTTGGGTGGCTTCACGGAAACGGTTGCGCCGGGTGCGTTCAAACGTTCATTGCGTGCCCGCAATGACATCAAATTACTTTGGAACCATGACACCGGATCGGTGCTTGGATCGACGCGTGCCGGAACCGTGACGTTGATTGAGGATGAACGCGGGTTGAAGGTTCGCGCAGATTTGGCACCGACGACGCTTGGAAAAGACGTGGCGGTGTTGCTGCGCCGCAAGGACATTGATGCGATGTCGTTTGGTTTTTCTGTGATCAAAGACACGTGGGATTCGTCCGGCGCGGAACGCACATTGAATTCGGTGCGGTTGCACGAAGTCAGCATTGTTGCATTTCCGGCGTACACGGGCACCGCGGGCACGACATCCGTTCGCGGGTTGGACATAATTGCGAAACGTGCGAACGTGGATTCGGATGCGCTTGCCGATGTGTTGTTGAAACTTGAAGAAGGCGCGGACATGGATGCGACCGAAGTGGAATTGTTGTCCCGTGTCGTGGATGAACTGAAGCCGGAAACCGAACCGGTGGCGGATCAACCCGTTGGCGATTTGGCGATGTTGGCTTTGAAGAAAAAGAAACTAGAGATTTTGGAGAAATTCTGATGGCTACTCATGAACAAATCCGTTCCGCGATCATGAAGGTTGCGGGCAATCCGGAATCGGGTTCAATCCGTGACCTTGCTGACGCGATGGCGTCCGCCGTTGTTGCGCTTGATTCTGAGCCGACGAAAGAGAACCGCGTCATGAAAGTCGCCGAAAAGCGATAGACGGTTCGCCCCTGCCACCGACCCTTCCCGGTGGCAGGGGTTTTCGTTTTCAATCCCGGACGACCGGGTATCCGATCACGCCGTACATTTCACCGTAGAGCGTTGACGCGGGTTGACGACATTCAGACGTAACCGCGATTCCGGAATACCGTCCGGCGTGTGGGGATTCCCACGACAATCCATCGGGCAACGTGATTTCCACCCGTGTGTGATCGCGGGAACCACAATCGTCGCATGTCACTTTTTCGATTGCCATGTTTGCGTTTTGGATCGTCACCAGGTCCCGCAATTGTTGTTTCATCGTGGTCATCAGTTTTCCTTCCGGATTGGGTGTTCCGCCCGCCAAGATTGCATGACTTCTTTTTTTGTGTAGTACATATAGAAGTGGTACGGGTGATCGTGACGTCCGCCACAATCCAAACGGTGAAATCCGCTGGATGTCATTTCGATGTCTTTTTCTGTTGGTCGCATGATTTTCATGATGCAACCAATTCCACGCGGTAGTTGACGCCATCCTGCATTCCCATTTTTTGGTTCCTGCTGTGGATTGCGGAAACCTTTTCGGTTGCCGATTCTTCGCTGAATGCGGGGTACGCGATGGTCGCGACGATTTCGTCGGTTTCGGTAATTAGTATTTCGTTGACGGTGATCATTGTGTTCCTTCCTTCGTTGTGACTATAACTATACACACAGACATGGGGTTGCGCAACATCCATGACACGCCGGACGGTAGAATTGACATATCCGATCGTGCGGTCAGCCCCGTCGGAAATAGTTGAGCGTCAACGCCACTAAACAAATAACCGTAACTAACTAAGGAGAAATGATGAGCGAATTCATCAAGCGTTCCGAAGAGTCACGGGCTAACCTGATTTCTCAGGTTCGCGAGGTCATCGACCACGCTGAATCAGAAAGTCGCGGCCTTGACGCTGGAGAACTAACCAAAATTGACAACATCGAGGGTGACATTGCACGCCACGATGAAGCCATCGCAGTAGCGACCCGTAACGAAGCACGTTCCGCCGAAGCCGCTGAGGCATCGCGTGGATTTGTTCCCGCCACGGAATCGCGTTCCGCCGATGACATTTTCCGCGCAATGTTTGAAGGCGAAGTGCGCAACCACACGTTCGCCCCTGAGAAGCGTGCCACCCTGGTGCCTTCCGCTAACACCGTTCCCGTTGACTTCTACAACCAGGTGTTTGAAGTAGCGCGTTTGGTCGGACCATACCTTGATGTGGCAGATGTGATTCAGCGCACTAGCGGCGCAGATTTGCGTATCCCCACAATGACCGCTTACAGCACCGCGGCTGAATTTTCCGCTGGTTCTGCAATCGATCAAAGTGAACCAACCTTCAGCAGCATTTTGCTGCAGCCTGCAAAGCAAGCATTTCTTGTTCAGGTTGCAAACGAATTGCTCACAGATGCAGGATTTGACATTCAGTCGACGATCGCTTCTCAGGCTGGGAACGCAATTGGTTTCCGCGCTAACGCCGTCATCCACGCAGCCGTCACCGCGGTTGCCGGAACTGGTGTGACCGCAGGAACCACGAACGCTATCACCACGGACGAACTGATCGAACTGGCTTACAGCATCGACGGCGCAGCCCGCATGATGGGTGCCGCGTACATGGTCAACACTTCGACCCTTTCCGCAATCCGGAAACTGAAGGATGGCAATGGCGCATATGTTCTCGATCCCGTAGTCGGTGGACCTGACCGTCTTCTCGGATACAACATTTTCGAGAACAGCGCACTTGAATCAATCGCCACCGGCAACAAGCCCGTGTTCTTCGGAAACTGGGCGTCGGTCAAAGTTGCAACCACCGGTTTGGATGTTGCCACTTCTAGCGACTACGCATTCAACGAGGACGAAACCGCTTACCGTTTCGTTTACCGTTTGGGCGCAGGCGTCACCCACGGTTCGCACATCAAGTTCATCAAGATGGCGTAACCTAAAATCACAACGCGAAACCCTCGTCGTCCTAGCGGATGGCGGGGGTTTTCGTTATGCTGGGGCGCATGGGACAATATGAAAAATTGACGGGTGTCGTGTCAATGGTCACAAACACACCGGGGACCAGTACCGGTTACGGTGTGCAAGCACAATTTTTGATGGATCGGATGATGCGTCATGGGTTGAACGTCGCCGTCCAATCAAACTATGGTTTGGAAGGTCGGTTCGAAAAAATCAAAACCAAGTGGGGCGATGTCGCACACTACCCCAAAGGGTTCAAACCGTATTCGGATGATGTCATCAAATTGTGGCATGACGATTTTGTGACAAAACATCCCGGCAAAAAAAACGCCGTGTTCACGTTGTATGACGTTTGGGTTTACAACCAATTGGAACACGATGGTCCGATCATCAGTTATGTCCCATTGGATCATGTGACGGTTCCGCCGGGTGTGAAGAAATTTTTGATGCGTGACAATGTGACACCGGTGACGATGGCACCACATGGACAACGGTTGTTGGAATCGCGTGACATCAAATCGCATTATGCGCCACACATGCTTGACGCGAAAATTTACAAACCGACGCAAAAAATCAATGGTGTTCCCACGCGTCAGTTCATGGAAATCGGTGACGATGATTTCCTAGTGTCGATTGTCGCAGCGAACAAAAGCAACGGGATTATGCACCGTAAGGCTTTGGCAGAACAGATTGTTGCGTTTTCATTGTTTTTGAAAGATGTCCCCAACGCGAAACTTTATTTGCACATGGAAGGTTCGAAGGTGTTTGGCGGGTTCAACATTCCGGTGTTGTTGCAGGCGGTTGGGTTGACGAACAAGAATGTGATCATCGCTGATGCGACGACGTTGCGGGTCGGTTATCCCGCGGAACAGTTGGCGGCGATATATACGGCATCGGATGTTGTGATGAATGCGACTTATGGCGAAGGGTTCGGTGTTGTGAACATTGAATCGCAGGCGTGCGGCACCCGTTTGATTACGTCGTCGTGGACGGCTAGTGAAGATTTAGCGGGACCGGATTCTTTTCAGGTTGCCGGTCAACCGTTGTGGGATGAACCGCAATCAAGTTTCTACAACATCCCGTCGATCCCGTCATTGTATGAAGCGCTGAAATTGGCTTACGATGCGCCACGTGGGATTAGCCACGACAACATTCAGTTCGCCCGGCAATTCGAAGTCGAACATGTGTGGGATACGTATTGGATGCCGTTCTTCAAAGAATTTTTCGCTTGATCCCGTGGAAGTATAGATCGCACGAATTCGGATTGTATTCGAACGAATGTTCGATGAATAGTTCGTCTAGGTCGAACATTTGTTCGAAGTCGTTTTGGTTTAGGTTGCGATAGTAGTCCCATCGGATCGTGTGTGGGGATGATCCGGGATCGGTCCGTGATGTCCCGTGTTCCGCACGCCCGTCGCTTGCGCATGTCATGATCACGTGTTTGTTTGTCATGCGGATCATGTTCGCGAATGTGCGTTCCCATTCTGGGTTGTGTTCGAAACATTCGGCGCTGATGGCGGTGTCGAACGATCCGTCCGGATAGTCAACGTCTTCCCCTAATGCGACGACGTCGACGCCGGGTCCGGGTCCGACGTCGATGCCAACGTATTCGGTGGCGCTGAAAAAGTCGCGCACGGTGCCGTTGATGTTTAGCGATCCGATTTCGATGACGCGCACATTGTCAAATGCGTCCGGGTAACGGTTGCGGATTTTGTTCATGAAGTCGCGTTGTTGGATGTGTGCCATGTCACTAGAATATCGGAATGCTTCCAAACATGATTGTGCCGGTGTTGAATCGGTACGACCTATTGCAACGGTTGTTGGATTCAATCGATTTCCCAATCCGTGACCTTTTGATTGTGGACAATGGGGATGGTGTCGATCAGTTGCATTTCCCGGACTATGTTTTGAATTCGCACATTTTGCCGTTGCCGTCGAACTTGGGTGTGGCTGGTTCGTGGAATTTGGGGATCAAGTTGTTTCCACACGATGACATGTGGATTTTTGCGTCTAATGATGCGTGGTTTCGACCAGGCGCCCTTCAACGGCTACAGAACGCCCGTCGGGACGAAATAACATTGTCTGATGTGTTTCCCCATTGGCAGGTGTTTTCGGTCGGTGACGTGGCGCACACGGCGCTGGGTTTGTTCGACGAAGGAATTTATCCGGCATTTTTTGAAGACAACGACATGGCGCGACGTGCGGAACATCATGATGTGCCAATCCGCATGATCGACATGGGTGTGGAACACGACAATTCATCGACGATCCATTCCGATGCCAAATTAGGTTTGGCTAATGCGCGAACGTTTGTCCGGAATCGGGATTATTATTTCGACAAGATTGCGCGGGATGATTTTGGGGAAGGCGGTTGGTCGTTGTCGACGCGTCGCGTCAATCGTTGGGACTAGCAAAAATCCCCCATCGAAATGGGGGATTGTTGCCACAACCCGGTGTCAGATTCGGTCGTTCAAAATTTTGATCATGTCGGAAATTTCTTGAACCTTTATCAGGTGCATTTCCCGTTCGGTTTCGGACGTTGCGGTTTCAGCAAGTTCAACCCGGATTTTCATCGACTTGATTAGTTTGCGGAAGTTGATGTCGTTTCGTTTGGTGTTCATTGTGTTTCCTTTCGTTGTCGTGTCTATAGCCATACACACCTAACGAATGAAATGCAACAACACACACAAACTTTTTTCCGCCACACGGTCCCCGGTAGAATAGAAGGTGGAGGCTTACACATGGCAATAAGCAACGGCTACGCAACATTGACCGACGTCAAATCCGCATTCCGCATCCAAGATGACGTCGACGACCTATTGTTGGAACTCAGCATCGAATCAGCGTCACGAGAAATCGACGGATGGTGTGAACGCGTTTTCTATAGCATCGGAACCGCGACCCGCATTTATGTCCCAACCGACCCATTCCTTACGGAAATTGATGACCTGCAATCCGTGACCACGTTGAAAACATCATCGACGGGTGACACGTTCGATCAGACATGGGCGACCACCGATTATCAGTTGGAACCATTGAACGGTGTCATTGGCGGAATCATCGAAACACCATTCACACGCATTCGTGCGATCGGTTCATATTTGTTCCCATTGTGGGAACCACGAAATGTCAACGCACATGAAGCGACCGTGCAAGTCGTTGGCGTGTTCGGTAGGGCTACCGTACCGACCGCGGTGAAACAAGCGTGCATCATTTTGTCCATGCGACAGTTCAAACGGTATGACACGCCGCTGGGAATTTCGTACGACGAATTGGGATCGTTGCGTGTCGGACGTGTCGATCCTGACGTCGAAAAACTTTTGTCGCCATATAAGAAATGGCGGATGGCGTGAGCATCACCGCGCTACGCGATGGGCTAGCGAACCGCATCGGCACAATTTCCGGACTACGCACCGCGTCAGAAGTTCCGGACAACGTCAACCCACCAATTGCAATCGTTCAATTGTCCAACGTGGATTACTTCGGGGCGATGGCAAATGGGATGACCACGTACACATTCACGGTCACGGTGATCGTGGGACGCGCTGCGGAACGATCCGCACAATTGAAATTGAACGGCTACGCGTCATCGGGTTCCGGTGGCATCCGTCAAGCGATTGCAGGCGATGGAACGCTAGGTGGTGTCGCATACGATTCAAAGGTCGAATCAATGACAAACATCACTGCGGTATCATTAGGGGGAGATGTTTCTTACCTATCGGCGGATTTCGTCGTGACGGTTTACGCAAACTAAGGGGAAAAAAATGAGCCGCTTCGTAGCGACTGATTACAAAATCACAATCAATGGCACCGATTTCTCTAACAGTATCGCTGCCGTCACAATGGACATCAGTTCCGAAGAACAGGACGTTACCGCATTCGGCGGCAGCGGATACCGCACAAGAATCGGCGGCTTGAAAGATGCAAGCGTCACGCTTGACTTCCACCAAGATTTCGGCGCAGCAGCGGTTGACGCCACATTGTTCCCATTGTTGGGATCGAACGCAACCGTCACCGTGTTCCCAACTTCGGCAACCGTGTCCGCAACCAATCCGTCTTATACCGGCGAATTTTTGGTTTCTTCCTATTCTCCATATTCGAGTACGGTCGGGGATTTGGCTACGCTTAGCGTTTCCTGGAACCTTGCTGGAACCGCTGGGATTGCACGCGCCACAGCCTAATTTCGGCTAGACTGGCGTCATGAATTTCACACTAGCCATTCATTACGTCGGACAATCCGAACCGAAGGTCGTCAACGGCATGGCCGCGGACATCGTTGCATTCGAAACCAAATTCGATATGTCGATGTCCCGGTTGCAAAAAGATGCCAAGTTGACGCACTTGATGTTCCTAGCGTGGTCGGTTGAACACCGGACGAAGGCGACGGGGAAACCATTTGAAGAATGGTTGAACGACGTCGAAGCGGTCGAAGCGGCTGACCCAAAAAAATAGTTGGCATCGGGGATGACTCGATGCATTGGCTCATTGCCACGCTTGCGGTGGAAACGGGTTTGTCACCGACGGAATTGATGAACATGGAACCACGCATGTTGTTCACGATCCAACGTTACGTGATGGGGCAATCCCGTCGACAACAACGTCGCCGGTAGAATTGTAGGTGGGATTGGAGCCACCTTGAAAATCGAAGCGTCTGTGAACAAAACGGATTTGTCCCGTGTTGTGCGTGAACTAAAACAGATCGACAATGATTCGATCAAAATGTTGCGCCTAAAGTTGAAGACGGGTTTGACACCGGTCGCGGCGGCGGTTGATGGTGCGATCCCGAAGGAAGCACCGATTTCCGGGATGCAACGTTCCCGTCGTGGAACGAAACTTCAGGGGCGCACGAAGTGGCGTGGTGCGAACAAAACAAGGATTGAATTCTATCCGGGGCGTTCACAAAAGGGTTGGGCAAATCTTGTTGTGATGACGGTGACGGGTGGGAAACGTGGTGTTGGTTTTGACATGGCGGAATTGGCTGGTGTTCGGAAACAACCGGGGAACGTTTATTCGCGACCGTACACACGGCGCACGGGGCGGGGAACAATGACGCGTGAGTATTCGCACCGTGTCACGACGCAGGGTGATCAATTCATCAACGCGTTGCAGGCGGCGAAACCAATCAAAGGCAAAGCGGGACGATACGCATATGACGCATTTTTGAAACAACGACCCGCAACAATCCGGATCGCGACCGGCATCATCAATGACGTAATGAAATCCTACAATCGCAAATTCCAAATCAAAGGCGGTGCCTAATGGCTGGCGGTCCAATTCGTCTTCCAATTGTTTCGAAGTTCGATCCGAAGGGTGTCAACAAAGCGCAATCATCGTTGAAAAACTTTGGTGCCGTTGCCGGAAAAATAGGACTTGCTGCGGTTGCTGCGATCGCTGGTATTGGCACGGCGGCGTTGAAAATGTCGTCAGAATTCGAAACATCGTTTGCGAAGATTCAAGGTTTGGTTGGCGTGTCCGCGGATCAACTTGGGGCATTGGAAGACGCTGCCAAAACGTTGGGTCCACAGTTCGGTAAGTCCGCGCAAGAAGCGGCGGACGCGTTGTTCTTCATTACGTCGGCGGGTTTGCGTGGGAACGATGCAATCACAGTTCTTGAAGCGTCGCTGAAGGGTGCCGCTGCCGGGTTGGGTGACACAAAGACAATTGCGGATTTGGCAACGTCCGCGGTCAACGCTTATGGCGTGAATGTTTTGGATGGTGCCAAAGCGGTTGACGTTTTGACCGAAGCGGTCCGTGAAGGAAAGTTGGAACCGGCAGAACTGGCTGGGGCAATGGGGCAAGTGTTGCCCATTTCGTCCGCGTTGGGTGTTGGGTTTGATGAAGTCGGTGCGGCGATGGCTGCGATGTCCCGCACGGGTACGGATGCGTCCACCGCGGCGACACAGTTGCGTCAGATTTTGGCGACGGTTGCAAAACCTACAGGCGAAGCAAACGAAGCACTTGCCAACATGGGTTTGTCCGCCGCGGGTTTACGTGAACAAATCAAAGAAGAAGGTTTGTTCGCAACACTTCAAACGCTGACCGAAGCGTTCGACGGAAACATCGAAGCAACGTCGGCGGTGTTCGGTAACATCCGGGCGTTGTCTGGTGTGCTGGACCTGATGGGTCCAAACGTTGAAGGCACCGCGCAAATTTTTGCAAACATGACTGACGACGTGGGTGCGTTGGATGATGCGTTTGCGGCGATGGAAGACACCGCTGGTTTCAAAATGAACAAGGCGTTGGAAACGGCGAAGGTTTCGTTGTTGGGTGTCGGTGACATTTTGTTGCCGATCGCCGCCCGGTTGTTGGATTCGTTGATGCCGGTCATCGATTCGTTGGGTCCGTTGTTGGAAGACTTGTTCACAAAATTGGAACCGGTCATCGGGGAATTGTTGGGCATGTTGCCCGCTTTGTTGGAATCATTGTCCCCGTTGTTCCCAATCATCGGTGACATTGCCGGGGTGTTTTTGGATTTGGTCAAAACGGCGTTGCCACCGTTGATCGCATTGTTCGACATTTTGTTACCCGTCATTGCGGAAATCACGGGCGTACTTGCCGAATTTATTGGGAACGCGTTGGAAATGATCGCCCCATTGTTGGTTGACATTGTGGAAGCGTTCCGACCATTCATTGAAGCGTCGTTGCCGATATTCATGGAACTGTTTGAATTGCTTATTCCGATCGTGCTGGAACTGATTGAAATGTTTTTGCCGTTGTTGGACTACGTGTTGCCCGTTCTGGAAGCGTTACTGATGGATGTGGTGTTGCCCGCGCTGGAAATGTTCGCGGAAATGATGGGCGTGTTGTTGCCGTTGGCGATGGAAATTTTCAAGGAAATGGGGTTGGGGAAACTGCTCACATCGTTGGGTGCGTTCTCTGACCAATTTAGCGACATCGTGTTTGCTATCCGCACGTTCTGGGCGACCGGGTTCAACCTGATGTTGGACCGTCTAGAATTTTTCATCAACGAATCAATCAAGGGTTTGAACTGGTTTATTGACAAAGCGAATTCGTTGCCGGGTGTGGAAATTGATTTCCGTGCTAGTGAAGTTTCGTTTGACCGGTTGGCTATCCCCGGCAAATTCGACAACATGCGTTTCGCGGATAAGGATGTGTCCGGCATTTCGGACACGGGTCGTCGTGGTGGTGGCGGTATCGATGCGATCGTCCAACAATACACAAGCACTTATGACACGGCGATGGTGAACGCGATGCGGAACCGGGCAGGGTTTGACGGGCAGGCGATGGCTGCGAAGGTTTTGGCGGATCGGTTCGGTATGCCGGCGATGGCGGATGGTGGCATTGTGAACCGTCCCACGTTTGCGTTGATTGGCGAATCGGGTCCGGAAGCGGTTGTGCCGCTGGGTGGACGCGGTGGCATGGGGAACACGTACAACATCACGGTCAATGCTGGGATGGGTTCCGATGGGGGACGTGTCGGTGAAGAAATTGTGAAGGCTATCAAGCGCTATGAACGGACGTCCGGTCCCGTGTTTGCGAGCGCATAATGACAACCGTTGTTGAAATTGGCGCGGTCGAAGGTTTCATCCTCGACAACCTAACCGCGGGCGTGTTGGATCAAAACGAATTGGGTGGGGTTTCGTTCAAAGACATCACATCAAAAATCAAAGACGTCACAATCACCCGTGGCAAAAACCGTGACTTAGATCGTTTTTCCGCGGGCGCATTGTCGGTTGTGTTGGACAACGAAGATCGTTCGTTCGATCCGTTGTATTCTGCCGGACCATATTTCGGTGACATCATTCCCCGCCGTGATGTGCGTGTGACGGTTGATGGTGTCCGTCAATACACGGGTGTGATTGATGACTGGAATTTTGAATATGACCCATCGGGGGAATCGCGTGCGCAATTGGTTGCGGCGGATGATTTCACGGTGTTGGCTAGGCAAGCGCTGACGGCGGGGACGGCGACACCGGAATCGTCTGGGGATCGTGTGACGGCGGTGTTGGACATGGAATCGGTGCAATGGTTGAAGGGTCGAAACATTGATGTTGGGGCGTCCACGTTGGGCGCTGACGTGTTTGATGGCAACGTTTTGGAATACTTGCAGAAGGTTGAACTGTCTGAGCAGGGCGCATTGTTCATTTCGAAGACGGGGGATTTGACATTCCGTGGTCGGTTGGATGCGACACCGACATCGGGTTCGTTGATTACGTTCGCGGATAACGGCACCGGTATTCCTTACACGCGGGTAGCGGTGAACTATGGGACCGAATTGTTATTGAACACGATACAGGTGGAATCGGGTGCGGGTGTTGCGATGGCGTTGAATGAAACGTCACGCACCCAATACGGTGTGATCGAAACATCGTTGGACACTTTGGTTTCAACGACATCACAGTTGCAAAACCTTGCAGATTTCAATGTCAAAAAATATGCCGATCCGGAATATCGGATTGGTTCGATCGGGATGAACATTGACACGTTGTCGGTGTCGGATCGTGCGACCGTGTTGGCGATGGAACTTGGTGATGTTTGTTTGCTACGTTTCACACCTAACGGGGTGGGCGATCCCGTGGAACAATATGGCGAAATAATCAAACTGGATTCTCAGATCACACAGGAACGCCATGATGTGACGATTGGTTTGGCATCGTTGGATTGGACGTTCCTTGTGTTGGACGACGCGGTGTTCGGTATACTTGACACAGATCACTTAGCCTTCTAAGGAGCAACGCCGTGGCAATTCCCGCAGGTTTCAAAACGTTCGTCGCGGGCGACGTCCTTACCGCTGAGCAGGTGAACACGTTTTTGATGTCGCAATCAATTCCCGTGTTTGCTGATGCAACGGCGGCGGGTTCGGCTATTGCGTCACCGCAGGAAGGTCAACACCGATTCTTGAAGGACACGGATGCGTTTGAATACTATACGGGTTCGGCTTGGGTTGCTGCTGGTGGTGCCGGTGGCGGTGGTTTCGAAACAAACTTTCTATTGATGGGGGCATGACATGGCTACGGCTTACAAAACATTAGGTCAATTGGACATGACGTCCGCAACGTTGACAACACTTTACACTTGCCCGGCGTCGACGGAAACCGTGATTAGCACGGTGATCATTGCGAACCGCGCAACATCCGCGGACACGTTCCGTCTGGCATTACGTACTGATGGGGACGCCATCAGCGATAAACATTTCCTTGCGTACGATGTTCCCGTGGCGGCGTCAGATTCGACCACGTTGACGTTGGGGATCACTATGGCGGCGACGGATGTTCTTTCGGTCGCTGCGGCAGGCACGGCGTCCGAACTGTCCATCAATGCTTTCGGTGCTGAAGTAACCGTCTAGGGGGGCTTGTTGTGGCTGTCACGAGTATGGCGAACAGTTCCATAAGGGACTTTACGAAGTTCAACAATATGCGGGCACCTTTTGCGGCAGGGGTCCCGGTTTCTTACCTTGTTGTTGCTGGGGGTGGTGGTGCCGCTAACGGGAATAGGGGTGGCGCTGGCGGGGCTGGTGGCTTCCTATCGGGCACACAAACTTTATCTGGTGCTTACACTGTTACGGTAGGCGCTGGGGGCGCTGGATTCAACAATTCGGCGACTGACGGCGCGGGGGCTTCAGGTTCTGACAGTGTTTTTGTTGTTACTTCAACAGGTGGCGGGTTTGGTTCTCCAAGTACTGTTGGTGGCGCTGGTGGTTCTGGTGGTGGCGGTGGCGGC
>Ga0222634_1000328_pt1 | contig 24699 bp, 33 predicted proteins | sample AntAcemetageno50_FD_179807 | JGI IMG/M metagenome (GOLD analysis project Ga0222634, IMG submission 179807) | Saline water microbial communities from Ace Lake, Antarctica - #50 | ecosystem: Environmental > Aquatic > Non-marine Saline and Alkaline > Saline | place: Antarctica: Ace Lake | collected... | reverse complement strand
CGTTGCATTGGTTCTGTACGCAGACGGTGCACGACGATACATTCTTTCTCAACAGGGAATGAAGGCAGGGGACACATTTATTGTTTCTGCAACCGCAAAAGCAGTGAAGATGAACCGACTACCGTTGAGTGCAATTCCACTAGGTACATTTGTGTACGCTGTGGAGACGCGACCACAAGGTGGTGCTCGTATTGCACGAGCTGCTGGTATCCATGCTGAAGTTATTGCTCACGATGCTGGGTATACAACTCTCAAGATGCCATCAACCGAAGTCCGTAAGGTACTTTCAACTTGTTGGGCAACTATCGGAGAAGTATCAAACGAAGAACATCGTTTGGTATCAATCGGTAAAGCTGGACGCGCACGACACATGGGACTTCGTCCGAAGACTCGTGGTACGGCGAAGAACGCAGTTGATCACCCACATGGTGGTGGTGAAGGTAAGTCTCCCCGGGGACACAAACGATCTCGTACGAAACAAGGTCGGCCTACAGGAAAGGGTCAAAAGACTCGTTCACCAAAGAAGCACTCAAACAAGTTCATCGTCTCACGACGAAAACCAGGACCACGAATGGGTGGCAAGAAGTAAAGATAATAAAACACCCTGCCATATGGCAGGGTGTTTTATTATCTTTAGGTACTGCCTTGAGGCAGTACCGTACTTTTTTCCAAGCCGGAAACATGCTGCTTTAGATAACCCAATCTGGGAGATTGTTTTATAGTGATGCGAGCTCACGAGTACTTATTAGAATTGGAGCGTCAGCGAACAATTATAATTAGTAACTTGGGTGGCAAGAAATAAACCACCACCTAGGACATCGGATGTCCTAGGTGGTGGTTTACTCTTCGGAAATACCTCGTGGTGTAAGCCTATGGTTCTTTATTGGTGTAGCAACTGCCCTACAACAGCTATACCCCAGGCTTCCTCTCCCTCTGCTTAAAGGTAAAATGCTTTAACCTTTTATGCTCCTTAAGGGCTCTAAATAAGGCTTTTGGGTCTGAATTTATATGGACTGCCACCTTCTGCACGCTTTGTCCTGAGATAATCATCTCCATTCCGGCGGTGGTGTAGACGACAGTAACAAAGCGCGAGCCAGCCCCTTTTCGACTATTGGTCTTTATTTCCCCCGGTGCAATCATTTTTACCCCTGGCATACGCTCTAACACCCGTACTACTTCTTGAGCAGTTTCAGTAAGCGTCGTATGTTCTTTCCCTCGGGGTTTTGGCATATTTTAGGGAGTCTTGGATTTAAATAGTGAGTTCCTTTCGTTTTGTATACTCTGTACTAGTTCGCTACGTTTTTCTTCAGATACACCTTGGAGATTGAGGATGTCCTGAGGGCTTATTTCCTGGTTACTATCTATGCTGTATTGGTCAATGTCTGAGTCAAGCGATACTTGGTAGCATTTACCATCTTTAAATCCTAGTACTGGTAGTCCAAGTTCTTCCGAAAGTTCTTTGATCTCCGTATGTGCTGGTAGTTTGTATGCCTCAGCATCAATTGGGTCTGTAATATCATCAAGCGACAGGTATAAAGCAACTCCCTTAGGAGACTGGATGAGTATTTCGTTATGCTTCATGTCCTGCTTTCCTTTTGGGCCAGTTTTTACAATGTATGAAATCAGTTCATGCGTTGGAGTGTCACGTTTTTTATCATACTCACGTTGTGCTCCCCAGCTTCCGGGAACGAGTCTTTCAGTATCTGACACTGGTTTTGTATTTGCGTCTCCTAAACTTATATAGTCTATCCTTCCTCCACCAAGTACTAACCCCACACCAGCAAACATGTTTTCGTATGTATGGAAACCCTCTCGGAGCGAAGACGTTGATAGAAGCGGTTCAAGACCGATGGCAATCTTTATTTTCTGTTGCCAGCCAAGGCCATCTATCAGGGGTGAGTTTTCTGATGGGTCAAATGATGGGTGAGTGCCATGCACAAAAAAGATATTTTCTTTTTCAGCAAAGTGCTCAATGGTTCGTGTTGGCGCTTCTTCAAGTAGCTGTAAGTCATAGCGTATGTCTTTTTCACGCGTATCTTCATGCGCTGTATGTTCTCGTTGATAAAAACTATATTCGAAAGTTAGTTTATTCTGAGCATTATTAGCAACACGAGCAAGATCCATTGTTTGTACAGTGCCATTGATTGTTGCTTGTAGCCAACGAATATCTTCTTCACACGTGTGTAGTTTTGTTGTTAGGTCTTGGAGTGATTCATTGTTCATTTTCTGGTCATCAGTATAGAACTCACGGCGTTTAGCTCGTTGAGCATTCTCTCCAATAATTTTTTCTAAAATAGATACCCGTAATTTTTTTGCAGTTCGTTCGATGCTGTCTCTAGTACGTTGTATATCTTCAAGTATAGATAACTTTTCTTGCTCTTGTTGTGGTAATTTTTCATATGCCCGGTCTTTCTCCTTCTCTTTTTGATGAAAATAACTAGTTCTTTTAGACCTGATCTCACCTGCAAGCTCGTTACGCCGCTCTGAGAAATTTGCTTTAGAAAATTCCTTACCGTCTTTAAACTCAGGAGGTACTTCAGCACTAGACCAGTTTGGTTTTTTAGGTTGTTCAGAAAAATTCATAGAAGATAGTTAATCTATTCTACTACAGAACACCAGCAAAATAGGGTATGTTCTTTCCCTCGGGGTTTTGGCATATATATAAGGACTATAGCATGAACATGGTAAATCAGCGTCCCAAATGCATTGACTTCCACCCTTATTTGACGTAATATAGCCCCGTTCTAACCTCGTTGTGCATATTACCCCTGGCAGGGAGATATGCTCCAACAAACCGTTACACGACCTCATTTGTAAAGAGTGAGGGAGGCAGAATAATTATTAAGTATGCGACTCTAGTAGGCCTTCTGGTTTGCTATAGCCGTCGATCTCCATGAAGTAGTAGTATTGACTGCTCTGGGTAGAAATACCAAAAGCGCAACGTAACTACTATTTCAGGGATATTTTATTTCTCTTATGTCACGATCATTATATAAGGGACCATACGTTGACGAAAAATTACTGAAGAAAATTGCGAAGTCAAAACCCGCAGACGCAGTAGTTATCAAGACATGGGCCCGAGCGTCGGTGATTTCACCAGAAATGGTGGGCTACATCTTTGGAGTACACAACGGTAAGGACCACATTGAGGTTCTCGTTACTGAAGATATGGTAGGTCATCGTCTAGGTGAATTCTCACCAACCAAGAAGTTCTACCGACATGGTGGAAAGATGCAGAAAGAACTTGATGTTAAGAAAAAAGAATCTGAAATCGCAGCTGCTAAGGCAGCTAAGGCTTCAGTATAACCTTATATTGAGTATGAAAGCAGTTCTAAAAAACTACCGACAGTCTCCACGTAAGGTTCGCCTTCTTGCAGATCTCGTTCGAGGAAAGAAACTAAATGAAGCATTGGGACTCCTTAAGTTTGCTGACAAGCGAGCGGCGGACCCATTTGCAAAGGTTATTGAGTCAGCAAAAGCAAATGCCGTACAGGCAGGAGAAGATGCAGACAAGCTATTTATTAAAATGGTGGCAGTGAACAAAGGTACGATTCTGAAACGTTTCCGAGCACGAGCTCGTGGTAGCGCATCACGTATCAACAAGCGAAACAGTCACATTACCGTTGAACTCGGTACTAAGTAATCGGAAAATACTATGACACACATAGCACATCCATATGTACAAAGACTGGGTATCAACCGTGACTGGAAGAGTCGTTGGTTTGCTACAGACCCAGCAAAGTATCGTGAATATCTACGAACTGACGCAGCAATCCGTAAACTTCTTGCAAAGAAGCTAAAGGGAATGTCTATCGACGTAGTAGAAATTGAGCGAGATGAGAAGACACTACGTATTCTTATCAAAACTGGACGTCCAGGTCTTGTGATCGGTCGTTCAGGAGAAGGTGCAGTACAACTTCGAAAGGAAGTTGATTTGCTACTTCGAAAGCTAAAGCTTTCAGAAAAGCCAGACATTAAAATTGACGTAGAAGAAGTTCGTTCAATTGAGACAAGTGCCAACATCGTCGCAGGGATGATTCAGGAAGGTCTTGAGAAGCGAATGCCATTCCGACGAGTTCTTAAACAAACTGTCGAAAAAGTTATGGCAAACCGAGATGTTCAAGGAGTTCGTATTTCAGTTGGAGGCCGTCTTGGCGGAACTGACATGGCTCGTACAGAACAGCTTAAAAAAGGTCGAATCCCACTCCAAACGCTACGTGCTGATATCGACTATGCTCGAGAGCGCGCTAATCTACCTTACGGTGTGATTGGTATTAAGGTTTGGATTTATCGAGGTGATGTGTTTGCTGACCGAAAGTCAGGTGCGGAAGAAAAGAAAGCACCAGCAACACACCGCACTAATCCTACTGCGTAACTAAACTCTCTATGTTATTTCCAAAAAAGGTAAAACACCGAAAGTGGCAAGTGATGCGAAGAAGTCCTGCAAAATTATTACGACCTGACACACGAGGTGTGACAGTATCGTTTGGTTCATACGGACTGAAGGCAACAGCGCAGGCTCGTGTTCGATCAAACCAGATTGAAGCAGCGCGGCGTGTGATTTCACGAACACTCGGTAAGTCAGGAAAAATCTGGATTCGTATTTTCCCAGACCGTCCAGTAACGAAGAAGCCAGCTGAGATGGGTATGGGTAAAGGTAAGGGTGATCCTGAGTACTTCATGTTTGAAGTACGTCCCGGTCGTATTTTATTCGAAATTGACGGTGTCTCTGAAGAAGTCGCTCGTGAAGCATTGCGTAAGGCAGCTTGTAAGCTCCCTGTGAAAGCAAAATTCGTGAAGCGTGAAGAGACTCGTGTGTAATCAAAGCTACTATGAGTAACTACAAAGATATTCAGAAGAAGAGTGATACAGAAATTGTTTCTTTTGTAAAAGAGCAACGAGAGTCACTTCGCAAAGGTCGCTTTGGTGCAGCTGGTGCAGCCAGTGCAGATGTTAAAGTGGTGCGAACTGCTAGAAAAGACATTGCGCGAAGCCTCACTGAGCTCAACGCACGAAAACGTGATCAAGCTAAAAACAACGCATAATTGCTATGTTTGGAAAAAAAGAAACAACCGAAGCAACAGCAGAAGTAAAGACAGGAGGGCGCGTATTGCGCGGAACTGTTGTTGCTGCGAAGATGCAAGATACCTGTACGGTGGCTGTTGAACGATATGTAAAACATCCAAAGTACAAAAAGTATCAGCGTCGTACTAAAAAGTACCTCGTGCATGATGCAGGTAATACTGCAGAAGTAGGGCAAAAGGTCGTAATTCAGGTGACACGTCCAGTTTCAAAGCGAAAACACTTTGAACTAGTTAAAGCATAAACGTATGATTCAACCACAAACAATTGTAAAAATTACCGACAACTCTGGAGGTAAATACGGACGAGTATTCAAAGTACTTGGCGGATCAAAGAAACGATATGCGGAACTTGGCGAACTTGTAATTCTTTCAGTACAATCTGCAGAACCACGCAAAGGCGTTAAGAAGAAAGACGTGATGTGTGCTGTAGTAGTACGTCAGAAGAAGAAGTATCGACGTAAAGATGGTTCGTACGTATCATTTGATGACAACGCTGTTGTACTTATTGACAAAGAAAAGAAAGAACCAAAAGCAAACCGTGTGTTTGGTCCAATCCCACGTGAATTATCAGAGGCTGGTTTCCAGAAGATTGTATCTCTGGCTCCCGAAGTCGTATAACCTAAGTAAGAAATTCGTATGAAAATCAAAAAAGGTGACAACGTCATCGTAATCGCTGGTAAAGACAAGGGGAAGACAGGTACTATTGAGCAGACTTTTCCAAAGACTGAGCAAGTACGTATCGATGGTGTAAATGTGAAAACAAAGCACCAGAAAAACAAGCGTACTCGATCTGCAGGACAAATTCTTCAGATCAGTACGCCAGTACACGTTTCTAACGTTTCTCTTATGGAAGGAAAGAAAGCAGTACGAGCTGGATACAAGGTAGAAACTGACGGTGATACTAAAACTAAAGTTCGTATTTCACGAGCTACAGGTAAGAAAATATAATTATGGCAACTCAAAACATGCAAACAAAGCTTGCGTCAGTGTTTGACACCCTTAAGGAAACTTTTTCTTACACAAACGTCATGCAGACAGCAACTATTGAAAAGGTCATTGTGGCTACAGGAATAGGAAAGATTGAGGATAAGCAAATGATTGCCCATATCCAAGATCGACTTGCACTGATCACAGGACAAAAAGCTTCACCTCGAGCAGCTCGTATGTCAATTGCGACATTCAAACTGCGAGAAGGAGATATCGTTGGGTTCCAAGTCACACTACGTGGCGGACGAATGCGAACATTCCTCGATAAGCTTATCGATGTAGCATTGCCACAAACTCGCGACTTCCGTGGGTTGAACGCAACCGCTATCGATGAAATGGGTAACATCACACTTGGTCTTAAAGACCATACAATCTTCCCGGAGACCATGAATGATGACCTGAAAGATGTGTTCGGTCTAGCGATTACAATCGTAACGACAGCAAAGACACCTGCAGAAGCAGAAGCTCTGCTACGACACATCGGTTTACCGCTGAAAAAAACAGTAGTAGAAACTAAATAGTTTCTAATCCTGTTTTTTAGAAAGCAAACAGTTTTGCTTTCGTTCAGTGGTAAAAGGCGGAGACATGTTTCTTTCCCTCCCAGGGAAGAAAGAGTCGAGACCGGGGAGGAAGTTCTTATGAGCGTAAGCGAATTAGAAACTTGACCCTACCACTGAAAAAACTCCACCAAACCATTGAAGAAAAAAAACGAACGTAACGGTTCAAGAGGTAACTCTAATACAAAAACCCTATGCCTACGGCACAGGGTTTTTGTTATAATAAACTAATGACAAGGATTGAAAAATTAAAAGAAAAAGTTTCTAAGCTCTATGGTGCAAACTATGAAGGCAGAGCAGACTGGGCTGAGTATATGTATACATCGCATGTGTTTATTGTATCTGACTATGCCAGCGAATTATCTAAAAGATTTAGGATTCAAAATGACTTAGCTGAAGCTGCAGCGATGCTACATGACATTGCTGATGGAGTAATGAGTCGATTTAATAAAGAACACGAGTCAAAGAGCTTAGAAATTGCTAACAATTTTCTTGTGGAAGCAGGATTTGATTTAGGTGAAATAGAAATTATTATAGGTGATATTATTACAAACCATAGCTGCCGACCAAATCACTTACCACAAACCTTAGAAGGCAAGATAATGGCTACAGCTGATGCTAAGGCACACCTTGATACAGATTTTTATGATTTTGCTACTCGAAAAATGTCATCTGATAAGACAACACAAGAAATTAAAGAGTGGCTTTCAGAAAAAATAGATAGGGATTTTAATGTAAAAATATTCTTTCCTGAAGTTAAAGAAGAGTTACGTCCCTGCTATGAAAAACTAGTGAATGAATATAGTTTATAAAACAACGAACGTAACGGTTCAAGAGGCAACTCTAATACAAAAACACGACACCAAAAGGTATCGTGTTTTTGTATTAGAGAGTGAGACACACATTTAATAGTAGGTTTGCTTTAAATACCTACATCAAGATACATACTTTTCTAAAGATAGATTATAAGCTATATTTAGATGATTGGGAGTAACAGTCTCCATGAAGAGATTATATTTATCGTATGTTTGAGAAATTACAAAAAGAAGTACCGAGATCAACTAAACTAACTTTAGTACTTAGCACACTGTTGTCATTGTTGCCAACTGAAGTTAAGGCCCTTGAACTAGCACCAGGTGCAAATTGGCACCAAGGAGCCAATGTTTTTGAAGAAGCGGCTCAAAATGAACTGAATGAATTTGCTTCCACGTATGTAGAAACTTCAAATGGAAACGGATTTTGGGTAGGATTAGATAAAGGAGACAGTAATTCTGTACATTCTATAATTCCTGATTTTGAGGAATTTACAACTGAAGACATTACTACACTTTGTTTCGTTCATAGTCATCCAGAAACTGGAAAGGAAGGGTATCATGTGTTTGAAGGACCGTCATTAAAAGATTTAAGATTTTTAAATTCTGTAGAAGAAATAATTGACAATACAACAAATGTTGTTGGTTCAGTCTTTACAAAAGATGGCGTTTGGTATCATAAAAATGATTCAGATGTACATGATCTGTATCCTCAAGAATACCCTACAAACAATGCTGTGACTGAGCAGGTCGACAAAATTGAATCGTACGTATTGACCTGGGTTGAATCTTTTGGTGGGAATACAGTTGAACATGTAGAAAATATTTTCCTTGATAGTGGAGGCAGTCCAAACGTTTTAGGTTCAGATGAGTATATAAATCTGGAGCAGAAGTTAGATTATTTATTGCCATTAATTGCCTCTAAGATAAGAGATGAGTTTAGGCCCAACACACATGTTAATACAGAGCTATATTTCTACGAGTATCTAGTAGGCAGTGATGCAGTATTTGAAAAGTTAGTAGAGGATTTAGGTTCGTATAGACGTGACTATGCAACACAGATAAGGCAAATTCACTCAAATACATATTTTAATAATCAGAGATTAAGAGCTTCATATTATGATAGCGAGACTAATTTTCCAGAATATGTATCAAGGATGGCTGAGTTGTATGCTCTTCAGGGTGTAAGAGTTGAATTTGTGTCATATGATGCTCTAGCCGAGAGACCTCCTTGTGATGGACCAAAGTAGTTTGAAAGATGAATAAACCTGGGTATATTTTACTTAGAAACTTGACCCTACCACTGAAAAAACTCCACCAAACCATTGAAGAAAACAACGAACGTAACGGTTCAAGAGGTAACTCTAATGCAAAACACCACGCCTTGGCGTGGTGTTTTGTTTGTACTATTTAAATAAAGTAAAACCCCGCCCACAATTAGTGTTTTAGGCGAGGTTTAGATTTCGGGTCAGTGCTACGTTCCGCATGCATACAATGCTTACGGATTTGTTGCTCAGCGTATGGGTTACGCGAAGGCTTATGCCTGATAGCTGGAGCCACCACAATGTGTGTTTGTGGTAGCTTACTAATCGTTTCATGAACAATTGGAAACCATTTTTTCCTCTCGTGTACCCCTCTTTGTTCAACTGGTTTGAGGATTGTATCCTCAAAGAACGCAACAATCCAGACAAGTATGTGTCCAAACCAGGTTTGCGCTATTGCGGCGTAGCACCAGTTGAAGCTTTTTACAGCAGTCGTGTTGGAAAGGGCAGTTGCCAACTTGCCCCAGAGTGGTTTTAAAAAGAGTCCCGCTTCTTCAGGAATCCAGATAAATATTATCCACCAACCTGTGACGAGTGTGGAAACTATCACAATTATTCCCATCATGATAGTCAGAGCGATTAACCTTGCACTAAAATGTAGCGCGTAAACCCAGGGAAACTTTTTCCGTGAGTAGTGTGCGAGCTTACGTCGTTGTACAAGAAAGTAGTTGTTCAGCCGGAGCTGGCTCTTTCTATCTATCGCACCGCACCGTACGAGATACATAACTACCTTGCGTGGTGCGTACGAGAAAAAGAAAGTTACCAACCACTTTGGTGCAAAGATGAGCACCGTAGGGAGTAATTTTTTAGTACCACCGTAATTCCAACCAGTATTGCAACGTGGTCAAAACTGAAAATTACAGTAAAAAGAACTGTGCCCATTATGAGGGTAGGAATATTTCGCACTGTGAGTCCCTCCTGTGGGCTGTTTCATGAATTAAAATAACACGAAGGGATGGCATGTCAAGGCTCAGACTGGTTCTATAGGTAGAGGATGTTTCTCCTTGAGTAGTGTTAGGCTACGAGCCTGAGCTGAGCCTTGTCTTTGTATCTTAGAAAGTCTGACACTGTAGGCCCAAAGAAACATGATGAAAGCCATCACGTTCGGTAGCTTTTGTTATACAAAACCCCTAAACACGCAAAATGGCCCCCATTTTGCGTGTTTAGCCATCCACAAGGGGTCTAAAAAGGTCGTGTAACCATTGACTTCACTGGGTATTTTGCTATATTACTACACGAAGCGATACACGCATCTCTCACACATTTTCATAGATGGTGAAGAAGGACCGCACTGTTGTAGTCAAACCAACGGGATAATCGAAAGATTCTCAAGAGTTTGCAACAGTAGGCGTGTTTTATGTTATGGGCGACCATACTACGTGGACGTGGAAGGCGAGCTACCGTAAGGCAGTCAGCCGGATTATAAGGGGGACAGGTCACCGATTCACGGTGAGACAGCCCCGTAAAAAAGATAATGTTATGGCACGAAAGTCAGTGATCATTCGGGCGTTACGCGTACCGAAGTTCAAGTCTCGAGTAGTCCGACGTTGCAACCAGTGTGGTCGTAAACGAGGGTACATGCGTGATTTCGACCTATGTCGAATCTGCTTCCGAGAACAAGCAAACGAGGGACATATACCAGGTATAAAGAAATCATCATGGTAGGCGATACAGTAGGCGATTTCATCATCCAGCTGAAAAATGCAGGAATGGTAGGGAACAAAGAAGTAGCACTTCCATACTCAAAGCTAAAGCATGCAATTGCAGATAAGCTTGTAAAGGAAGGATACCTAGTGTCTGCAGGGACAAAAGGTGAAGGTGTTGCAAAAAAGCTAGTAATGAAACTGCAGTACGACGAGAGTGGTGCACACCACATCAAAGGCGTACAGCGAATTTCAAAGCCAGGTCGACGGGTATACATCAAGGCTACAGACATTTATCCAGTTAAGTTCGGTAAAGGGAAGATGATCCTTTCAACACCATCAGGTATCCTCAATGGAGAAGATTCCCGAAAGGCAAACGTTGGAGGTGAGCAACTCTTTATCATTTGGTAATATGAGTCGATTAGGAAAAATACCAGTAGTTATCCCAAGTGGTGTTGAAGTAACATTCATTGACGGTCTACTTACTGTGAAGGGTCCAAAAGGAACTCTTGAGCTAGCAATGCGCGAAGACGTGAACTTGGTTATCGAAGGGTCAGAGATTACTCTTACTCCCGCTAACCAGACAAAGAAAGCTGCAGCCCTATGGGGAACGTACGCAGCTCTGACCCGAAACCTGGTCACTGGAGTAACTGAAGGATTCACCCGAATTCTTGAGATCGAAGGTGTGGGGTATCGAGCAGAAGCACAGGGTCAGAAACTTACACTAAACGTAGGATTCTCACACCCCGTACTGATGGATGTACCAGAAGGTATGACCACAATAGTAGAGAAAAATATCATTACTGTTTCAGGTATTGATAAGCACGCAGTAGGGCAGTTCGCTGCAAATATTCGAAAAGTGAAACCACCTGAGCCATACAAGGGCAAGGGAATTCGGTTCCAGGGAGAGTATGTTATCCGTAAACAAGGTAAAAAAGCAGTGTAAGGCATTAATTTCACGAATTACTTCGTTGTGTTTCAGAAATTTTCTCTCACCGTACTATGCGTACGACTCAAGAAAATTTCTTCACGCACCTCGTACTTCAAGAAATATACTACCTTACACCGTATCCAAGTTGTATGAAAAAAACAATTCACAAACAAAATACACGAACACGGCGACATGCTCGTATTCGTTCACGTGTGATCGGATCTGCTTTGAAGCCTCGTTTAGCGGTCTTTCGAAGTAACCGATTCATTTACGCACAACTTATTAATGATGAAACAAATGTAACACTTGCATGCGCTGATTCACGAAAGGTAGCCGGAGCAAACCCAACTGAGCGAGCAACTGCAATTGGTGCTGCTATCGCAGATCTTGCGAAGAAAGCAGGCATCGAGTCAGCAGTGTTCGACCGAGGGGGATTCAAGTACCAGGGAGCAGTCGCAGCAGTCGCTGAAGGTGCTCGAGAGGCTGGACTTACCATTTAATTGAATGAGTGTTTATAGTTTCTTTAGGAAATATAAGGACACGAATTTACGCAGTGCCACTTTACATTTTCAAATATTTGAAAAGTGGCATCGTGCAGATCACCCATTAAAATAAAAATTATTATGTCAGAAGAAACTAAGCAGGAAGCTACAAAAGAGGAGGCAGTTGTGCCTACTCCCGCACCTGAAGTTACTGAAGCTGTAACAGAGTCAAAAGACGCTGCGACGCCAGAAACTTCTACCGATGCACCCGCTACTGACGCTACCGATGCTCGTCCAGGACGAACATCAGGCGCTAGTGCTGGTGGTGATCGACGTACTCAGCGAAACCCTCGACGTCCTCGACGTGGTGGACGACGTACTGAACGTCCTCGGCAAGAGTTTGAACAAAAGATCGTTAGTATCCGTCGAGTAACTCGAGTTATGGCTGGTGGACGACGATTCTCATTCTCTGTATCAATGGTAATTGGAGATAAGAAAGGACGAGTTGGTGTCGGTGTCGGAAAGGCAGGTGACACACAGTTAGCAATTGAGAAATCAATTCGAAACGCAACGAAGAATATGATTACAGTACCGATGAACAAAGATCAGCATATCCCACACGATGTACACGTTAAGTATGCATCAAGTGAAGTTATGATGATGCCTGCACCAGGTCGAGGACTTGTGGCTGGTTCGTCAGTACGTACCGTACTTGAACTCGCAGGAGTAAAAGACGTTACTGCAAAACTATTCTCACGGTCGAAAAATAAGCTTAATAATGCGAAAGCTGCTGTCGAAGCACTTAAGCAACTTAAAGCCTAACGTATTATGCAATTACATGATTTAAAACCAACAGCAGCACGACAATCAAAGAAGCGAGTAGGTCGTGGTGGTAAGCGTGGTAAGACATCTGGACGAGGGCACAAAGGGCAGGCTGCTCGAGCTGGTAACAGTTCACGACCTGAAATGCGTGAGATTATCAAGAAGATTCCTAAACTTCGTGGACACGGTGTAAACCGCGCCCGGACAGTGAACTCAGAAAAGATAATGCCAACAGTCATCAACGTTGCAGCTTTAGAAGCTGGACTTGAAGCTGGAGCTGCAGTAAATCCTAAGGCGCTTGTAGCGGCTGGACTTATTGGGACTCGACGAAAAAAGGCTCCTGCAATCAAAATTCTTGGTGCTGGTGATCTTTCGAAGAAATTCACCGTAACGTCTTGTGAAGTGTCTACTTCAGCAAAAGAAAAAATCGAGAAAGCGGGTGGAACAGTGGCATAATGCAGTTACAAAGAGCATCTTCGATGCTCTTTGTATGCTAAAATCGAGATAGTAGTTAACTGAAATTTATACAATGCACAAATTCATTCATAAGCTCAAGATTGCATTCACTGACAAAGCGATTCGAAATCGAATCTTCTTTGTACTTGCTGCGCTAGCGGTCTTTCGAGCACTTGCCTCAATACCTATTCCTGGTATTGATCAAATTGTTCTTGAACAATTTTTCTCAAACAACGAATTCCTTGGAATGATGAATATCTTTTCCGGAGGTGGGTTAGCGAACCTATCTATCGTGATGCTTGGTGTAGGGCCGTACATTACTGCTTCTATCATCATGCAGCTGTCGACAGTGATGTCGCCAGCCTTGAAATCAATGTATTCTGAAGACGGAGAGTCTGGACGAGCAAAGTTCCAGCAGTATGGACGGTTGCTCACGCTTCCGCTTGCAATTCTGCAAGGTTTTGGATTTCTCTCGCTCCTACAGAGTCAGGGAGTTATCTCAGGGCTGTCATCATTTGAGTTCATGGTAAACGTGATGTTGATTGTTGCGGGATCAATGCTCCTTATGTGGGTAGGTGAGCTAGTAACAGAGTTCGGTATCGGTAATGGAGTTTCTATTATCATCTTTGCTGGAATTGTTGCGAGTATCCCTCAGACACTGAGTCAGCTTGCATTCGCATTTGCGGATCCGTCACAACTTCCGTTGTATGTAGGGTTCCTCTTTATTGGTCTGGCGATTATCTATGCCGTGGTAGTGATGACTGAGGCTGAACGCCCAATTCCTATTACCTACGCCAAGCAAAGTCGTGGGACAAACACCTATGGAGGTAGTCAGTCCTACCTGCCACTTCGACTAAACCAGGCTGGTGTGATTCCAATTATTTTTGCACTTTCAATCCTTATGTTTCCACAAATGATTCTAAATATCCTTTCGGCGTTTAGTTTCTCATGGGTACCTGGAGCGTTGACGCTGGTAGATCAATTGATGGCGAATCAGATTCTGTATGGAGCAGTGTACTTTGCACTGGTATTCCTCTTTACGTTCTTCTACACTGCAGTCACATTTGATCCTGATCAAATTTCAAAGAACCTGCAGCGAAACGGAGCGTTTATCCCAGGTATTCGACCAGGAGGACATACGTCACAGTATCTTGGAAACGTGATTACCCGACTGACACTGGTTGGTGCGGGATTCCTAGGATTCATCGCTGTGTTCCCAGTTGGGATGCAGGTGTTTACTGGAGTCGCGTCACTGGCTATTGGTGGTACGGCACTACTTATTGTAGTGAATGTGGTACTTGACCTGATTCGGAAAATCGACGCACAAGTATCTCTCAGGGAATACTAGATTCCACATATACTTTGTTGCGTTCACGAAAAAGCCGCTCACCGTGCACTTGCACGACTCGCGGCTTTTTTCGTTCCGCGCCGCGTCTATGAGAAATCTAGAAATTCCTGAGCAGTGGTTATTTCGGAGTAAAAAGTAAAACGCAAGACAAAAGCACGACACTCTTGGGTGTCGTGCTTTTGTGTTAAAAACACCTCCAAAACCCCACTATCATATATGATAGTGGGGTTTTGGAGATTGCTGGGTGTTCTCAAGAGGATATTTCTTGGGTACTTGGCTATGTATTGGTCTCTAGCTGTGACGGTACACTAATTTTGTATGAATTCACATCATACATAGCCTTAAAACGTCCTGTTTGGCCGTGTAAGGGTGCTTGCACCTGTTGTTTGCTCTATCTGTAGAAGTGGTCATGCCTACTTCTCCTGAGCGCGTTACGGTGTGTTTTTCTACATTAGTAGAGACGCCTAGTATGGGAGTAATAGTTGCAGAAGTCGTAAAACTTGGTACGCTAGTTGTTCATGGAAAATATTAATGGACATCTGGTCTTACTTATGGGGCCAATGGGTAGTGGTAAGGGAACGCTTGTGCGCCATGCAAAAGAGACCTTTCCTGAGTTACAATTTGCGGTTTCTTGCACCACTAGAGATAAGCGTGATGGAGAAGTAGACGGAAGAGAGTATCATTTTATTTCACCGGAAGAGTTTGAACAAAAAATCCAGCAGACTGACTTTCTTGAATATGCTGAGTTTAGCGGTAATAAGTATGGGACACTTAAGGCAGAGATTACCGACCGTCTGACCTCAGGGCAGGTTGTTCTCAACGAAATTGAGCTACAGGGTGTTGAGCAACTGCTCCCACTGATTCCTGTCCAGTCACGCACTCTTATATACGTTGAATCTGGTAGCTGGGATGCACTCGAAGCTCGAGCAATCTCCCGCGCACCTATTTCGGCCGAACATCTCGCGTTACGAAAAGAAAGATATACAGAAGAAGTCAAGATGAAGCCATACGCTGATGTGGTGCTTACCAATACTGACGGTCAGCTTGAAGAAGCAAAAAATAAACTAGAGCACGTACTGCAGAATATATTTAACTCAATCAATACCTAGCTATGAAACCACAAACAGTTATTTTTATAGGACCACAAGGAAGTGGAAAAGGGACACAGGTTGAACGGCTCACTGCATACTTCCATGAAAATTCTCCAGCCCAGGCAGTAGTGCCCATTGAGACCGGAAAAGGATTTAGAGACTTAGCGAAGACCAATACGTTTACCGCCACGCGAGTGCAAGACATTTTGACAGAAGGAGGGTTGGTTCCAAATTTCCTCACCAAAGCCTTTGTAATTAAGTATCTCATTAAGAATCTGGCGGAAGATTCCCATATTACGATGGATGGCTTTCCTCGGAATCTCGCCCAAGTTACTTTTATAGATGACCTGATGAAATTCTACAAGCGTCAAGGACTGTCGATTGTCTTTCTTGATGTGCCAGAAGATGTGGTGCGAAACAGAATGCAGGGACGAGGACGTAGTGACGATACTCCTGAGCTAATTGATGAACGATTACGTCTGTATAAAGAACAGACTGAACCAATTGTTGCGGCGTATGAAGGGCGTGATGATATTACTTTTATTCGTATTGCTGGAGAGTTACCGATTGCAGAGGTGACACAAAAAATTGTTGAAGGACTTGGTATTTAGCGTACACTGACTGGTATGGAAATTACTATAAAGACAGAGGAAGATATTGTGCTGTTGCGTGAAGGGGGGAAGATCCTGGCGACTATTTTAGATGCGCTTGAAGACGAGGTTGTTGTCGGTGCGACGACACTGGATATTGATGACAAAGCTATGGAGCTCATGGAAGAATACGACGTAGAGCCAATGACGCTTGGATACCAAGCAGACTTTGCCCCTCGTCCCTATCCAGCGGCTACCTGTGTATCCATTAATGATGTGGTGGTACACGGCATTCCCAATGAAGAACCAGTCACTATTATGGATGGGGATGTGGTGTCACTTGATGTGGTTATTGCGTACCAAGGCATGGTAGTAGATTCTGCCCGTACCGTCATTGCCGGCGAAGGGAGTGATGAAGCGCGGCAGTTGGTGCACATAACTCAGAAAGCCCTTGATGCCGGTATTAAGGCTGCGCAAGCAGGAAAGTATGTCCGAGATATTGGTGTCGCTATTGTGGGTGTGGTCCCAGAGCAATTTGGTATCATCGAAAGCTTTTGTGGACACGGAGTAGGGTATGACCTCCATGAAGAACCCCAGATACCAAACTTTGTCACAAAAGAAAAAGGGGCACTCTTAGTCCCTGGTATGGTCATTGCAATTGAACCGATGATTACCCTTGGCTCAAAAGAGGTGATGGTGCTTCGTGATGGATACACCGCGGTCACTGAAGACGGTTCGCTTTCCGCACATATGGAACACACAGTACTGATTACCGAGAATGGTCCTGAGAAACTGACGAGGAGTCGGAAGCAGTAGTCGACTCTTAAAAGAGTGTACATGGCAGAAAAAGTGTTGCTTTTTCTGCCTTTTACGCTATACTCTTCGCATAATACTAGACAATACTAGCGCAATTAATATACTTATTATGTCACGACAACCACATCAAGAGCGATCACTTATCATCCTAAAGCCTGACGCTGTACAGCGATCATTGTTGGGGGAAATTATTGGACGTTTTGAACGAAAAGGTCTTAAGTTTGTGGCATTTAAGTTTGTTACTCCTGACGAAAAGCATCTGTTTGCACACTACAACAAAGATGACGCCTGGTTTGAAAAGAAAGGGAAAATTATGATTACGAACCTGACTGAACAAGGAAAGGAGATTGAAAAAAGTGCGCTTGAGTATGGAAAAGATATCATCCGAGCCGTTATCAAGGAAATGCAGTCATCCCCAGTGCTGGCGGTTGTAGTAGAGGGAGGGGATGCTATTGCACAGGTAACAAAACTTGTCGGGACTACCGAGCCAGCTACTGCAGACATCGGTACCATTCGTGGAGACTTCACCATTGACACCTACGCCCACTCAACCTACGAAGACCGGTCAATTCGAAACCTTATTCACTGTTCAGACGTGCCAGAAGAAGCAGAGCGAGAAATTGCACTTTGGTTTGATGAGTCAGAACTGATGACATATACCACTGCCCAGGAGCGGATTATGTACGACGCCCACTTCAACCTAGAAGCATAGAAGAGAACCATCTGCTTTGTTAGACCACAAAAAAGACCCTTACGGTACACCAAGTACCGCTCGGGTCTTTTTCATTATGGATATTCATATCTGGTGCGTTGTAAGCTCCTAGGAGCCTGCGGTGTTATCGCAAGTACATACAGCTGGGTCTTTTGATTATAATACTAATGTCTTACGTACTGAACACCCTACTCTACAAAGAGAAAGACACAAACTATCGTAGTTAACTACGATAGTTTGTGTCTTTGAGTGTTCTCATTGAGTACAGTCTTGGCTAGTAAGATAACACAATCTTGGAGAGAATCGTTGATACTCTAACTAAGTAGGATGAAGTACGTGATATACTAAATCTGGAACCATGGAACGTATGTTCTGATTAACTATATGTATAGGGACACTTGTAGATATGAATGGTGCTGAGAACTCAAGGAAATATCTGCGAGATTTCAAATAATCCGTTCAATAAGAGTACCCACTTGGAACTTTCCAAGAGCATACGGTATATGGTTCCAACGAAACAAATGCACTAGGTGCATTTTTTTCGTTCGGACGGTTATGTGCACACTATGATAAAATAGGGACTATAAAACATGCTGAAATTACCCACCATTTTTCTTCTCATTATCTTTTCGTTTCTTGCGGTGATACATATCATTGCACTAGAATTATTTTTATATTGGCGTTTTTGGTGGTTTGACATTCCGGTTCATTTTATTGGAGGGGTAGTAGTGGCACTAGGAGTGTTTACATTACACGATCTTCGGATTGTCATACCCGCACGACTGCTACAATTGGTTCCAGTACTCCTGCTGGTTATCTTGGCTGCTATGGTGTGGGAAGTATATGAGGTGCTCATTGGTGTCTCGATTGAAGGTGACGCTATCCTTGATACGCTCACAGATGTAGGTATGGGTATCCTTGGAGGTTTGGTAGGATATGCGGTTGGTACTAGTCTAAATAAATTATAGTATGTCAGCAACGTTAGGTTTTTATGGAGGGGTTGGAAGTGTGACGGGAGCAAACTTCATGTTGGATACTGGTGACCTCACAATCTTGGTTGACTGCGGGTTGGTTCAGGGTGATAAATTTGCTCAAGAGGTGAACGCAGAACCGTTTGCCTATAATCCAGCTGACGTTGATGTGCTCTTTGTGACGCATGCTCATGCTGACCACATTGGACGCATTCCAAAGCTAGTGAAAGATGGGTTTGCAGGAGTAATCTACTCAACAGAACCCACTCGTGACTTCGCAAACATTATGCTCCATGATGCCCTGAAGGTCATGCAGTATGAAAAAGAACGCTATGGCAATGAAGTGCTCTACGCAGAAGGGGACATCGCTGCGTCATTAGCTCTGTGGGAAGTAGTCTCATATGACAAAGTGATTAAACTTGAAGGAGGTATTAAAGCTCACTATACTGACGTAGGGCATATCCTTGGCTCAGGAATGGTGCACCTGGTGCGTAACGGAAAGAAGATTGTGTTTACGGGGGATATTGGTAATGACCCCCAACCATTACTAAATCCACCAGTTATCCCGACTGACTACGATTACCTAGTAATGGAGAGTGTCTATGGCGACCGTCTTCATGAGCAAGTGGAAGAGCGAACTGAGCTCCTCAAGCAGGAAATTCTTGAGACACAACACAAGGGTGGTACGTTGATGATTCCGGCATTCTCACTTGAACGAACCCAAGGGATGTTGCTTGAGATTAATAACCTAGTTGAGTCAGGACAGATACAGCCATTACCAGTGTTCCTTGATTCACCGCTGGCAATTAAGGTGACTGAAATGTATCGCAAGTTCCCGCAGTACTTAAAGCAGAGTGTACAAGACCAGATTAAAGCCGGAGATGACATTTTTGATTTTGAAGGACTTTCGTTTACTCGCACTAATAAAGATTCTCATGAGATTAAGAAAGAAAAAGGAGCAAAGATTATCATTGCCGGAAGTGGCATGAGCCATGGTGGACGCATCCGAATGCATGAAAAGAACTACCTCGATGATAAGAACACTACGTTGCTCCTGGTAGGGTACCAATCAGTCGGGAGTCTGGGACGACTGCTACATGACGGTGCAAAGAAAGTTACCATCGATGGTGAGCCGGTCACGGTTAATGCAAAGGTTGCTCGTATCCGTGGGTATTCAGGACATGCTGACCGTGATCAGCTGGTTAATCTGGTTGCAGGTGGGGGAGATAAAGCAAAGCAGGTCTTTGTGACCATGGGTGAAGAGCGGTCGTCACTGTTTTTGGTACAGCGGTTGCGAGATTATTTGGGAATCAACGCGGTGGCTCCTTCGCAGAACGAAAAAGTAGAGATAGACTTCTAAAGCGTTAAAATCACTCAATCTACTTCGTTAGCCTACGCTAAATAATTCTCACCGTACGTGAAGTACGGCTCACATTATGTAACTTGTCTGCCTCGTATCTCAAATCATTTAAACGCTTTCTGATTGAGATTATCTAACCATGATTAATATCATGAAAACCAAAGACCACTTCCTAGAGGGAAGTGGTCTTTGGTTGTAAGTAACGGGGGTTACTTAGCTGTAGTTGCTTCAACGACTTTCTTGAACTGTTCTGGTCGGTCCATCGCTAGCTGTGATAGCATTTTTCGGTTCAGACCGATATTGCTGTCAGATAGTGCCTTGATGAATCGGTTGTACTTCATGTCTAACGGTCGAAGTGCTGCATTGATTCGTACTGTCCAGAGACGTCGGAAGTCACCCTTCTTGTCTTTTCGGTGATCAAACGCGTAGAGCTGTGCGTGGTAGATAGCTTCTCGCGCTGCGGCTAGCTTGGTTGAGCGACCGAATCGGTATCCTTTTGTTTGTGCGAGGATATTCTTACGCCGCTTGTTTGGCGTTGTTCCTCCTTTTACTCGTGCCATAAGTTAGTTTTTAGGTATTAATAATTAGTTTTTAGTATCAGGTTGCTTCCTAACGTGCTCAATTGAATGAAATGCAAGGCGCAAGGAAGTGAACGATGGAGCCGTATGTCGTATACGGTGACTGAGTGCAGTGACGCTGCAACGAGGCAGTTCGTCAATTGTGCTCGTTAGGCTCCTGTTCCGGGTAGGAATCGTCGTGTAACTCGTTTTGAATAATTCAGTAACTGTGTTCGCTTTCGTGCAAGACGTTGTCGTCCAGTCTGCTTCGCATTGAAGTGGTTCTGACCAGGTCGTCGCGCAACAAGTTTTCCATTTTTGGTAACCTTGATTCGCTTGCTGTATGACTTGTTTGTTTTCATAATGATAATTCTTTTAGTAAGGCAATGTGTAAGAAAGTGCCCAAGCACTTTCGCAAAAGGTAGTAACTATCGTATAAATAGCAATAACCTGAACAGCGCCAGTGTGGGGGCAAATATACCCTATTTAGTAGGTAATGTCCAGCCATAATTCGTTACTGTAGGCATGAAACACTATCGTCTACTCAGGGTGCCAGTGCTAGGTGGCTAAAACAGGCCTCCTTCAATATTCAGTAAATCATCAAGTGATTTTTTCTTTGATTGGGCAACCTTTTTTTCTGCCTTTTCTTCTGTCTCCTCTACTTGCTCATCTTCTTCGGTAATAATCTTTGGCCCCTTTACACTTTTACCAACTCGTTCGATGGTGCAGGTGAATCCCTTAGGGCTTTTTCGTAGCGTGTCCGCAAGCTTGTAGTCTGCCGGGATAATTTTCAGAAATCGTTCAAGACGCTCCTTGAGGAATGCCGGCTCCATGTATTTGTAGCGTCCCCATAGAAAGAGGTCTACTTTTACCCGATGTCCTTCATTGAGCCATTGGGCTGCTCGTTTAGCTTTAAGTGCCTGGTCATGCTCTCCAGTACCAATTTTTACTTGGACACTCTTGGTTTCAGTAACGTGGGCCTTTGACTTTACTTCACTGGCCTTACGTTTTGTTTCGTAACGGTATAGACCAAAGTCCATAATCTTTGCTACTGGAGGTTTTGCATTTGGTGAGATTTCAATAAGATCAAGTTTTGCATCGTCGGCAGCCTTCAATGCGTCTTCAGTAGATAGTACACCGAGGTTTTCACCCTCCGCACCAACAACCCGTAGTTCCTTCGCATAAATAGCGTTGTTAATACGGGTTCGATTTTTTGGATTGTACTGTTTTCGTTGTTTTCTCAAGTAGATTGATCTTATTGTATAAGCGCATATGCAGTTCGGGGGAACTACGAGTCTGTCTATAGAAAGTAACCCTAATTACTTCACCCAAGGCACTAATCTTTGGTAGCGAAAATGTACCATGTAGGGAGTGCTATAGCAAGATTAGTTACCATAGTGTGTATATTTCTTATGGTATTGTTTACTGTTTGAGATATGCACACAAAGACTCCATCTGTGCAGAGAACACAATGTCGTCTGAGATAAAAGGGAAGATTCCTCGGACATGAACATAGTGTTCGTGGAGTTCCTTTGGCATCTGATTTTGTATCCCCAGCACCTCAAGAGATTGGGCAATCGTTGCACAGAGAATGCTTTGGACTTGAAATGTATTGGCAATAACAGTGTTGGTGAGGAGTGCACTGTTAGTGCCCATGCTTACAATGTCTTGGTTGTCATTGTTCGTACTGATGGTGTGTGTAGACATTGGTGTGGCGAGTGTTTGATTTTCAGCTGCGGTAGATGTTGCAACAAATTGGGCGGCTTGTAAGCCAAGATTGAGGCCTGCAACACCTCCATTACTAAACGGGGGGAGTATACCGTTCTGTTTTGGATTAAGTAAAAAGTTTAACTGTCGCTCTAGTAGGAGTGAAAGTTTTGTGATTGCTATTCGGCACTTGTCCATCTCAAGAGATACATAGTCTCCATGGAAGTTTCCATTATGAAATGTCCCATGTGGGGTGTTGATTATGGGATTATCTGTAACTGAATTAAGCTCAGTTACAATGACCTGTTCTGCACTGGTGATAGTGTCGTATATTGGACCAAGTATCTGAGGGGCGCATCGTAATGAGTAAATCTCCTGAGGAGTTCGTTGAAGTTCTGTAGTAGTCTCTACTTTGTTTGGAGCTGTGTAACTCGTTCTTTTTTGTACTCGTGAAGAAGTAGATACAAGCGCTTGGAGCTTTTGGGTGACATACTTTTGCCCAGGGTGGGGGCGGACCTCAAACACAATGTCGTCAATACATTCAGTATGTGCTCCAATAATTTCGTATAAACATGCAGTATGCAAAACTGCATTCTCGATAAGTGTATGAGCCGTCAGGATATTGACTGCTGCAATCCCAGTCATTGCAGCAGTGCCATTGATAAGAGCAAGACCATCTCTGCCAGAGAGAGTAGCGGGGGATAGGTCACATGTCTTGAACACGTCAGTTGTTTTTTGCCGTGTTCCCTGGAAGAACACCTCACCTTCACCAATCACTGCAAGTGCCACATGCGCAAGCTGTACCAGGTCACCACTGGCTCCTACAGACCCATGCTCTGGCACAACTGGTGTGATGTTTTTTTCAAGTAACGTTGCAAGCAGAGTAAGTACTTCATTACTTGCACCTGAATATCCTTTAGCCAAAGTATGTAACCGAACCAGCATGATTGCTCGGACAGTTTCAGCTGGTAACGGGGTACCCATTCCGCAGGCATGGCTACGAATTAAGTTGTACTGTAGCTCAGTTTGTTTTTTAGGACCTATAAACGTGTATGCCATTGGACCAAAACCGGTGTTTACACCGTAGACAACAGAGTCCTTAGAGATGTCTAACACATGCTTCTGTGATGCTATAGATCGTTTTTTGCCATCAGGGTCAAATGCAATTTTTGGAGTTGTAGTACTGATTGACGCAATATCTTGAAGTGTGAGTTCTTTTCCGACAGTAATATTTTTAGTATGCATATGCCTTATCATATCTGGTAACCAATAAAAAACAAAACCCGCAGCATGCTGCGGGTTTTGTTTTTTATAAAATAGTTTATAAGATAGAATTGCAGCCACTAAAATGGGGGGCATCTTCCGTCTGGTCTTCTAGGCTGCATGTGTTTGTTTCGGTTACGCGAATACTCTCTCCTGAAGCTACACCTTTTTGGAAGGCAGCTTGTGCTTGCTGGAAACTAAAGGCAATAAGTGAAATAACACCAACTGCCAATAGCGCTACAGAAGCATAAAAATTTAATGTGAACTTTTGCATAGCTACAGTATAATACATATCCGATAGTACACAATTACTATTTTGATTAAAACTGTTTACAATTGATTACCAAAATAAAAGACCTGCGACATGCGCAGGTCTTTTATTTTGGTAAAAGTTTCTATGATTCGAATACAGTAGGAAGTACTTGTACCTCATTCTGAATAGAAGCTCCTCCACATTCTAGTGTGTACCGGTGGGGGCCTGTTACACGAATTTCCATGGTTCCAGTTGAGTCAGTGTAATTACCAGCACCGTCATTGCTGTCGCTAAATGTGAATACAGTTCTTGATGCATTGTAGTTTGCTGGGTCACCAGGTGAAGTATTAGAAATTACTTTGTCAATAGACATTGGTCCTGATATTGTACAACTTGGAGGGTAATTTGTTTTCAGGTCCCAGTTGATGGTTACGATGCTGCCTTCTCGGACTAGTTCAGGCGTGATAGTAAGAGAGTCAGGATCGTCCAGAGCGATATTGAGACATTGAGAATCAGATGGCGTGGTCGCTGAACAGGTTCCACATGAATTGGTTCCTGTTCCCGTGCGACCACAAAGAAGATTAGGTGAGCTGGTACATGATGCAGGGGGTACTAGTGATGGATCAACTGCGCATGATGAGCCGTCACAGGATATGATGCCCTCCAGGTCCTCCGAGGAACATGTGGGGTTAGGTCCAGTGCAGGGGTCACCAGATGTGGCAACGCAGGCATTACTGCCTGGATTTCCATCTCCGTCGCTACCTCCACAACCCAAGCCTCCCAAGACACAGATGATAACTAGGTCAGCCACAATAGCAGTTATGACAGCACCAACTGCTAGGGGTGCAGCAGCAGAAGCTGCAATAATTGCAAGAATAACACCTTCGGAAGGCTGGGGAGTAACGGTGAACACCATTGCGAAAATAATTATTGAA
>Ga0222634_1000327_pt1 | contig 24754 bp, 19 predicted proteins | sample AntAcemetageno50_FD_179807 | JGI IMG/M metagenome (GOLD analysis project Ga0222634, IMG submission 179807) | Saline water microbial communities from Ace Lake, Antarctica - #50 | ecosystem: Environmental > Aquatic > Non-marine Saline and Alkaline > Saline | place: Antarctica: Ace Lake | collected... | reverse complement strand
GCTTACCGAAAATGAATCGCGAGTGTATTTAACTTCCCTGTCGTTAGGATCATCTACTATACTTTCAATTGCTAAAAATGCACAGATCCAAAGAACGACTGTCTACTCTGTAATGGACGCGCTCAAGAAAAAAGGATTGGCGCACATTGAGCTCTCTGGATTCAAGCAGCTATATTCTGCAGAACATCCTGAAAAACTAGTCTCAATGATTGAACACAAGAAAAATGACTTGGAAAAACATCTTCCAGAGTTTTTATCGCTCTACAATATGAAGGGTGGTGAAAGTACGTTGAAATATTACGAAGGTGTCGAAGCGGTAAAATCAATATACGACACAATATTAGACCCAATGAAGCCTAGTGATGATTATCTTGTTATTTCCAATCTGCAAAAATTTATTGATATTGATGAAAAATATTTTAAAAAGTTTTTAGACAAACGTATTAAATCTCGAGTTAAGGCACGCCTTATTGCAACAGACTCAGAACAGGCTCGTTATATGAAAAAATACTCACAACAAATGAATCATGAGGTTCGTATTCTTCCGAAAGGAACGGTCCTATCTACAGATATTATGATAGTCCCCCACAAGGTAACTATTTTTAACCTGGAACAACCTATTTCTGGGATTAGTATTGAAAATACTACAACTATTCAAACTCATAAAGAAATGTTTGAAATTATGTGGAATTCTCTTGAAGAGTAACTACATCATTTCGCCTTGATAACACTTTTCACAGTAAACAATTTCTTTTCCGCTCGAACCATACGCTGTAGTAAAAGTATTACTACAAACCTCTCCCTTATGGTGTTCGTGCACTGATTTATTATTATATGTATTAGTCTTGTCTGTAGCACCGTTACACATGCACTGTCGTTCTTGGTTTTGTAATTGTTGCCGCTGTTGCAATCTGTTGAAAGTACGACAATTCGAACATTGTGTTGGTAGTGGAAGTTTATGTTTCTTATAAAATGAAACCTCATCTGCAACAACACGAAAAGCTGTCGTACATAATTGTTTTGTGTTACCGGTATTACCACACTGAATTATTTCATCAGTAATAGTATCTTCAATTTCATCGATATTATCTGGAAGCGTGCTCTCATCCTGTGTAGGCTTATAATCTCGTTCTCCAGCATCATACCACCTATAGCCATACTCCAAGGCTTGCTCTTTCGTAAGTGGAAAATATTCTTGTGCCAACGTCTCGTTGTATGCAAACGGCGAGATTTCTATTGGAAAAAATTCACCGTACTTATACCCTCGTCCAACCTTGTCGACATACGGCATATTGTTCATATGTTTTTTAATTTTAGGAACTAGTTCTTCATACTCTTCTTTGGTGTACTGCTTGTTAAATATGCAATAGCTTTTATTACGTAAACTAATGCAACCAAATAAGTTTGATGAACCACTACACACCATTGAATACTCAATATCATGAGACTGCTCTTGGGTAAAGGTACAAAATTTTACATTCTGAATTCCACTTCCTGATGCATGTGTTTCATACACCTGTTCACAATTATCACCCCAAATAGAAAAGTCGTACGAATCCTTTGTACCGCTCTCCTCTTCTAAGTATTGGCAGTATTTTAAATTCTCACAAGCTCGAACTAGAAAAGAATCCTGCACATTCTTTGAGTTATTAATATAACTACCACTTACATTAGTATTGTGTATACCTGTCATAAACTTATTTGGGAACTTCAACCAAAACTCGTGTGCTTTCTTTTGAAAGAGTTCGATATTTTTCCTTGAACCTAACTGCATCTCAGTTAAACGTTCTTCGTACTCCTCTTTCGTAAGTTGCTCGTTCCACATACAGTAAGATTTTTTCCGTAACCCAAAACAGCCAAAGCAGTTGTTGCAACCTGCACAGTTTTTTGAAAACCACATATCAAATGAGTCTTGGCAGTACGAGCAATAAAAACACTTCGTACATGCTGTATTCCAAAAACCTTGATAGCACTCTTCACACTTATGTGAGTGTGAACAATCAAGGCAGTTTTGTGAATTGTATAAGCCACCACTATACATGCAGTCCTCCACAAAAGAAGAGTTGAAAACTAAATAACAATTTTTAGGATCTGTTGCATTGTTACAATATGGACTATTACTTCCCATTACTACATTACGACTTTTAAGAGGAACTTTTCTCATAAAATCACGAAACTGTTCAAAAAACGGGCGTGAGAAATCTACATCTTCACCATATGTTAACGGATCCCAGCCGTCTGAGTGCCACTCGTCAATATCGTAACTCTCTACCCCGCTTGCAGGGTCATAGGCTGTAAAAATATTTTTACCTGATAATTTACTTGTTGTCTTATAGAGAACTCGTTCATTACGAAAAGCAAAACGACGTTGAGCACGACACAATGAACAGAAGGTTGGTGTAGGAACATTCATTTTTTCATAAAAAGCCTGATCGTCTGACTCTATAATAAAATCTTTTTTACAGTTTTGGCATTTTTTTTGCATATATATTTATATTATAACTTACAACTCTTAATGTACCGACTATTTAGTACTCCAAAAGATATAACAGTAATAAACTTCACACTCTTACGATACAACATAATTTATCTCATGTCATAAAAGTCGACATCTTAATGTTTTTGACTTGTATAGCCTTTTATTTTAATATATGAGTGTTGTCGAAAATCTCGACATATTCATTACTCTATGAAAGAACAACATAAACTATTGGAAATATTGGAAAAAATTGGGTTATCTCAACATGAGTCGCAAGTGTATCTTGCCTCCCTTTCGCTTGGAAGTAATACTATTTTAAACATAGGAAAAGAATCAGGGTTACCACGAACTACTGTTTATTCAATTGTTGAATCTCTCAAGAAAAAAGGTTTGATGTTTGTCGAGGAAAAAGGCTTCAAAAAATGCTATGTACCACAAAACCCAAAGCAGCTTGAGTCAGTTTTAGAGCAACGTAAGGATGAATTTCAAAAAATGCTACCAGAGTTTTCTGCACTATACAACCTTCCTGAAAGCGAAGGATTGATTCAATATTTTGAAGGGTTTGATTCAACTAAAACTGTTTACAACACACTCATTAATGATATTAAAAAGAATGAGGAATATTTAGTTATAGCTGATCAAGCATCTTGGTACGAACAAGATCCAAAATTCTTCCAAAACTTTATGGAACGAAGGGCAAAACTACCTATTAAAATTCGTATGTTACTGCAAGACACACCACTTGCTCGAGAACACAAAAAGTTTCAAAAAAACTGGAATCTTACTATTAAATTACTACCGAAAGGTACTCATTTGAATACTGACCTTGTTATTACTCCTCAGCACGTTATGGTACAACAATTCAACCCTCCTATTATGGCACTACTTATCAACAATCAATCAATTATTAAAATGCACCAGCAATTATTCGAAGTTATGTGGAACGCACTACCTGAATAGGTAATAATGTTGTAATATATAACCTATAACTCAGTCATCTCATATAATGAATATAAATTTAAAAAAACTTAAAAAGAAATTAACAGCTTTTGCACAGTTTATACACCACTTTTCCACAATTATTATTCTAAGTTTTGTTGGTTTAGGGTTTCTTTTATTTGGAATACTTCTCTTTTGGTTGGGAACACTAGAACTTCCCAACTTAGATACGTTTGACCAGCGAAAAGTTGCTGAATCAACAAAAATCTATGACCGTACAGGCGAAATAGTTCTTTATGATATTCATGAAGATATTACACGGACCATTGTGGCGGGAGACGAAATTAGCGTGCACGCAAAAAACGCTATTGTCGCCATTGAAGATGACCAGTTCTATCAACATAACGGTGTCGACGTTCGTGCAACATTTCGAGGAATACTTTATACAATATTAGGCAAGGTAGGTCTTCGTAGTGGTGGGACTCAAGGTGGTTCAACTATTACACAGCAAGTTGTAAAGAACACCCTACTCACCTCAGAGCGTCAGATATCTCGTAAAATCAAAGAATGGTTCTTGGCACCAAGACTTGAGAAAAAGCTTACCAAGGACGAAATTTTGGCTCAGTATCTAAACGTAGCACCTTATGGTGGAACTATTTATGGTATCGAAGAAGCGGCACAGTCTTTCTTTAGTAAAAGCGCGCTTGATGTAACTGTTGCTGAAAGTGCTTATCTTGCTGCATTACCAAACGCACCTACCTTCTTTTCACCATATGGACAAAACACTGACAGACTTGAAGATAGAAAAAATCTTGTTCTTCGTAAAATGTTTGACCTTGGATTTATAGATGAAGAGGTTTACAACGAGGCACGTCGCGAAGAAGTAGTGTTTCGCCCACAAAAAGAAAACTCTTCAAAGGCACTACACTTCGTACAGTATGTAAGAAGTTATCTTGAGCAAAAATATGGTGGTGATGTTGTAGAAAATGGTGGTTTAAAAATTATCACTACCCTTGATTATGAACTGCAACAATTCGCAGAAGATACTGTGCGAGAAAATAGTATTATTAACGAAGAACAGTGGGGTGCAAAAAACCAAGGAGTTGTTGTAATTGACCCTAAAACTGGTCAGTTATTAACCATGGTTGGTTCGCGTGACTACTTTGATACTGAAAATGAAGGTAACTTTAATGTAACGCTCGCCAACAGGCAGCCTGGTTCTTCTTTTAAACCTTTTATTTACTTAACTGCAATGGAGGAGGGATACACCGACGAAACAGTCCTCTTTGATGTAAGAACTCAGTTTAGCGCAAGCTGTGATGCTTTTAACATGACAAGCGAAAACAATTGTTATAGCCCTCAAAACTACGATGGTAAATTCCAGGGACCTATTAACCTTCGAGATGCACTCGCTCAATCACGCAACATTCCTGCGGTAAAACTTCTCTACTTAGCAGGACTTGAGGACTCGCTCAAAACAGCAAAAAATATGGGTATTACCACACTAGACCGTAATGCTAACCGATATGGACTAACTCTTGTTCTTGGAGGTGGTGAGGTTTCTCTTTTTGATATGACAAGCGCTTATGGTGTATTTGCTACAGGCGGTGTGAGAAATGACCCTGTAACCATTTTGAGTGTTGAAGATAAAAATGGTGATATATTAGAAGAATTCACTTCTCGACCAAGACAGGTTATTGATCGAAATGCAGCTGCAATCGTTAACAGTATTCTTAGTGACAATGAGGCTCGAACACCTTTGTTTGGAGCACAGTCATTTATGTATTTTGGAGAAAATTATGATGTAGCAGCTAAAACTGGTACCACAAATAACAATAAGGATGCGTGGCTTGTTGGATATTCACCCACTGCTGTAGTTGGTGTTTGGACAGGAAATAATGATAACACCCCCATGCGTCGAGGTTCATCGATTTCCGGTAACACATGGCGCAGTGTTATGAACGAAGCTTTACGTAAACAGTCTCGTGAATATTTTGCAGAACCTATATCAGATCCAAACACTTTATTAAAACCTATTTTACGAAATATATGGCAAGGAGGTGACGCATTACCTATCGACTCTATTAGTGGTGGTTTAGCTACAGAGCTTACACCTCAAGAAACCCTGGATCATATAATTATAGGTATACCTCACTCAGTCCTTCATTGGGTAGATAAAAATGACCCGCGCGGCCCAATACCAGAGAACCCTGAGAATGACAGTCAGTATGAAAACTGGGAAAGTGTTGTGTATCAGTGGTTACAAAATAATATGCCAGAAACACTGCAAACATTAAATACTCCTATTCCAGACTTTGTTGACAATGTACACACACCAGAGAACCGACCACTTATCACAAATATCACACCGGAAAGCAATTCTCAACACAACCTAGAGGGCAGTGTTACTGTAGAAGTAACTATTGAGTCAGAGTTTGACATTACCGACATTAAACTATTTCTTAATGGTCACTATATTGGTGCCACAGAAACAGAAAGCTTTACGTTTTCACCGCAAGACACCGGTGTAGCAACAACAGGAGATAACACTTTATCTATTACTGTACTTGATAAGGTTTACAATAGAACAGAAGCAACGAAAGTTTTAATTTTTAACTAATCTCAAGATACGTAAGATTAAGTTCTTCCTTTAAAAGAGAAATTATTAGTTCTTTATTCTGCAATATTACTGTCTTCCTTATTGGTGTAGTCCTTATGTAAATATGATTTTTCATCACACGAACCTGATTTGGTTCTAGTTCAATATTATATCTGTTATTTAATTCCAAGATAAATAGTTCTTTTATTTTCTTATTTGGTGGAACAAGCGTCTTAAACCTACTAAGAAAACTTTTTATACTAGAAGGTTTTTTATCTTCTTCCATAACAACTATCGATTCATTGGCATAATAAGGTATAGAAAAGAATTATCGTTTACTGCTGATATAACAATTGGCTTAATATTTCCATTGTAAACAAACTGAATACTGTCTTTTTCAATAGATTGAAAAACATCAGTTATATATGTGTAATTAAGTCGAGACTCAATAGCATTACCTTCTATTTTTGCAGGAATATTTGTAGTACTCGAACCAATATCTGAGTGTGCTGATCGGATAATACATTCTTTCTGACCTGGATCTATCTCAATATCAACTTGATTATACTTATCAGAAAAAACCGAAATAATTTTTAACCCCTGCTTTAAGTCGTCTAACACCATTGTCATTGTGGTGTCTTTATCTTTTGGAATGATTTGCCTATAGTCTGGAAAAGAGCCGTCAACAAGTCTTGATGTGCAGTAAATATTTTGTGTCATGAATGAGATTTGATTTTCACCAAAAACGAGATTAATATCACCTGTTTCGTTTTGTAACAGGCGCATAATTTCTACAATATTCTTAACAGGAATTAATACTCCTTCAATTTCTGGCATATCCTTAACTAGGATTTTCTTTTCTGCTAAACGAAACGAGTCTGTAGCAACAAAATTAAGACTTCCACTGTCTTGATATATATATACACTTGATATTTCTGGCTTAATATCAGAACGAGACGCACTGTAATACACAGAACCTACACCATCTAAAAATTTTTCTACCGACATATTAAACTCAACCCCTTGTATATCTCTAGGTAGGGTTGGAAAATCCTCTGGAGCATACGACTTTATAAGTAGTTTTGTTTTTTCGGTCTCTAAAAAAATATTACCTTCCTTAAGAGTTAAGTCAACCTTTTTTTCTCGACCTAAACTATTAAGAGATCTTAATAGTACTTGACCATCTACTACAACAATACCTTCCTCTTCCACTTGTGCTGTAACACTTATCTCTGCGCCAACATGGAGATTGGTTGCCCTTAATACAATACTACCGTCTTTTACACTAATTAAGATACCTGCAAGTACTGGTAACCCGGCTTGTTTAGTTGCTAGTTTTTCTATCCTTCCAACTGAACTATTTAATTTTTCTAGTAGACATGTTGCTTTCATATATATTAATTATATCTTTTTTTATATCGGTACTTTTATTATTATACCCTGTGGAAAATGTGGAAAAGTAGAATTTTTGTTGTTACATAAAGCCTTTAATGTGTTTGTTTACTGGGATAAGTCTGTGGGAACACTATGGATTTAATGTGGTTAATTCTCATTAAAAGATTAGTGTGATAATTATTAACATATTAACCAGAGGTTTTTATGTACTTATGGGTGACTTACCCACAGGTTTTTACACACTTATCCTGAAAGAATAGTCCGTAGTTGTTCGATCTCCTGAACTAAAACACTATCCACACCTAATTCCCGTTCTATTTTTGTGCAGGAATGAATAACAGTTGTGTGGTCGCGACCACCAAGTCTCTTCCCTATCATAGGATATGAAATATTAAAGTCTTCACGTAAGATATACATAATAATCTGACGGGTTTTAACAATTTCTTTTCTACGGGTTTTATCGTAAATAATTTCCGGGTCAGTATTGTAGAACTTAGCAATAGATTCGACAACTTCATCAATATTTACAGATCTGCGTGGGCGAATATTGTTTCGAATAAGATTTTTTAACTCTTGTATTGAGACAGATCGCTTCTTTAATCTCATTTGACAGATAAGAGAGTTTAGAATACCTTCAAGCTCTCGAACATTACCTTCTACGTTTTTTGCAATATACTCTAGTACGTCCCCTGGTATCGCTTCAGAGAAACCCTGAGCTTTGGTTTGTAGAATGGCATAACGTGACTCATACTCTGGTTTTGTAACGTCAATGATCATACCCGCTGAAAACCTTGATTTTAAACGGTCTTCAAGCCCTGGGATATAGTTAGGGTGCTTATCAGACGAGAACATAATTTGCTTATGGCTGTCATACAGAGAGTTAAAAAGATGAAACAGTTCCTCTTGAGTTTTTTCTTTACCAGAAAGAAACTGAACATCGTCCATAATAAGAATATCGTATTTTTTATATTTTTCTTTAAAAAGATTACGCTGGTTTGACTGAATAGCGTGAACAAAGTCATTTGAAAACTTTTCTGAACTTACATAGTATATTTTATAATCAGGGTTTTGTTCTTTTAATGCGTTTCCTACTGCTTGAATCAGGTGTGTTTTTCCTAACCCTGTGTTTCCATAGATAAATAATGGATTATAAATACTTGGCTCTTTTACAATTGCTTGAGCAGCAGAATACGCAAGTTCGTTAAAAGGTCCGATGATAAAAGTATCAAAAGTATAGCGCGGATTTAAGTTGTCTTTTTTGTTTACATAAAGATTATGTAAAGGAAGACTGTTGGCTTCGTTTATGGTTGAGTTTTGACCTTCTATAGCCTTCTCTTTGTTTTTACTTATAACGTACTCAACGCTTCGAATACTGCTTTCAGTGTTACGAAGTGCACGGAGGATGGTTTTGTGATATTTAGAGTATAACCACTCTTTTACAAACTCGTTTGGTACACCAACTGATACAGTTCCACGATCTTCTTTGGTAATGTGGGTATTTTTAAACCAGGTATTAAAATTAGGTTTTGATATTTCGAGTTCAAGCTCGTTTAGTGAGTCTTCCCATAATTTGTTTGTATCTTGGATAGGCATAGGTTTTATGTTTCTATTATATAGGGTCGTTATACCTGTTGATAAGTCTGTTAATATCTAAACTCTGGGGATATCTTGTGGATAAAGTATAGCACTAACTTTTTTTGTAGAATAGTTGCGAAAAACAATATAATAATGTACAATCCGTTTTGTTGCTGATGAGACGTGAAGGCGTTCTCGGTAGTGAAGATACTATTAATTATATTTAGTTACTTACACATTTATGTCACAAAGCTATAAACCAAAACGAAGAAAGCGAGCGCGAACCCATGGTTTTTTTGCTCGAAAACGAACTCCAGGTGGAAGACGTGTTCTTGTGCGACGTCGACGAAAAGGTCGAGCTAAGCTTACAGTAAAGCCAAGCTAGTCTTTTCTTTCTAATATTATGTTACCTAAAGGACAACGTCTTAATACTAAAGACGTTGCTTTAGTATTTGCGGGAAAAAGAAATACGTCAAATACAGCGTATTTTAATGTTATTACAGCTACACCTGGTAATTTAGAATACAAGAAATATGCTGTTGTGGTATCAAAAAAAAATGTACCTAGTGCTGTTGTGCGCAATAAAATACGCAGGCGTGTATACAGAGGTATATTAAAACTAAACATAAGCACCACTCCCCCGCTTGCTGTTATTGTTCAGTGTAATAAAAGTTCAACCAGTCTTGGTGTTGTTGAGTTTCAAAATGAACTCGAAATAGTATTGAAAAAACTTGTATAAGTTATGAATATTTTTTTACAAACACTTTTTTATATATACAGGCTACTATTTGCGCCTATTTTAAATAGATTTAGTTCTTGTCGATACGAGCCATCGTGCTCACACTACACCGAACAAGCTATATTTAGGTTTGGTTTTTTCACAGGTGGATTTATGGGGGTAAAAAGAATTTTTTCATGCCACCCCTTTTCAAAGCGCCCAATCTATGACCCAATAGAAGAAAAAGAAGAAAAATAAACACTTTTCTGTTAAAATGCTTTTTATATGGGTATTACATTATGGCTACAAGGAACATGGCTTTACGAAGTTTTTTATAACGCACTTATTTTTCTATCTCACATTGGGACCGCAGGAAGTATTGGTATTGCGGTAATTGCGCTTACAATTATTGTGCGCATACTACTCGCACCTTTTTCATATAAGGCGATTATGCATCAAGTTATTCAAAAGAAACTTGAGCCTAAAAGAAAGCAGATTCAAGAGGAGTACAAAGACGATAAAAAGTTGCAAGCTCAAAAAATGATGGATCTCATGAAGGAGCACAAGACCAACCCTTTTTCTAGCTGCCTACTTACGTTGGTACAAATTCCTATTATTTTAGTTCTTTACACAGTGTTTTTAACCGGACTATCAATACAGCCTGATATTCTCTATAGTTTTGTATCAGTTCCCGAAGCGTTAAACCTTAATTTTTTAGGTCTCGACTTGGGTGAAAGAAGCATATTACTGGGTCTTTTAACTGGTATTGCGCAATTCATACAGGTTCGACTATCCCCTGTTATGCAGCAAAGTAAAGAGAAGGACGGTGAAGAGGTAGAGCCTGGGACACAAGCAGCAATGGCGCAAAGTATGCAAAAAAGTATGAAGTTTATGCTGCCTATTATGATTGCTATATTTGCAACTATTGTTCCCGCAGCTGTAGCGTTGTATTGGCTTACAACAAACATCTTCACTATTGGACAAGAACTGTTCATACGACGTAAGCTTGATCGTGCAGAGGAAATAGGATAGGTTATATAGAGCACTATGAACGATAAAATTACTAAAACAATACAAGACTTTCTACAACATGTTGCCTCTCCTGTAGATGAGGTTGTTATTGTTCACGATGATGAGGTTGATTTGATAAAATTTGTTCTTTCTATTGAAAACCCTAATTCTCTTATTGGGAGAAATGGTGAAGCATTACGCTCAATGAACTATTTAGTGAGAAAAATAGTTGAAGCTGAATCATCTGAGCAGGCACCAAATTTTGTTATCGATATTAATGACTACTACGCTAAAAAAATTGAAGATATAAAAACAAGGGCAAAAATTATTGCTGATCGAGCCGTATCTTTTAACAGGAGTGTTGAACTTGAGCCTATGAGCGCGTACGATAGACTTATTGTTCATTCGTACCTCAGCAAGTTTCCTGGTGTCACTACAGAGTCAACCGGAGAAGGGCGAGATAGGCGCGTCATTGTAAACGCAACTGATAAGGTTGAGTAGTATTTAATTAATTATCTAGAAACTAAAAAGCGGAACCTTACGGTTCCGCTTTTTAGTTTAGTGCCTATAGTTCCAATATCCAAGGCTCCCCCGTTCGCTTATTGATGAAGAACATAAATAATTCGTTCTCTTCTAGGCTTGGCTCAATAACATCAAACGCTTCGTTTCCTTCGCGCGAGAGATCAGATAGTTGGCGTGTCTCCCCTGTTTGTGTGTTAAGTGACCACATACTGTCAGTAAACGAAACCTTTCCTTTGTACCAGTCATCAGGATACAGTCCGCGCCCTAGAAAGTCTGGTACAGCACAGTATATAATTACTGAGTCTTTTGACCAGACACATTTCTCAGGCAGTGTTTTAAATGACACTGGTGTTTTACTTCCGTCAGAGATGTTAATTATTTGATTAGACACACTAGAACCGCCCTCTGAAACAAATAATTTTTCTTGCGCACCATTCATTGTACCAGTTAGTCCGCTCACACTACTTTCTAGTTTAGTTAGCGTTCCCTCCACTGTGCTTAGGTTGTATAGGTACCCATCAACCAGTCCAGATGGTTTTGTATAAAGCGTGATGCTTTCTTCTCCTGTCCAGTGTGGTGCCCACTCTGAAAATGGTGTTGTAAATAGTTGCTCCAGTGTTTGTGTAGCAAAATTAAGTGTGACCACCACTGTTTCGTTGGTCTGTTTTGCAAAATAGACCATATTGTCAGTCGACGGCGATACCGAAGTAGCTGTTATGTTTTTTGGAAGAAACACTCCTGTTATTTTCTCGGGCAACATAGACGCTACTCTTTCTTCTACAATAGATAAACACAAGTTATTTATTTGTCCTGTGGTTTTAATATTTGCCTGCCCTGTAACATCAAGACCTTCTTTGGTTTGAAAATCTTTTAAAGCTTCACGAGTAGACGTATTTAAATACCCGTCTACAACCAGTGTGGTTTCTAGGTTGTAGTTCAAAAACTCTTGAAGAAGTGTAATATATACGTCTCCACTATCTGCTGTTACTTCATCTGGTAGTGGTACAGCACATACTGCTTCTGGGATGCTTTTTTCAACAACAGTTCCCAAGAATGTTTCTATAGACTGACTATTTTCATTGAAAAAACGATATAAAAAACTTCTCCCGTCATTACCAATTTCACCATCACCCGCGTATGGAATACTACCCAAGGTCGTTTGCTCTTGTTTTAAAGTATCTGCAATTTTACTTGTGAAAACACTCCCGTCTTCTTGACGTATGTATCGAGAATATAATTGTTCTATGTCGAGCACCTCAGTTTCGGTAACTTTTGAAGGCTCTTCCCCTTCTTCAATTATTGCATCTACAATGCGTTCAACGATTATTTTTTCTGTACGATAGTATCCAGATAATGCAATAACTGGAAAGTCAGCAAGTCTGCGTAGACGGTCTACACTTTGCGGCTGGTCTACAGGTGTTTCAGTCTCAGACCCCTGATCAGACCCCTGATCAGATACTTGTGTTACTTCAGAAACATTGCTTCGACCAGGAAATAAAGAAAAACCAGTATCTTGCCGCTCAGACTGACCCCCCTTCCAGAATGAAATAATAAGAAAAGCTACAACAGCTAAAACTATAATAACAACCGTGCTTATAAGAATTTTGAGAAAAGTTTTTCTGTTCATATTTATATTATTTTAACTATTGTACCTGATTGCATAAATGGTCCAAGAAGCAACAAGTCATCATTCAACATACGGATACATCCGTTTGTTGAGCCAAGAGTATTGTTACTTCGTCCATGAAAACCAATACCTCTGTTTTGACCATTAATAGCTACATTAATTTGGTAGTATGCAGCACCTAAATTAACTGCTGGTGTTACAGTCGTGGATGTAGCCGCTATTCCATCAACAGGTATTCCGTCAGGAGTAGGGCGACGGTCACTGTTGAGCGCATAAACTCCCAACGGTGTCTTCTTATCGCCAGCAGCTTGTGTATTTTCTGATGCAACACCGTTAGCTCCAAAACGAACGTTGATAGTTACCTCTGAACCGTTTGTCCCCCTGAAGGTTGCAGTACCATTATTATTTGAACCAGGACCACTTGTCTGAACAATAATTTCACTCAAAGTACTATTACTGCTTGCAAGGGCGCTTGCAAAAGATGTGACCTGAGAATTAGAAGGTGATGGGTTTTGGAACGTTCCTGCTAGTTCATAATTTAAACTTGCCGGGTTTGATGGATCTACGGTGGTTTCAGTGTCTGCCCAACCAGCAAGGTCTGCTGTGTAAGAAACTGTTTGAATACCTGGTTCTACATTTAACAAGTTTGGGTTTATAGTTTTAAGGATGAGAAAAGAGCCTAAAGCAAGAAGAAGTCCTAGAAGTGCCTTTGTAATAGTTTCGCGAGCGTTAGTTTTTCCAGCAAGTGCGTCAGTGGTCATATATTGCACACCTCCAACAACAAGCATCACCACAGTTAGTAGTGTGGCTATTCCAATCATTATGCCAACAAAAAGATTTACATAACCCCCTATTGTTGACCCAGAGCCGAACTGTAGAGATGATGTAGCACCAATAGGTGCAAGTAGTTCATAGCAACCCTCTGTTGCCGTGGTTTCACCATCAACTGTTGTAGTACAATTATCTCCCTCAACTAAGGTAGTTGTTGCTGTTGGAGTTGTTACAACTGGACTACCTCCCTCACTAGATCCGTTATGTGATTGAATTTCCCATTGCGTTGCAGGAGCACAGCTTGCTTGCTCCCCTTCAGTGGGTCCTGCACACTTATAATTAATTACAGAGTCCTCCTTTATGAAAGTAGAGGTATAGTTTGCAGGATTGATTACTTGAATATAATAAATACAATATTCTTCACCATATGAACAATAATCTTCTCCAGACTTTGTAACGATCGACAAATTCTCACTATTTGGAACAGCGATAGAAACACCATTAATATTAGAAGTAGTTTGATCTAAGTACAACAACGACTCTGTTGATACGCTTGCAATCATTCCCGACGGTCCAATTATAGCTCCGTCAGGAAATCCATCAGTAATAGCAGTCCTTATAGGGTAAAGAGATGTGCCTGCTTTGTGGACTACACTAACCTTAACTTCGTGACCTGAGCAGTTCTCTGTCTGCACACTCAAATTAACTAAGGGTTGTAGTTCGTCAGAGAAAAATCCTTCTCCCTGTGTACCTGTAGGCGAGAAAAAAGCGTTTGTAATATTACACATTTCAGCACCATCATTGGTAACTGTTTTGTCAGAGGCAACAGTTGAAGCAAGTTCCCACCAGTTAGTACAAGAACCATCACAGTCGTATCGTAGACGGCCTTGAGGTTTGTCATAAGACGTAAAGGTGGGTCCGGTAGTTATACCCTCCTCAGTGACTTCTGTTTGAATTTCTAAATAATAGTCACAATCTGCTCCAATAGTTTGTTCGCACTCAGCTTCCCCTACCCACATATAAAGATCAAGTTTTCCGTTTGAAGGAACACGAACAGCTCTATCATCTAGCTCATTAACATCATCATTAAGTATGTCGATAAAAGGGGTGTTGTCTACTTCGGCAAGAGAGGGGTAAATTATTTCACCAGCACAGTCTGGTGCCATAATTTGTATATGTAATAGTCTTCCGTATTCATCACTAAACCATGTGTCAGGTTTTTCTCCGTAGTAGTTCATAAACTTAGCTGAGACTATTTCACAGCTCGTACCCTCAGCGTTTCCTGAGCCTACGTTAATTGCAGGGACAGTAGAAACAACATCCCAAGGGTCTTCACATGAATCATCACAGTCATAGTTCAGTCTACCTTGCGGGTGTGGGAAACTAGTATGAAAAACTGTAGATGATCCAGCAAGATGAACAGCTATGTATAGTTCACAGTCATTTGAGTCACCGTATACCCAGCCACAAGACAGCTCCCCAGCTGTTATATTGACAGTAATTTGCTCATTACTAGGTACTGTTATTTCTACCTCTGCAACAACATCATTGTCGATGGTGTCTATTTCTATTAGTTTAATGTCCAAGTCTTCACCAGCACAACCGGTTGTTTCGATACTTAGGTTGAGGGTCTGTGTTCCAGCACTGTACCACCCTTCATCTTTGTCGCCATAGTGATTAACAAATTTAGCATCCCCACCATTGATACCGCAGGCAGCTGATACAGTAGTTGGTGTAAATATAAAGAATGACATTAAAAATGCAGTGATAACAAGTCCTATTATTTTAAAAGAAGTAACTCTAAGCATATTATTGTGAGATTATTTTTATAGAACCCTGACCTAATTGAAAGTCTTCTTCTGGTTGTATGACAGAAAGAGATACGTCAGTAGTTCCCTGGCCTGAAGAGATAAGAGAAATAAGGTTTTTGTTTTCCGGGGTGTTTTTTGAAACAATTTCACCATTAACCTTCCACTGGTATCCCAGAGAGTCGAGAGTTAGGTTTGGTCGTATAGAGAAAAAATAAGGTATTGCTCGTAGTGCAACCTCCTCACCCACGGAGCTACGAGGTTGTTTTAGTGATTGTGAAAAATCATAAGCAGTACTATTGGGGAAATTTTTATAGAAATTAATCTCTGGTTCAATAAAAGTCAGTTTAGCCGAACCTTCTCCACGAACATTCGCTTGGCTATTCTTTACCTTAACTGAGACTACTTCTTCTCTGTTAATAAAGATATTTTTAATGCCCATAAACTGTTTATTGTATCCTGACGAGTCAGGCTTTACTTTGTAATTCCAGCTCCAGGTATAATCAAGTTCCGAAGCATTCAGATGGTTTTCTCCTATAACAAGATTTGGGACTGCCATAAATTTTAAAACAGCTCCTCGTGACGGTAGAGCCTTTCCTTTGTAAAAAGGTGGTACATAAGAATCGACAGCCTCCCAGAGCACGTCTACAGTTGCTGGGCGCAATGTAAGAGACTTTCTTACAAGCCTACCGTCTTGAGACTTGATAATTACCTGAACACTCGTAGCTTCACCATAGGCCCCAACTGTTGTGGTTAAAGATTTTTTACCAACACCGCTTACTGCCTGCTCTCCGTTTATAAGCCAAGTAATATGGTGAATATCAAGGTCTATAGAAAATGTTACCAGGTCTATAGTTACGCTTTCAAATGCTTCTGGGCTACTTGGTTCAATATCTAAGCTAATATCATTTGCCTGAAATCGAGATACAACCTGTGCTGATGTTATACTAGCAAAACTAAGTAGAACTAAAAAAACCAAAAGAAAAAAACCAAAAACACCACACAGGATATTCACTATAGATTTTTGTCTTAACATACAAATATTATAACGTGGAAACGCCCTGTCTCCTAGTTAACAAATCCGCCGCCTGATTCAGATGTTTCCAGCTCATTTTTTGCTTTTTGTATCTGTAAAATTTGAGCAGGATCAGATGTGACAATCTGGTCTTCGGTATAACTAGCAATTACTTTAATGGCTACATGCTTGAGTCCTGCGAAGAAAATTCCCTCCCCTACACCTGATTCCAGTAGTGTATACTTCTCTTCATTTGTAAGGTTGAAAATCTTTTGCAAGTTTTCAATTGATGATGGCGACTGCTTCATTAGGATCTGAATTGATGAGTTTGTGATAATTGGGACACCATATTTTGACTTAATGAAGTCAGTAACATCCTGCGTAATTGTTGCAAGGCCAAGAAAGTATTTACGCCCACGCTTTGCAAGCATAAACAAGAATGACGCTGTATCGTCTGATTTCATCATCCACCACGCCTCATCAACAACTAATAAACGTTTTCTAAGGTTTTTACGAACCGCATTCCATATAAAATGAGTAATAATATACATCGCAGCTGGTTTTAGCTCGTCTTCCATGTCGCGAATTGAAAAAACAACCAGTTTTTTATTAATATCTACGTTACTTGGCTTATTAAGAAAACCTGACCATGTTCCGTGAGTGTATTTTTTTAGACGCGCGAGCAATGAGTCACTATTCTCCATGCTTTGTAGTATCATTTCAAAGTCTGTCATTAGAGGGGGTTGAATTTCTTTAAAGTTTGATGTTGCGGTGATGTCTTTTAGGGCGTATGTTTCGTTGATAGCTTGGTCAATAATAGAATCTTCTTCTGGAGTAAGTCCTCCAAGAAGAATTCGAAATAGTCCAACCAGGTGAATAATATTAGAGCGCAGCACATCAGCAGGGTCTTCATCAGAAAGTGGTTCAGGAAGGTCAAAGGGGTTTATGTGGTGTTCTGATGAGAGTGATATGTTAAAGTATCGTCCACCAACAGCTTCTGCTAAATATTCATATTCTCGCTCTGGGTCGATAATGATAACTTCTGTGTCAAACATCATAGTGCGCAACACTTCTAATTTGGTTGCATATGATTTACCTGCTCCCGACGTGGCGAAGAGTACAGAGTTATAATTTGGTAATGAGTAACGGTCAAAAATTACAAGACCACTGTTTTGCCGATTAATACCATACAGAATACCTTTATCTGAAGTAAGATCGAACGAAATAAATGGAAAAAAGCTTGCTACAGGGCCAGTATTAAGCTTTGAGTACACCATAAGACCATCGGTTCCGATAGGGGCAAGTGTTTTAAAGCCTTCTTCTTGCTGAAAGAGTGCTGGTTTAAAATATATAAGCTTTGACTCAAGGAGTGAGCGAATTTTATTTTCTGTTTTATACAACTCTGACTCGTCGTCAGCATAGATAGCCAAGTATAGGCCTACGTCAAAAATTTTCTCGCGAGCTTGCTGTAAACTGTCCCGTAACCGTTCCAAGTCTTGAAACGCGGTATCTAGTATTGGATCACGTACAAGACCTTTCTGTTCACGTTCACGAATTTGACTTTGGACTTCAGCAACCTTCTTTTGAAACTTTTTAAGAATATCATTAGTTGGGATTGGGTTAATCTGAATCGAGATATCAAAAATTTTATCCAAGTTGATGATCGGAGAAAGCCATCCGTCAACCAAAAAACGTGGATATGACATAGCAAAATAAGTCCGAACAATTTTACCACCAACTTTGAGCTGTTTAGGTTCAATCTCAATAGCTGAAGGTGCTAAAATATCACGTAACTCTAGTTTTGCGGCTTCATAAATCTCGTTAGGAAGAATTGGTACCAATTCTTCTACCGACTTATCTTCTTTTCCTAATATGTTAGATAGTATTCCCATAATATAAAGTATAACATTAGTTAGAGGCGCTTGTTTCAGGAATGCTACGCTGCTCTTCCCCAGGGTTGAACATACGGTAGTACACCTCGATGATTTCTTGAGTTCCAAGTTGAACTGACCGAATACCAACCCCTGATAATCCTCCCTGCACAATTCCGATACGCTGCTCTAGCTGGCTTCGTTTTTCTTCAAAACGAGAAGCTTCATCTTCGGTGTCGGTAGTGTTTTTCTTTGAGTTAAAAAAAGGAATTTTTGACAATAGGCCACCACTTCCCTGTGTTTGAATAGTTGCTGAAGTGTAAGGTATTACAACATAAAAATCCTTTGACATAATATTAGTTGTTTCAGTAAACCATTTAATAAAACCAATATATTCAATCGTTTGAGTGCGTAGCAAGTCTTCTTTTTGGACTTTTATGCGCTCCTCAAGAGTTAAAAGGTACGGTCGTATGTCTAGGCGTCGTGACTGCACAACTATTTGTATAGGAAACTCCAAAGCATTAAGAAAATTTTGAAACTGCATAATAGTAGCATCCTGCTCTTCTTGTGACTTAAGGGCAAGGTTAAGGGAAGACACCGTAATAATACTGCGCAAGCCACCGTCTTGAAGAATTACGACACCGTCGCGAACTTCTTTAATTGGGATAAAGTCTTGAGTTGGTTTTCCTGTGACCATGATGACAGTATATCAGAGTTTAAACGTTATCGTTTGTAGATAAGCACAATATTATTTTCTACCCCTGTTTGCGTTAGGGTCATCCATATCAAGTATGTCTAAGTTAAATGCAATATTGTTCAATTCGCTACCCCCTCGGGTTGTTGGAATAAACTCATTAATCGAATCATTGTCTTGCTTAGTAGTCCGACGGTCTTGTTTTTGATGCCATAGATAAAATTTACTTTTTAGAGCGTGAGTCGTAGCAGCGTAGAGCATGTGGATAAAAGGGCGTCCATTTACCTTGTAGAATGCTAGTGCTAATGCTAGTCCTACAATAGGAATAATTACAATAACAGCAAAGATAAGAGGTAATACTTGCCAGAGAAAATATGAGATACCACCTCCACCGGCGAGGTATATAAACTGAGTAAATGAAAAAGGGCCAAAGATCTTATCTTCAATATTAATAAATTGTGGTAATTCGTATTTCATAATTAATCTATAGGTTCGTGATATGGGTCCTCCCCTGCATTATATACTTTAGGTAGGTCTTGTGAATGGTCGCTCGTCGCTTGTGGGATTGAAAAAATTTCAGAAAGTTTCTTATGTACCACGGTTTCTTTAGGCTTGTCTTCTATTTCTGTTAGAATGTCCGCTCTTTCTGGATGAGTTAGAAGTTCCTTAATTTTTTCTTGTATAGGTATAAAAACAGTTACATTTACCTCTCGTATCAAGTCCCTTGCTTCGCTTTCTAAGAGGTCAGCCTCTTCGGTCAAATTGTACTGCAGGTTATCTGAGGATTTTACGCCTAATAAGATTAGACCAATCTGTTGTACAACCGCCTCAGTTTCATCTAAGAGTAGGTGGTGTTTTTTTGCAATAACCCATACATCTTGCTCCCAGTTACTTGCTAGTAGAACCTTTTGAGTAACTTCCGGTATTTTTTTGAAAGACTCCTCGATATTATATTTTTGAATGAAATTTTTCATAATATTGACTGTACTTATTCGTCATCTGACGGCTGCTTCTTTTCTTTGCGTTCTTTGCGCTTTTTCTTACCACCTCCCGAAGCTCCTTTACCTTCAACTTTTGAAGCTATTGAATCACGCTCGGCCTGAGTAAGACCGCTTGTTCTGTCTCCACGTATTTCATCACCCACCTCTTTACTAATCTTGACATCAACCTTTTTGGCCGCATCTGTAGATGCGTTGAGAGCGTCTTTAAGTTCTTTATGGCTTTTCATAACCTCTTTGCCGTTACTATCAAGTCCAACAGAAACCTTCTTATCACCATTTTCTCCTCCATTTTTAAATTCTGTATATTTCTCTTTCTTTTTTTCCAGAGCAATAAAGATGTCCGGTTTAGCGAGTTCTGGAGCTAGAGATAACGTCTCCTTGAGCTCTTTTATGTCTTCGTCAAATTTGCGTATTTCTTTTGCAAAGTGGTCGTCAAATTTTTGTACGTCGTTTTGTGCCTTCGTGGTATTCTTTGCAAGATTGTCATTAGCTTGTATATTTTCTGTGCGTTGTTTTTTATCAGACTCACGAGATGCTTGGTAACGATCCTGGAAGCCCTGATGACCACCTGTTGAACTAAACGAGCTTGCAGAGCTACCCATCCCCATATCTTTCATGATACTTTGACCTTTTGAAGTTTGCCTCCAGTCCATACTACCAGTATTTAGCTTGTTACCCACCCTTCGTGTCATTCTACCCATCGTGCCTCCCATCTCAGATTTCGCCATACTTGCTCCAGCACGACCAACAGTTCCTCGTAAAGCAAGAGATGTTCCTCCTGATAGGGCGGCTACACCTAGCCCAGCTACAACACCACCAAGTTTTCCAAACGCAGCACCGATTTCACCAGACATTTTTTCCGCAATCTTTTTAGCTTTAATTATAAGAATAAGTACAACAATGAAAGGAATAACCATTTGTAATAGAGGGTTCCAAAATGATCCTGATGGGTCAAAAGTTATTGCGTCTAGACCCAGGTTTAAGAATAAAATAATAAGATAGAGGAAAAACATAAAAACAGGGGCTAGAAATGCTGCAGAGATTAGTTTTTTAAACCACTCATCCCAGCCAAACTGCGGTATTTTAAAAGGTACGATAATTGAGATAAACGCAATTGGTGAAATAATCATGAGGTACCACAATTCAACTACACGTCCAAGTAACATAATTCCTACAGAAACAAATACGTAAGACATCGCAAGTAGAACAAGTGACACTATTATAATAAATGCAATCTCAGTTCCTGCCGCCTGAAAACCACCAACTCCTTCGTAAAGTTTTTCAAGCATACTACCTTGTTCGGTACCAAGAAGGGTTTGCGGGTTAAAAATAGAAATTATTCCTGCTGAATACTGGGGCCCATTATTGGAGACCAGGTCAGCGTCTATATTGGTGACGTTAAGCTCTATACTTCCTGCAAAGGCGCCAGCTAATATATTGGAGGCATCAATAATTACTCTTGTAAAAAAGAGGCTGAAATTTATAAGAAGTGCTATGATAATAACCTTTACGAGCATTTTTTTCGTATTGACTTGCGACAGGTTTAAAATGGTCCCAATAGCAATATATAAAAGTACAAAAATAAAAAATATGTTAGAAATGTCTCGCACAATTGCCCATCCTTCAGACACTAGTTCGGTTGCGCTAGAGAATGTATGACTACTAATTGAGTAACTCATAAAGAAGTCAAAAAATAGACCAGCACCCTTAACTATAAAAAATACTGGCCAGAATACTGTCATTTTCCAGAGTCCTGGAATACAGGCCAAAATACTTCCTCCAAAAATAACACCACAATTAGCATCTGCAGCATAAGCTACTAAAGGTTGTACGGTCACCGCAATTTCATGTGAACCATCTAATGAGGGTTCCAGTAAAATACTTACCGGTGCTATAAACAGCGGCAATGCAATTACTGCAATACTTATGAAGGCTTTAAGTTTCTTTAACATAGACTACATCTTAATTGTAGCACTTTCTTGTGAGCAACTAAAACAATAGAGTGTGCATATTGGTTGAGGGTGGTGCAATATTTATGTGATAAAGAAAACGATAATTAGAAAAATAAAATATAATAAAAATAAAGGTGCTTCTCTGTAGGGTTTCTTATTGAGAAAAAAGATAATTCCCAGTGTAAATAGTACCGTAACAACAGTCATTGTACTCGAAAAGTTAAAATATATGATAGCAAATAGAGAAGAAACAAAAGTAAGCATACTCATACCTAGGCCTGCCTTGTTCCCTAGTAAAACTGGTAGTGTGTAAACGTGATCAGCCTTGTCTCCTGCAATATCTTTCATATTTTTAATATTCTCAACTAATAGATATATAATAAAAATTCCTAATATAAGACTGAACGGAAGATCATAGAGTTCGGCATTAATATTACCTGCAAAGAATCCTGCTAAAAACAAAAGTAGTGAATTCATTACTACGAGCAATGATGACAACCCTGGAATTTTTTTAAGGCGAAGCGGTTTTACGGAATAGATGTGATAAATCAAGATAAACAGGGTTATCGTCGTAAAGACATATTGGCCTACTAAAAAAGATAGTAATAATGCAAAAGTAAGAAATATATTTTTAACCCAGAGCCACTCCTTTTTATTGATAGCACCACTTACGAGTGGTCGCGCCGGATTAGATATATTGTCAATAACTAAATCGGCTTCGTCATTTTCCCACACAGCAAACAGCCAGGCCATTGCTATAGAGACAAAGAGTGCGACGATGTCGATTGTGGTGTAAAAAGCATGAAGTTCGTATATGTTAGTTTGAAGGCTGAAATATAAACCTGCTCCTGTAAAAATATAAAGATTAAGGAGTCTTGAAGGGCGAATATTTTTCAATATGGCAACAAGCTTTTTCTTATTTTTTAATGCAAGAAGAAGAGACAAGAATGCAACAATAATAATTGTAAAAACAATGCTTATTTTTTGAGAAAAATATTGCTGCTCAATACTATGTTTGTTTAGTATGGCTATATCGCTTGGTTTTTCGAGTGTGTAGCTTGGTGGTGTATAAAATAATACCGTACCTTCAGAAGTTAGATCTGAAGGTGTTTCGGTAATGGTATTGAATAGGCTCATTGTATGAGTAGGCAGTGAAAGGAAGAAGAATAATACAATATAACTAAGACCGCCAGCTATAAAGGCTTTAAGGAGTCTTTTTTTATCACTACGTACATATACATAGAGACCTGTACTTAAAATTGCGAGCACTGTTTCAATCTTGAGGCCAAGACTGATTGCACTTGTTGAGAACGTTATACTACTGAAGTGTTGCCATAAAGTTTGATAATTTCCAGCTATAAAATTATAAGGTTGCCCAAGGAAGCCGTGAGCAAAAATATCAACAAGTGGCGCAAGTAAAATTCCAAACGATCCAATAGCTACAACATTAGCTATTTTCATTAGGTCTTGTTTTGTAAGAACATAAAAAATAATAATAACAGAGAGGAATACCCCGCCGTACCATAATGGATAGTGCAAGAATGTATCGGTCATGCTATTTAAGACTCCAGCATTATTGCTGTTAGTAAAGTTCTCAAAAAAAGTACGTATAAAAATACTAGTTCCGAATAACAAAAGTGTCTGAGGTAGCGATGTTGATATATTTTCAATTTTCTTTATGAGGGCTTCAATATGTTTCATACTATGTAGTGTAACTTTTTTTATTACTGTAATGCAAAACATTCACCTATTTCAGGTGAATGTTTTGTTAATCGTGTATTTTCTACTTAGAGACCTAGTAGTACTCCTGCAAGGTCTGGGCGATAAACTTTTGAGTAATCAAATGATGATGCGCGGTACCAGTCACCACCTGCAGCCTCTTCACCATTCCAGCTCTCAGAACACCAAATACGTTCATATCGTTTATTTTTTGATTTACCAGATCCATCAACGTTTGAAAGTTTGTTTCTTTCCCAGATCTGAAAGCCACAATAGAGTCTCTTTTCACGGTCACGCAGAAGGCCGTTCCAGGACCCTGTCATATTTGGCCTCAAGATTGAAACAGGTATAGAGTAGAACCTCCTAGGATTACCCGCCCCCGTATTAGTATTTCTTTCTATCTGCCGCAATTTTCCAACAACACCTAATGTAGTATCAAGGTATGATTCCAGTATGTTGTTTGTTTGGAATCCTGGATATATATCCGGCCAATTTGAAGGCAGGCTCCAACCATCCCAAGACCATGGACCACCATGGTTACCATTATTATCAGGACGATCCCAAATCGGCCTGTATGTACTATGTCCGTCGTTGTCAGTTTGTCCTCTTACAACACCGAGGTCTGTTGTTCCTAGGTTTGCACCTGTCGTGTAGTTCTCAAACCAAGAGTACAGTGAATTCCAGTAAGAATAATCCTCACCAGTCTCTGTTATACGATAGTTGTCTGCCCAAAATTGTTCAACTTCACGTAGTAACCTTTTCATATCTTTTACATTAAATTCTGTACTGCTGAGAGTGTTTCTAAAGCGAGTTAACGAGCTTTCTTTTGGTATTTCACGATTCATACCCAAGAACAGCTGTCGAAGTTCCTCTCGAGCACGCACATCATCGTTCGGTGTACCATCGGCATTAGTCTGAGGAACACCATCTATAACACCTACGTTTCTCCAAGCAGCCCATTCGGCTCCATCCATCCATGTGTCACCGGTCCAACTACCTGTATTTCCATCGTACGCACCAGTGCTATAGTCGCTAATATTTTGGCCCATAGCAGTAAT
>Ga0222634_1000321_pt1 | contig 25146 bp, 24 predicted proteins | sample AntAcemetageno50_FD_179807 | JGI IMG/M metagenome (GOLD analysis project Ga0222634, IMG submission 179807) | Saline water microbial communities from Ace Lake, Antarctica - #50 | ecosystem: Environmental > Aquatic > Non-marine Saline and Alkaline > Saline | place: Antarctica: Ace Lake | collected... | reverse complement strand
AGGAAAGCAACGATCCGGATTTGCTGGTTCTGGGGTCGTGGTAGATTCCGACACTGCATTTGAAATGTTGGGAGATACTGCATATCTAGGAGAAATTGACGCATTAACAATTAGAAATAATTCTGACCAAAGAGCTTATGGATTTGAAGTCCAAGCAATGAACTTTGAAGCCAACGCGTCCGTGGCCACCGCAGAAGCAAAAAACATTCATCCTTGGTTTAATGCCACAAACTCTTTCCTTGGTAGTGCTAATTCTTCCGCTGGTGGAATTGCTGGAAGTTACAACGCCGGACAAGCTGGCGGTGGTGGTGCAACAGCAGCCGCGTCGGATGAAAGACTTAAAATAAATATCAGAAAAACTGGAACTTCTCCTTCCGGAATAAATATTTATGAGTTCAATTATAGATCTCATCCTAAAACTCTTTACAGTGGAGTAATTGCACAAGAAATTAAAAAGACTCATCCAGAAGCCGTAATCACAAATGATTATGGATTTATGAGCGTCAATTATAATTTGATTGATGTTGAATTTGAAAAATTAAGATAAAATTATGCCTAGAATTCCAAATCCAGCCGATCTAAATATTGGTCAATCAGTTCAAAATATCCCTGATCAAACCCCTTTTCAGAATATTTCCGCTTCACCTGACGCTTTCGGTGCTCAAAGAGGTCGTGAATTCCAGAAGTTAGGAAATAATATCAGTGGTGCTGGCCAGAATGTGGCAAAAATTAAAGAGGAGCAAGACAAAGCTGACAGTTATAATGCCATGAATGGGGCAGAGGCGGACATTAGAGAAAGTCATTATGACCCAGAAAAAGGGATTTATAATCGGAAAGGCGCTCAAGCATTAACAGCTTATGAAGATTCACGAAAAGCCGTTGATGATATTTACGCTAAAAGATCCCAAAATTTAAGCCCTCAAGCTCAATTTAGATTTCAACAAATGTGGGGACAGAAGAGAGAATCAATCCTTAATGGGTCGGCTCGCTTCGAAGCTCAACAAAGAAACTCTTACAAGAACGATTCCTCAAACGCATTGATCAATAATTCGATTAATGATGCCGTTGAAAATTACAATAATCCTCAAGCCGTCACGGATAATGCCGCAATAATTCAATACACCCTTGAAGATTCTATTGGTGAATTGCCAAAAGATGCGACTCCGGAACAAACAAAAAGAAGAAATGCAATCCTAGAGGAGAAGTCCGGACAGGCGATGGACAAGTTGCACACTGGGGTTATCTCAAAATATGCTGCGAATGGTCGCACTGATATTGCAAAAGCATATTACAAGAATGTCAAAAGTGATATAAGTGGATTGAATCAGATCAAGCTTGATTCGATGATGAAGCAGGGCGATTTGAGAGGAAAATCACAACAAGAATTTGATAAAATTTCCAATAGCGGAAAGGACGAGGCGTCTCAATTACAAGCTGCACGCAACATTAAAGATCCAGAGCTTAGGGATTCTGTGGAAGCAAGAGTCAAATCAAGTTGGAATGACCCTAAAACTAGGCAGCAAGAGACGGCTGAACTAATCAAAAGCGAATCATGGCAACAAATAGTTGAAGGGAAAAGTCCAGAGCAAATCCCTCTTGAAATGTGGGCATCTCTTGACCCTGCAACTCAAAAGAAAATGGAGAAATTTTCCGTTGAAGGTGCGCCAAAAAATTCAAATCATATCTCCTATCTTGAGTTGAAAAATAAAATGGCCACGGATGAAGACGATTTCCAGAAGACTAATTTATTTGATTATGCAACTGAATTAAGCAGCAGGGATTTTAAATATTTCGATGATAGGCAAAAAGAATTAATGAAAGATGACCGCAGTGGATTAGTTAAAAACAGAACGAACCTAAGAATCGTTAGTGACAGACTGGGAGCAGTTGGAATTAAAAAATCTAAATACGGAGGAGGCAAAAATGATAAGAAAATTGCCATCTTCAACCGTGCATTGGATGAGAAGCTTGAAACATTTGCCCTCGAAAACAATAGAGCTGCCAGAGAAAATGAAGTGGAATCAATCATCGATAGCATGCTAATAAAAGGTGAAGTCGACGAAACTGAATTGGGAACAGGAAGATTTGGAACGGATGAAAAGTTTGCATTTGAAGGAAACTTCAATAGCTTTACTGTTGACGAGGTTTCAAATATCCCTTCTCAATTAAAGAGAGCGGCTGAAAATAGTCTAAGAAAAAGAAATATTTTAGTGAACGATGAGAATATCATCTCAATGGTTAATAAACATTTAGAAAGACAAAATGCCAAATAATTTACAGCAAGACTTTGACGATATAGCGATTGATCTTTTTGAGAAACAACCAGAAAGAAAGGTTAAAACCAATATTATAGACGCCTCTTCAAAAGATCCTGATAAATACGCGGAGAGCTACAATCTGGCCAAAAAGAACAATCTTCCCGTTGAAACAGTAGAGAATAATCTTGATGAGGTTAAGAAGAAAGACAGGCAGGAAGATTTCAATGAGGAGTTTGATAATTCTTTTAAAGATTCTCCGGAGGTTTTTAAATTCCTTGAGGACAGGGACAATGCAAATCTTGCTTATGATGATTTAAATTTATTACAAAAAACAGAAAAAACTTTCAACAAATTTGGTTCGGCCCTTAAAAAAGGTTTTGCCGCTGGTGATGCCACCTCTCAATTAGGGAGAGTGTCGCTTGAACAAAATATAGGGGTAAGGGACTTTCAACCAGCCCAAAAAGAGATTGACAGATTGAGTGATATTATTTCTGACGATCCCGGGCGTGATGGATTCATTAATGGATTTATCTTTCCGGGTGCAAAATTTGTTGGACAGATGGCCGATAACCTTGAAGGGGCCTTTTATGCCGGCGCTGGAACAGCAGGGATTGCCGCGATAGCTGGACAGGCTGGGCCACAAGTTCTTTTGCCAGAAGAGCTTGTCACAGTACCAGCAGCTTTTGCGTTTGGTTCTGTCTCATATTTAGCCTCGCAAGCGTTCGTTATTGAAGCAGGTCATACTTACGAAGCGGTCAAAGAGATTGAAAAAGAAAGTGGTCAAAAGGTAGAGCCTTTGGTTAAACATGGAGTTGCCGCTTTTGTAGGGGTTGCGAATGCAAGCTTAGAAATGGTTGGCCTTAAATATGCGTCCGCACCTTTGAGGGGTGCGATCAAGAAATATCTCTCCAACGAAGGAAAAGATATTTTAGTAAACAAAACTAAGACAGCGGCAATTAAAAAATTTGCGACTGAATACACAAAGGCTATGGCAGCGGAAACCACCACGGAAGTTTTGCAGGAGGTTGTAAATATTGTGGCTGAGGAATATGCAGGAGCAGTTTCAATAGAGGATTTTCAAGGCAAGAGTTCTGACGAAAATATTAGTAGGTTGCTGCACACTATGACTGAAACAATGCGAGGAATGGCAATCTTGGGTGCTGTAGGCCCGGGCGTTAGCCTTCATGTTGATTATGCGAAGGCCAGAAAAGCAAAGAAGAATAAAGAATTGATGATTGAGCTTGGCGAAGATGCTCAAAATTCTAAGTTATTACAAAGAGCGCCGGAAAAATTCCGTGAGTTTGTTTCAAAAGTAAAAGGAAATGTGGAGTCGGTTTATTTCGATGTGGAAGATTTTCAAACTTATTTCCAATCTAAAGACCTTGACCCAAACGAAGTCGCTGTGCAGTTGGGAGTTGAAAGCAGCTTGGAAGAAGCCAAATTAACCGGAGGAAGCATTGAGATTCCTTTGGAAAATTACGCTGAAAAAATGGCGGCCACTGAATATCACCAAGACTTAATCGAGACAATGAAGTTTGCTCCGGATGATATGACCTCCACTCAAGCCGATGAGATTGTTAATCGTGGGATTAATGAGGTTTTACAAGAGCAAGCAGATTTAGCCACTGAACTTGAAGCAAAAGAAAAGGCCGACGCCGCACCTTCTGAACGAGTTTTTGGTGAAGTTAGGGATGAGTTAAGAAAAGCAGGAAGATCGTTTGATGTGGCAGAAAAAGAGGCTTTATTGCACCAATCATTTTTCCGTACTCTTTCTGAAAAAACTGGAACTGACGCCTACTCACTTTACAAAGGCCAAAATCTCTCAATCAAAAGAGAATTACCAGAAAGTGTGAGGGCAAAAAATATCAATGAGCAGGATTTGGCTCTTGAAGAATTAAGATCTTACCGTGGAATTTCTGACAAAAAAGCTTTTGGTGATTCATTAATCCAACATATCTCAAAGAAAGGCGGAATTAATCCGAATGATAATCAATCTGGCGATTTATTGGGAATGGATCTTGATAAATATCACACGAACAAAGGCGCTTTCACCAAAAAAGTTTTCCAAGATACAGGAAAATTTCTTGATGATATTGCATTAACTGCGTGGGAAGATGGTTATTTTCCGGAACTTGCCAGCAGGCCAACCATTGAGGATTTAGTCTCTAAGATTGATCAAGAATTGAGAGGCGAGATTCAATATTCTGAACAGCAGGGCAATCTTGATTTGCAGGAAAAAGTCAAAACTCTTGATGAGTTAGACCAATTCTTAAATGAAATTGGCGCTGATATTAATACCATGACGAATCAAGAGATCAAAGATTTGATTGCTGATTATAGGAATGGAGTCGAAACAGACATAAGTAATAAGAGTGACGGGCAAGAAACCCAAAAGGAAGTAGAGCTGGAAATTGAGAAGATAATAAAAGCCGAAAATAAAAGTAAAGTAACAGTTGAAGAACTTGAAAAACCAGAGCCAGAATTCAAGCCAGAAGTTAAGCCAGAACCAATTAAGGTGGAAGCGCCTATTGAAGATTTTGGAGAAAAAATTCACGGAGCTAAAAAAGACGCTTGGATTGAATATAGTGCAATTCTTGATGAATCATTGCCGGAAGATTTGTCAAAAGTAACTTTAGCAAAATATTTCCCAGAACCTAAATATGAAACCCTTATTGCCAACGGGGCAGATGTTAAAGTTTTGGCCGCTATTAAAGCAATCAGAGATGAAATTCCTTCTAAACCAAGAAGATCTTATAAATTAAAAAGATGGGCCGAGCAAGTTGAAAGCGTCCGCGGATTATCTAACGACCTATTACTTGGCAATTTAGAGGTTGATGAGTTGGTTAGTAAGATGAATCAAGTCTACACAAGTTTCGACAAGAGAATTGATCTTTATTCAAAACTAGGTTATCCAGCATTCACCAATGCCAAAGATTGGAGTATTGGCCAAGGTAAATTTTCTTTTTACAACACTGTCAAATATGACCCACCTAAAACCTTATTCCATGTCCGAAAAGGCAGGGATTATGGCAAGGCGTTTGAAACAGAGCAAGAAGCTATTACTTATTTGACAGCTAACTTGCTTATAAAACCAGACCCTCAAAAGAAAGTTACCAAACTTGATATTTATCAAGTGATGAAAACTGGCGAAGTTGTTATTGGTAAAAAAACCGGATCTCGTAAATATATCAAACTAAGAGGCGGCTTCACAAATGTAAAAGATGCTAGAGCTTTCTTAAAAGAAAATGAGCAATCTTTGCAAGAACTACTTGCTAAAAAGAAAGAGGTCGCCCCAACAAGAAAAGGATCTAATAGCCCTCGCGTGGGTGAAGACCATAGAATGGGGCAAAATATTTCGCCAGAAAGATTCGCCTCCGAGTTTGGTTTTAGAGGGGTGCAATTTGGAAATTATGTTGAGCAAACAAAAAGAGCCGAGGATTTAAACAATTCCTATGATGCGCTTCTTGATCTTGCTGATATAATTAATGTCCCTAGCCGCGCCCTTTCTTTAAACGGTGAATTAGCTTTGGCGTTTGGTGCGCGTGGTAGAGGTGGAAAAAATGCAGCCTCCGCACATTATGAAGAAAAAAACACTGTAATAAATCTAACTAAAAATAGCGGTGCTGGTTCACTTGGCCATGAATGGTGGCACTCTTTAGATAATTATTTTGGTAAAAAACAAGGCGAAGATTTTATAACAAACAGGCCTAGAATCAAAAAAGTTGTTAAGGGTGATGAGTTGGTTGATAGCGATGCAGTAAGGCCAGAAGTTGCCGCAGCATACAAAGAAGTAATGAAGGCAATTAAAGAATCAGACCTTCCGGAAAGATCTCTTGAGCTTGATAAAAAGAAAACAAAAGATTATTGGTCGACTGACATTGAAATGTCCGCCAGAGCTTTTGAAACTTATCTTATTTCCAAAGCGAAAGAGAAGGGTTATTCTAACGATTATTTAGCCAATGTCCTAGATGAAGAAGTATCGGATGTCTCTAATAAGATGGCCGCAGATCTAGGAATGGAGAAAGAGCCTTACGCCTACCCAACGGAAAAAGAAATGGGGGCGATAAATAAAGCTTTTGATAAACTGTTTGAAACGCTTCAAACAAGAAAAACTGAAAAGGGATTGGAATTTTTTCAATCTACCTTAAAAACTGACAGCAAAGAGTTTAAAGAATGGTTTGGTGATTCAAAGGTGGTTGACGAGAAGGGTGAGCCTCTTGTTGTTTATCATGGAACAGATAAAGAGTTTTCTGAATTTAAGCCGTCTCAAAAAGGAAGGTTTGGTAAGGGGATTTATTTAACAACAAGCGAGAAAGACTCTAAGATTTTTGGAGAAAAAACACTATCCGTTTATGCTACAATAAAGAATCCTTATATCATAAAAGACGAGACAAAAGAAATTGATTTAGAAGGATTAGGACGAAGATTAAAGAAAGAGGGTAAATATGATGGTATTCGGTTTGGTAGTGTTATTGTAGCATTTGAGCCAAACCAAATCAAATCCATTAACAATCAAGGCTCATTCAGTCCTGAAAGTGATAATATTTTCTTTCAATCAAGTGAAGATAAGCAGTTTATTGATGCTGAGAAGTTCTTGAAAGATACATTGCCGACCGGTGATATTGAAAACACTAGAGGATTCCTGACCCATGATGGCCAAGTTTTAGAAATGGACTTTTTTAGCCAACATGATTTAGAGCTTAAAAATGCTGGATTACCTGACGCAAGTCTCGCCTCTTTTACAGAATATGGAGTGATAAGATTGAGGAACGCTTGGGACGGAAAGACGGGTCAACAAAACATTGATATATCAGCAAAGCCAACGCCGCAACAGATAAAATCTCTTAAAGATCTATCTGACGATACTCCGATATTTTTTGATTTTAAGAACAAAGATGAGGCTATTTCCTCCCCAGTAGAGGGAGTTAGTAAGAAGCAGTTTTTTAAACAAATAAATACTTTCTTTAAAGACGAGGAAGAGTTTTTCCAAAAAACCGGAGATAAAAGAGGATCTTTCACCACTGGCCAAGGCGAAAAAATGATCAAGCTTTTTGAACAAGCTGATCTTTCAACTTTCCTGCATGAGTCCGGACATTTCTTCTTGGAAGTGATGGGAGAGACTGCATTGCAAGAGAATGCCCCTCAAGAGGTTGTGGATGATTTTAATAATATCCTAAAATTTCTTGAAGTTGACAGCATTGAAAATATTAAAGTTGAACAACACGAAAAATTTGCCAGAGCATTTGAAGCCTATTTATTTGAAGGAAAGGCCCCATCGGTTGAATTGTCTTCTGCATTTTCCAGATTTAAAGCTTGGTTGATTGGAGTTTACAAAAATATTTCCAAATTGAATGTTGAGCTTGATGATAATATCAGAGGGGTTTTCGATAGAATGTTGGCCACCAAAGAAGAAATTGAGAATGCTGAATCGCTGAATGCCTACGCTCCAATTCTTACCGCAGAAAATAGCGGAATGAATCCGGAAGAATATCAAAACTATTTGAAATCTGCCGAGAGAGCCACGGAAAAATCCGAGACAGAGTTGCTTAAAAAGACTATGAACGAGATTCGCCGTGAAAGATTGAAGACTTACAAAGACGAAAAGGCTCGCGTGCGTGATCAAGTCGAAGAAGATTTGATGCAAAATCCAACTAACCAAGCTCTTTATTATCTCCAAAATGGTGATATTTTTAAAGGTGAAGTTTCAGAAGATCTAAAAGGATTAAAGCTAGATACCGACAAGTTGAAAGAAGACTACGGAAGCGAAGTCCTTAAATTTATGCCGAAGTCCGTGCCGCCTATTTACAAAAAAGGTGGGGTTAATCCCGACATTGTTGCCGACATATTCGGATTCGATAGCGGTGACGCTTTGGTGAAGTCGCTGTGGAATAGTCAAAATCTTAAAGGTTTGATTGAGGAATCAACAGAAGTCAAGATGAAAGAACGCCACGGCGACATCTTAAATGATGGGTCAATCCAAGAGGAAGCTTTAAAAGTAATTCACAACGATGATCGAGCCAATTTCCTTGCAACTGAATTGGAAGCATTAGGAAGAAGAGTTGGCCGCGAACTACCTTCTGCTAAAAGAATTGCTCAAGGTGCTGCAAAAAGATTTATTTCTGAATTGAAGATCAAAGATTTAAAGCTTGGAAAATATTCTGCCGCAGAAGTTAAGGCCGCAAAATTGGCTCAAAAAGCAGTGTCCGAGGGAAATTTTGGACAAGCAGTCGAGCAAAAAAGACTTCAATTATTCAATCATTATGTGGTTGTGGAAGGCAGAAAGGCAGAAACTCAAGTCGATAAGTCTCTAAAATATTTGGCAAAATTTAACAAAAAAGATCCGAGAGCAAAAATTGGAAAAGCTGGTGGTGGATATTTAGAGCAAATTGATCAACTCCTTGAAAATTACGAGCTAAAAAGAGCTACGACTTTGAGGAGACTTAAATCCAGAGAATCTTTATTGGCTTTTGTGGAAGGTGAAAAAGAGAAAGGGAATCCAATTAATATTGCACAAGAAATAATTGAGCAGGCCGCAGTCGTTAATTACAAACAAGTTGCCACGGAGAAATTCTTTGGCTTGGTTGATAGCATTAAAAACATTGAACATCTTGCCAGATTCAAGGGGAAGCTGCTTATCAATGAAGAAAAGCGCAGCATAAGGGAAATTGCACAAGAGATTGAATCCATCACAGGGCAGCACAAGAAATTCAAAGAGCCTGCATTTGATCCCGAAACCAAGAAAGAGAGGGCTAAGTCCTTTATTAGAGGATTAGGTGGCGCGGTAACAAAGATTCAAACCTATATTGAGGGAATGGATGGTGGAGAAAAAATTGGTGCAATTTACCAATACTTGAAAGCTCCACTTGATGAGGCGTCAAACAATAGATCTGCAAGGATGGTGGAGGAATCTGACAAATTCTTAGCTTTAATGACAAAATATTATGGCAAAAAATCTGATACAAAGCTAGACAAAATTAAAAACATAACCTCTTCCGTGGAAAACATAACGGGTAAGAAATTATTTATTGCTAGCGTTGGACAATCTCTTAACCTAGAACAGAGGCTAACCGTAGCTTTTAATTGGGGAAATCCAGATAGTAGGCAAAAGCTACTAGTCGGCCATAAATGGTCGCAAAGACAAGTAGAAGAAATTCTGGACACATTAGAAAAGAATGATTGGGATTTTGTACAAGAAACTTGGGATTATATCGATTCTTTCTGGCCTGAATCAGTTAAATTAGAAAAAGAACTTACCGGAGTTTCTGCTCCTAAATTAGATAGTTCGCCAGTAAATACAAAATACGGCATTTATAAAGGAGGATATTTCCCGATGAAATATTCCAACAGGATTATTCAGGATGAGAAATATTTCCAAGAAATGAAATCTGGGGGGTTCAATTCAACTTCCGTGTCTCGATCATTCCAAAAAGAAAGGGTTAAGCCAAATTCAGATATGAAGGTCAGTTTATCAGGTCTTGGCACAATAAATTCTCATATCTCGGAAATAGTAAACTCTCTTACAATGGGACGCGCCGTTCATGGGGTTAATAAACTTCTGAAAGACAGGAGAATAAAAAACACTATTGAAGGATATTTAAGTCCGGAAGCTTACCAAGATTTTGAACTATGGCTTGGAGATATAGCCTCAAGTGGTGTAGCACATTCTGACGCGGCGTCAAGAATTGTTAGAAATTTAAGAAGCACTGCAACAATTGGCGCGATGGGTTTAAAAGCCACCACAACAATTATTCAAGTTTCTGGTTTTGCTCAATCAATCGTGGAAGTTGGGCCAAAAAATATGCTCTCCGGATTCAGAGCAATGTTTGCTGGTGGTAAACCTTGGGAAGTCATTGCGCAGATTCAGGAAAAATCAATCTTCATGCGTGACAGATCTAAGACTTTCAACCGTGACATCAATGACACCATGAAAGCCTTTAAGGGAGAAAAATTATCCTCCGATTTGATCAAGGTTTATTTCTACCCGATTGCAAAGATGCAGCAATTTGTTGATATTCCGACTTGGCTTGCTGGATATAAAGGCGCGCTAAAGGATGGTAAGGCAGAAAAGCAAGCGATTCAAGCTGGTGATTTAGCTGTGGAGAACTCACAAGGCACGGGATTAATTAAAGGGTTATCACCAATTGAAAGGGGAAGCCTTAGCAATAAAAGCAGGTTCAATGAGTTTGTGAAATTATTCACAACTTTTTATTCCTATTTTAACACAAAATTAAATCTAGTAATTAGGGAAACTCAAAACACTAATTTCAAGAAACCAATGGATGTCTTGAAATTATCCTCTAATTATTTGGCTTTATTTTGGTTAGAAGCTTTGATTGGAGATTTAATTCTTGGAAGACTTCCGGACTTCGACGATGATGAGCCGGATCAACAGTTTGCCAACTATTCCATGAAATTAGTTTTAGGGCAAATTGCAGGCACACTTCCTCTGGCTCGTGAAGTCGCTTCCGGAATGCAGGGTTTTGACGCAGCACCCGGCGGAATTAGAGGCTTGACAGATGTCGCAAGAGGATTGAAAACTGTTTCAGATCTTACGGTTGATGTTTGGAGTGATGAAGAAATTGACGGCTATAAAACGGCGATGTCGCTGTTATCCCTCGGGAATGTAGCCTCACCAGTAAAATTGCCAACGGGGCAGATCAACACGACTCTTGATGCAATCCGTAGGCAGGAGAAGGGCGAGGATGTGGAATTTATAGAGTTTTTCTTGAAGAGCTACAAAAAATAGTTTTGCAATTAAGCGATATAAATAGTAAAATTTTATTAAAAATAATTGACAAATTAAATTATGACAATCGAAAGTTCAGTAAATGACGGCATAACATATTCAGGAAATGACTCAACAACCGTCTTCTCCTTCCCATTTAAAGTGAATCTAGCTTCGCAAGTTGAGGTGATTATTCGCGATGCTTTGGAGGCGGAAACGACTAAGGTTGTCGATGTTGATTATACCGTAACCAATCAGAATGTTGAAGGTTCTGGATCATTAACTTATCCAATTTCTGGCGACCCTCTTGCTACTGGGTCAAAGATTACAATTACGCCGGTCATGGATTATAAACAATCCACCGATATTAGAAATCAAGGCCGATTCGCTCCAACATCTCACGAGCAAGCTTTCGATACTGGAATGATGCATATTAAGGAGTTAAAAGGCTTAGTTGATCGTGCAATCAAATTTAAAAAATCTTCTAATATTACAGGCGCAGAATTTGACCAAGACCCCGAAGATAATAAAATTTTAACTTGGGACGGAGCGAATGGGAAAATTAAAAATACCTCTGTTTCTAGTCTTGATGTAGCTTTGATAAGCTCTTTTTGGGAGGCTGTAATGGGAAATGCTGATCTTTCCGATTCAATCGCTGCTCTTGGTGGGGCTACTGCTTTTAGAGCTGCAATTGGAATAGCCCCAGTAACAGACTTTGTAAAAACTATCCTAGATGATGAAACGGCCATAGAAGTAAGAACTACTTTAGGCGTTACGCCAGCTACCACTGCAAATGCAGGTGTTTCTTTACTTCACAAACAAGTTACTTGTTCAAACGGAACGGACACTGCACACGATATGGATTTTACCGCAGGAAACTTTCAATTTGACGACGGAACTGGTCAAGCAATTCTTGGCGCATTAACAAAAAGATTTGATGCAACCTTTGCTTTAGGCACAGGAAACGGAGGAATGAGAAGCGGCGAAAGCTTACCAACTGATGGAACTGTTTATATTTACATGATAAGTAATGCTGGTGGCTCAATTACTGATATTATAGGAACTACCACAGCAGACGGTTCAACGATAAGTGGAGATAGTGTGGTTATTGCTAATTCAATGACTAAAAAAAGAAGATTAGCTTGCTTTACTACGGACGGAAGCTCAAACATAAGGAACGGACAATACAAATTTGGGGCTGGTTTTTATAAATTTACTTATAATGTAGGAATACTTGACATTAATGATTCGAACCCCGGAACTAGCGCAGTTTTAAAAACTATGACTTGCCCCCCAAATTCAACAATTTTTATCAGCATATTCTTATTTGATGACAGCGAGGGTGCAGCAACCCCAATAGTATTATTTACTTCAACAAATCAAACTGATACCACTCCTAACGATAATAATTTCACTATAAAATTAACTAATATAGCTGGAATTGGCGCAAATAACGGAGAAAGCGGATTTTATATAGGTGATGTCGATTCATCTAGTCAAATCAGATACAGATGTACTGTATCTGCGGCTGATATTAATTTAAAAGGCTATTTAACATCTTGGACTCAATATTTATAAAAACATGATACGCATAAAAAACAAAACAACTGGTAAAATAACAACTCACAACTGCGAATTTCTTGAGCTTTCTAAAAATATTAGAAATGAGAATGAATTAGCAACTCAAGCGGAAAGCGATGCTTTTGATTTGCAAAAAGCGAAAGACGCTAAGGTTCAAGAATTAGAAAGCTATCATTACAATTCGCAAGATCTAAGAACGATGACAATCAACAGTCATTTTGTGCTATCATTAACCCAAGAAGGAAGAAATATTATTGCCGAGCAAATAAGAGACTTGAAAATGCAAATAGAACTTGGTTTAATAGCAGAAGAAGAAGCCATTTTTAGCTACTCTTACAAGGGAGCTGCCGCGGATATTACGATGGACCAGTTGAAAGCGCTTTTTATTAAGATGATGCAGATTGTAAACGCTAATTTTAAAGTGTTTGAGGATCACAAAACAGCGATCGGACAATTGACGACCCCGACCGCGGTTAAAAACTATGACTTCAATGCAAATTATTTGAAGAACCAAAATTTAGACATTTAGAATGCTATTTAAAACCGAAAAGAGGAAATATTTATTTAAGCAAATCAAGAACGGCGATTTCCTTGCGTTTTATCATAAGCCCTACCGCTTCATCTTTTCGCAGCTCATTAAATTTGTGACCGGAAACAAGCTTGACCATGTTGCAGGCGTGTTTGACGTTGAAAGAAGGGATGGAGTTGTGATTTTTAAGCTAGGCGAGCAAGTGCTTGCTCACGGCAAGATTGTCAAAAAATATTCTATTGTTAAGATTGACGAAGAAAGCTTCAATATTGATTCGCGCTTCAACCAAGATCATATTGATTTTTATCTATTGCCAAACAAGAACAAGATCACAGCTACCGAAAATATTAAACTAAGAAAATATTGGAGTGATGAGAAAGACAGCAACTATAAATTGACAGAATTGCCGGCGACGATAAATTGGATTCATAAAATAATAGTTGCAGTTCGCAAGCTATTCGGAAAGAAGGCTAAAATCTATGATAATAATTGCTCAACTGCAGCAAGGCAATCAATGATCGAATTAGGCATTCAAGACAACAAATTTGATGATAAAGTGCCGAACCCGACAGAGTTCGCAAAGTTTAGCTTTATTCGCGAAATCGTTAAAATAATTAAATAATTCGCCCTTATGACTTGGTTGATAACTCTTTTTAAAGGGCAATTAATGTCTCTAGCTAGTCACGCTTTGAAGATGTTATTGAAAAGAATATTAAAGAATGGAATTTATTGCAAAATAGTTAGTACAGTTGCACTATTGATTGGCCTTCACTTGCTTTATACTCAGCAACTATCTAACGATGTATTCAAAAGGGATGTTGTAGAACAAGGGGTGAAGAAGTCAATGTCTGACACATTGACCAAGTGCGGCAATTTATCTTTCATGACATGGAGTGTGATTGAAGAGCCAAATTATGTTGACGAAAGAAGTTTAATTTTCAAATCAGCTCTTGCTTGCGATATAGACAAAGCAAAGCTATTAAATCCCAAAACTAAATCTTGTATTATTGACATCAAGCATGCAAACCCGGTTTTCTTGAAGCGTAACCCAATGGACAGCGTGACATTGAATTTCATTGAAGATAATAGATCTGTATTGCCAGACGGTGTCAGGGTGGCGAGCTTGACCCCTTTATGGTTTAATTTAATTAAGGATGGTAAATTGACAGATGATGCGCAGTTTATTAAAATCAGAACTCCGGGTCTTTGGTCTATTCTTAAGGACATGAACACCACAATAAAACAAATCGGAATCATTCTTGTCAAAAAAAAGAACTTACAAAACGAGCCAGTTATTTACATTTTTACGCTCGCTTTCACCGGAGATTCAGAAAGGAAATGCAATCTTGAACAAACTGGCAAGCAAGAAGGGGATTATCTAATTTCAATTGCAAAACAAGCTTTAAACTCAATCTAATATGCGCTTAGTCTTAATATTATTGATGACCCTATTTTCTGCCAACGCTCAAGCAAAATGGAATAGTTATATCGGAACTAATCTAATTTATAGCGAGCTGAAGGATGATAAACCACTTGACAGGCACGAACAGATCACAGCACCGGAATTTTCCGGCATAACTTACGGCGAAGCCTTCGAGCTTGATAATAAAATCACAATCTTTGTCGGAACTAATAGGCTTTACAATAAGGCGCAGAAAAGGCAGCTTTCAGTTAATGGCAATAATATCTTATCATCAACCAGGATTAGAGCGGATTATGTGACAGTTGGTCGCAGATATGGCCGATATATTCCGGGGCTTACCCTTAGCAATAACCAACTAAGGACAAAGCTATATTATAAAGGATCAATGATTGAAAATTCAAAGAAAAGCGCCCTCCTCTACGGCCTTAATTTGACAACCCTTTTGAACAAAAAAATATCCTTCAACACGACTTATGTTTTCGGAAATGATGAATTTAATCTTGATTATGCCGTAATTGTGGGCTTAAACTATAATTTTTAATATGAGAAGAATAATTTTAAAAGCAGTTAAGGCAGTTGATGGAGGGATCTCTTCAAGAAGACTTGGCGGATTCATGACGCTTTATGTTATTTTGGCACTGGCCTTTTTTGGTGGTATAGTGTTTTTATGTAAGGATCAGGGCGATCATTTTGTAAGTTTAATCTGGGCTTTGTCAGCATTATGCACTGCGCTTTTAGGCTTGACTACATTTGACCACTTTGTGAAAAGGAAATAATGATGGGTAAAACATGGCAAATATTGCTAATAATTTCTATTGTTGGCGGCGGTTTATTCTGGTTAATCAATAAGTTTGAGAAGGCCGGACAAAATGCGGTCAAAGTTGAAGTTAAGGCGACCATCATTAAAGAACAGAAACAAGAGATTAGAAAAGTTTATGAGGTTATTAAAACAAAGAAGAATCAAGAAAAGCTGGTCAATAAGACTTTTGATAATATTGATATTGCTGCCCGTACTGAATGGATGCGCCTTATTTTCGAAGAAAGAAACACCCCTGCCAAAACTGATTGAGACTTACTGCGAAAAATATGTCCCATTTCCAGATGACGAAGACTCTAAAAAATATTTTATCAATTCTCCTATCAAGCTTTTCGAGTGGGGCAAAGTCAATGAAACGACCGCCACCTGTGATTGCAAAGAAACTCCGGAAGAACGAAAAGTCTGCTGGAATAAATTTATCAACTCAACAAAAAAAGAAAATGACTAAAGAATTGTTAAAAGAAATTTACTTAGTAAGGGGCAATTATCACGAAAAAGGCACGACAGGGCAGCTAAACGATGAAACAGGGGCTAAAATTTGCCTAACACTAGAGGAGCCTTGGAAGGATAACCAGAAAGGCATTTCCTGTATTCCAGAAGGTCGCTATCGTTGCACTAGGTATATTAGCCCAAAACTAAAAAGAAGAGGCAGTAAAGATCCAGAAGTTATTCTATTGCATGATGTGCCTAATCGTTCTTATGTTCAAATCCATGTTGGAAACACGCTTGAAGATGTTGAAGGCTGCATAATGACCGGCGAAAATATGGCGCGCAAAGTAACTTACAAAGGAAAGCTACATGAATTTTTCATTAAAAGTTCTGGCAAAATGTTTAAAATACTAAAGGAAAAAGCAGCTCCGGAGTTTGATTTAATTGTCCGCAGCTAAGTCAAACTTTTTAATTCTACCAAAAAATATTCAGATCCTTTCGCAACAATCTTCTTAACAACTTCGGCGTGGTAAATCTCTTTGTCGTTGAATTTATATTTCTTTTGCAGAATGTCTTGAAGAGGTTTAACCGGATTATCCCAATCACTAGCAACGGAAGAAAAACCAAACTCAAAATATATTGAATAAGGGGGGGAGGGGATTTTTCGCGCTGGCAAAGTCCAAAGCAATTCTTTTTCAAATGCCTTGTAGATTTTTGATTTATATCTTTGACCTTGCCAACAATCATTTACTGAAAGGGGTTTAATTTTCTTTTTGATTTGCATCTATTCTTAAAGATTCATTTGGTTTTCATCAACTCTTTCTTTGTCTTCATCCTTCATTCTAAGGGGCATTAACACAATAAAGTCTTTGATTCGTTCGTTATCCTGCGTGTTACAGCGGTTTATTTTGGTGATCTCGCCTTCATTAAAAAAGCTCATGAAGATTTTTTCATTGCCCCAGCATTCATTGATTGAATGAAAATTCTTTAAATCAAAAGCAATTGATTCAATATCCGAATGATTATTTCTTGGCACTAGCTCTTTCCAATTAGGGAAGATTTCACGCCTTAAATCCGGCTCAAGAACAACATGTGAAAGGCCAAGTATGGAAATGCTTAATCTTTGCTTTCCTTCCTCTCCAAGCTCCTTAATAGCGATATAATAGCGCCCTCCGGATTCATCTTCTTTTTCACGCTTAACGCCAAGTTTCTTTAATGAAATGATTAGCAAGTCCGCATCAATGGTTGAAATATGCCATTTAGTGTTTTTGACTTTGTTTCTTGCCTGCAAATCTTCAAGATCTTCAAGATCTTCGGTTGAAAATCCAAGCTCCCTTTGTGCTACTGAAAGGATTTGGCCGTTTGTTGCAGTTGCTCTTATTGCATGTTCTTCCGCCAAAAGCTCAAGCTCTACGGCGCAAATATCGCTTCGGGTTGCATCATTAGAAGCAGCCGGGAAAACACAGGATAAAAGATCAAGAAATTTGTTTGCTGAAATTACAGCTTCTATTTGTTCGTTCATTTTGTTTTTTGTCTTAATGTTAAAGTAATTGATTTTTGATTGAGTTCTGGCTCGTCAATGGCAGTTTTCTTTTTGTCCTCAACCAAGGAAGACGCCCTCTCACGCCAGTCACATTATAGGGTTTAAAGAGCTGGCAAATGTTCTGATTGCTCTATCCGCGCGGACTTCTAATTTTTTATTTGGAAATTAACAAAACCAATCATGCACTATTCTTCGACCGTGCCGACCTTCTTGTCAGAGTCCTCGAATGGAAGCCAACCCCAGATGTCACTTTTATCATGCGACCCTCCGGCAACTTCCGAGCTTACGAATTCTTCATCACGGTATCTTCCATGACGAATTTTCTTTGTGTGCAAGACGACAGTTTTAAATAAAACTTCCTGCTTTTGTTCCGGCAATTTTTCTTCCGGATTAATCCATTGTGCTTTTGACATATTAGTTTTTCATTAATTGTTGATAGTTAAATTTCTCTCCAAGACTAGCTTGAATTCTCACTCATTTTCCCCCTTAAAATAGCTTGGTAATAAATCAAGAATTGATACCTCTAAAGCAACTGCAATTTTATGAAGGCGACTGACTGAAACTTTATCAAGACCTCTTTCATATTTATAAAGTTGATGTATGGATACGCCAATTTCCCTTGCAACTTTCTTTTGGGTTTCCCCCTTCTTGGCACGGATAGATCTTATCTCCGCGCCTATGTCTTTTTCGTTTTGTATAGTCATTTTTATTTTAATTAATTGTTAATAATAAGTTTGTTACTCTCTGGGTTTTCCTCTTGATCAGACTCGTCTTGATTAAGAGAAATTTGATCAGCTTCCTTCGCGATTGATTTTAATTCATCCGCAAACTCGGCCGTCCAAATTTCTCTTAATAAGGACTTATCCTCATTTTCCACTCTCTGGTGAATAGCTTTCAAATAATCATTACCACCAGCGGCAGCGTCACGAAATTCACGACGAAGATTTCTCACAACTTTGTCAATTGCTTCTCCTCCATCTGACCACGCTTTCAATTTCTCGCCCACAACTTTAGTCACCAAAGAACTTTCGCCTTGGAAGAGGTGGTTTAATGGCTTAGGACATTTTAAAATCTTAGGTTTTCCGGGAGCAGTTTCATCGAACATCATTGAAAGAGTCATATCAAACATGAAATTTTTCTCTTGAATTGGCTGCAATCCTTCTTGAACCATTTCAATTTTCCCAGTGTCCGGATTTTTAACTGGCTTGGTTTTTTCCCTAGCACGAAGGCAAGAGATAATGTGCATAGGACATTGAGTCAAAATGTTCATCAATTTTTTATGCTCCATTTTTGCCATCGCCCAGTTAGGCATTCCACGCAATTTATTATTTTCAGCAATATCTTGACAACCACCCGAGCCTTCCCATTCATGAGTTGCAGAGTCAATCACCAAAACATTCACGTCATAGCTAATAAATTCTTTGATTGCTTTGACATATTTTGCCGGAGTAAAAGGGGCAGTCATATCGGAAATATAATATTTTCCTTCTGGCATTGCCTCAATTATCGTCTCGTCATCAGCATACATTGCGCCTCTTCCAAGTTCAGTGTCAATGAAACCTACCTTGCCACCTTCGCCGGCTAACCCTGCCGCCATAAGGAGGGCAGAGAAAGTTTTTCCGCTTCCGGAAGTTCCAGCCAACCCAATCATAAGAGGGACAGCCTGTCTTTTTGCTTCTTTAATCGCCATAGTTTTATTTTAAATTAATTGTTGAATTTCGCCAACCAAGGGAATTCTTTTCTGGTAAAACCAGATTTAATATCGTCGGCGGTTGACTTGCCTTCGATGATTCGGACTTCTCGCTTTCTTTGTATCTCTTGAATTTCAGCTATTCTGTGGACTGCCTCAATACCCGGATTGTCAATCAATCTCTTGATCTCCAATTCCTCTTCGGGTTTGTAAAGACTTTTTGGTGCTTTGGTTTTTCTTTTAAAGATTTTCATAATTACCTCGTCGTTGATTAATAAAAACTTACAATATCAGTATAGCAACCAAAGGTTATCATGTCAAGCGATAATCAGCAATAACCTAAATCTTTATTTACCTTGCCTAATAGGCATTTATCACAAACAACTTTCCGGCCTTCTGTGCCGTGATGCTCTTTACAATATTGAATCTGGAAATTTTCTTCCCACACTGGCCTTCCGGTGGCGTGGTAACCAACCCCATTTCCTCCGGATTGATGGTGAGGTTTGCAAAGAGGAATTGTTTCAAAGTCACCGGCCTTGCCAGCAAATCCATGATAGCCGTGGACATGGTGAGCGTCGCACGGGGTGGAATCATAAACCGGATCATCCATTAGCTGGCAGGCGTAGCAATTCAAATTCTTAACTTCATAAAGATGATCTCGCTCCGCCTTTGTTTTACTTCTCTTTGCCATTATCAACTACCCCATTGTGACGCGATTGCTTTTGCTATGCCGGGGAATGTTTTGCTCCTTGCAATACTCCTTTCTTTCGCAGGTAGGCTCATTGTTTCCATGTGCCATTTACTATCAGTTCCTTTTCCGTTTTTATATTTAATAATATTCGGCTCAACATGATTTTTTTTATCATGGATTAAGGGTTTTAAGCCTTTGAGCCACAAACAAGTTGACTTCCTTTCTGGATCTCCGAAATAGTAAGGGTGTATTATTTGGTCTGGCTTTCTATGTCTCGAACTCATTGACCCGATAGGATTCTCTATGGCAATTTTCTCACAATCTGCATTAACAAAGAGCATAAAGAATTCTGCCGCTTCCTCTCTGTCTTGATGGCGCTTTATCGCCTTTTCTCCGTATCTCTCAATATCAAACCACCTATTGCCCGTTACTGTTAGAAAGGTGCAAGGAGGAAAGGCAATAATCATATCCCATTTTTCCTTTAAGACTTCCGTGACATCTTTCTGCAAATGCCATTCTGGGTGAGTGCCACTGCAAGGTAAGAGGTCGCAAGAATAAGCTTCATGTCCTAATTTTCTAAATTCTTTTGTAACCGCTTGACTTTCTTCGCAGGCTAATAATATTTTCATAATTTATTGATTTAAAATGGAATATCATCATCACAATCTTCGGCCGCTGGCTCTGATTGAGAAGTTGATTGAGTTTGTGGCTCTTGATATTGGTTTTGGCTGTCACCTTGAGATTTTCCACCAAGCATTTGAAGAGTTGAATTGTAATTCTGCAAAACAACTTCGGTCGTGTACTTCTCAACGCCGCTGCTATCAGTCCACTTCCTAGTCTGCAAAGCGCCTTCGATGTAAAGCAACGAGCCTTTCTTGACATAGTTTTGAACGATTCCAACTAAACCCTGTGAGAAAATCACGACGCGATGCCATTCTGTTTTCTCTCTTTTCTCTCCGGAATTTTTATCATTCCAAGTGTCCGAGGTTGCGATTGATAAATTGGCGATTGCCCTTCCGTCATTAGTGTTTCTAATATCTGGATCTTGGCCAACGCGGCCAATTAATGTAACTTTATTTAGACTCATTTTTTTCTCTCTTTGGGTTAATAATTTTTATTGTTAAAAAATAGATTTTAAAATATCTTTTATTACTGGTACTGTGAAGCTATTACCAAGGGCTTTATAGCCTTGAGTTTTACTAACTGAGTCGCAGTAGCCGTCTGGGAAGCCTTGAAGTCTACAAGATTCATTTACTGTAAATGCCTTCGTTGAACCATCAGGCCTTATATATCCGTTAGGACGAGAGGCTATAACGGTGAAAGCTTTCCCATTATTTCTGGTATTGTTTCCCCATTTTTTGCTTTTACCCAGTTGAGTTGTTGTTATAAGACTATCGTATTTTTCTCTAACGATAAACATTGAATCTTTGCCTACCGTTGTCAAACAGTTCGCTTTATTATCTTTTCTAGTTTCGATCTTCTGAACAACTTTACCATTCTTATATCTGCCCCTGGCCGCGCAACCAACCACATCATCATCTAAATCTTCAAGAATATCTTTGAGAAAAATTGCCTTATCTTCTGGTTGCTCAATTTTTACTTGCTCATATTTCTCACCAACTAATTTTCCAATCCAATAATAACGCTTTCTTTGTTGAGCAGTAACTAATGCAGAATTTATCATGACAGGCTCTATACCAAACAGCTCTTCTGTAATTGTTTCTTTATCTGCTTTTTTCATGGAGTTTACATTTTCTAAAACAAAATATTTAGGTTTAGTTTGTTTTAAAATTCTCACATATTCATAGAATAGACTTGATTTATCACCTTTTAAGCCTTCGCCATTTCCTGCTACTGATAAATTCTGACACGGTGAGCCGCCAATTAAGAGATCAAAATCACATTTGACACTACCCCCATTCTTCATCGGATCATTATTTTGATTGTAAAAAAGGTAATTATTCTCAACCTCTAAAAATTTAACATCTCCCATCTGGACAATGCCCGGATGATTAGCTTTAGAAATTTGAATTGCGTATTTGTCAACCTCACTAGCATAGTATTCAGACTCAATACCCAACTCGTTCAATGCTTGTTTTGCCCCGGAAATTCCATCAAACAAACTCAATACTTTTATTTTATTTATACTCATTTCTTTTTATTTTAAAATTAATATTAATAATTATCGGCTAGCCCAATAATCACTCTCAAGGTCTTTCTGTGCTTCGTGAGCCTCCTTAGACTCCTTCAACCACTCCTCAACCCCTTCTTCAACTCTCATTTGGCAGCGATCAATTCCATTTTGGCAAATCTCACGCTCCCTGCTGTTCTCGTAACAAACGGTGATGCTAATAATATCGGAAGGTTGCTCGTCATTCTCCCCGTAATGCTCCACCATTTCTTTTATGACTTTCTTGAGACGGTCGCCCTCGAAGCCACCGTCATTTGTTTCAACTGTCCATTCCATTTTAAGCATGATTAATTTACTATTGCTGCCACGAACCACGAGCCGGCCCAAAAGAAGGCGACCGTGATAAAAGTGCATAAAATCATAAGTGCAGGGCTTTGATAAACCCTTTCCTCAAACCTGTCACAAGCATTATTCATTTTTTTAAACATAATTTCTCCTTTTTATTAACAATAATAACATTTTGAATATCCTTTATTTACTCGTCTTTTTAAGCAAGATTGACACCATTCTTTTTCACCGACTCTTCTTTTTAATTCCTCTGCTGTTAGTTTCCGATTTAGATTCTGCTTTCTTTTTGTGATTTTATTTAGTTTTGGATTTAATTTTTTAATTAATTCAAACTCGCAATTTAACATATCATCAGAATTATCAAATTGCTTATGAATTTCAAAATGTAAATCTTTACCATTGTATCTATGCCAACGAAATCGTTCCGAGGGTTTTTGAATCGTGGTTCCAATATAAACAATTTTATTGTTTATCTTGCCAAAATATACTGTATGAGACATATTTCTCCTATTAAATTATTTGATATTGAACGCCCGGAACATGAGCATCTTCAAGTTCGCGCACATTGTCTTGATCAATCCACCTTTCCTCACCAAATTTATCAAGATAAACCTTCATTTGCTTGAGTGAATTTCTTAGCCAAAACATAGGCTCTGAATAATAAACATTATCCGTGCCGCCTCCTGTGTTTTTGAACAGCTCAATTGCCATCATCTGATAAGGTGCAGCGGTGCGAACGAATAAGAAGAAGAATTGTTTTTTGGGAACTTTCAAAAACTCTTTCAACCATTCTTGATCAACTTCACCAAAAACTTCTGCCTCACCTAAACGAACTTTTTTGATTATCGCTTCCAAGGTGTGAGCATAAACCGCAAATTGAAGATTATATTTATTCCAAACAATCTCGTCACAAATAGCTTTGTAGAGTCCTTTTTTACCCTTCAAGGTGAAAGACTTCAACTCACCGATAGTTTCTGGCCTCACATAGTCCAAACGGCACTTATATTGAATTCCTGTGTCCTCATCAGTTAAAATGATTGTCACCTCTGCATAACCCTTTTCAAAGATTTGTGATATTCCTTTGCGACGCCCTAAAGAATCCACGATTCCTTCGATTGTTTCCAATTGGTATTGATCAAGAACTCTTTTGTCACTCTCCATAACTTCATTCAAAAATTCTCTTTGAACAACTTCCCAGATCACAGTTTTTTGTGGGTCAATGTAAAGTAAAGCACGAGCAATCAAATCTTCTTTCTTGCCGGATTTTTTCTCACCAACTGACGCAAGGAAATTTCCAAGTTCTTCATTGGTTTTTAGAATAGTTTTTCCGTCGAAGTCTTCCATTTTCGGAGCGCTGCAATAAAGCTCACCATAAACATCTGGCTCAAGAATAGCTGTGTGAATAGCTGTTCCCAATTCCATTGCAGGTGTGGCCGTTCTTTCTGGCTTATCTGGATTCATCCAAGAGTTGTGCCAAGCTTCCTCCGGATCAACTAGGAATTTTTCCATCATTGATCTGCTAGGCATTGGCAAAGTGTGATAATCATCATCGCTCATTCCAAAATATATTCCGTCTTTCATTTTATTTGCAGAAGTCATTTTAATATTATCTAAATCGCCGTCTTTTAACATTATTGAATTGTCCATTTTAATTATTTTTTAAGATTAATATTTGATAGAAACATGAGGAATTTTTCCGTTAGCAATCGCCGTGACAATAGCTTTCGAAATAGTCTCATGATAAGATGCGTCAACTCTTGCAATTGACAAAGATTGAGAAATCTCCTTGACAGCCTCATTGTTGATCTTTGCGTGGTGCTTTTTGTCCGCCTCTCTCGCCGCTGCCGCTTTAGCATCAGCCAATTTTTTAGCCTCAACCTTCTGGCGTTCTGCCGTGACTGCTTGTGCTGCTACAATTTTAGCTTTATTTTTTGCTGCAACCGCTCTTTGCTCTGCATCATCTTTGGCTTGAATTGCTGCTTTTTTATCAGCTTCAATTTTATCTTCACGGGCTTTTGCTGCCGCTGCCGCTGCATCCTTAGCCTTCTCGGCCGCTGCTATTGCTTCAAGCTTTTCATTTTCAACACGAGCCTTTTCTTTCGTTGCCAATTCTGCTGCGTCTGCTTTTGCTTTATCTGCTGCGTCCTTGGCAATTTTATCTTCACGATCTTTTTGATCACGCTCTTCTTTCTCCTTACGAAGCTTGTCGAGTTCTTCTTTTTCTGCAAGGTGGATTTTGACTTGAGCTTCAATCTTTACCAAATGAGCCATTGATTCATCAAAAGTTGTTTTGGCTTTGAAGGAGAATTCTTGCCAGTCAAAATCAATCAAAACATTTAAGTCCTTAATCACATTTTGAATAACTTCAAGAGAATGTTCGGAAGAAAAATTCTTACCATTTGCAAGAGATTCTATTCTCTCTTTTCTCTCATTGATTCTTTTCTCGTTTAAATCTTCCCACTCATTAAGAGGAGCGCGAATCTCATCTCTCAAATCATCAAGAGTGGATTTGACTTTGTTTCTCTCAAGATCAACAAGCTTCTTTTGAGCCGCCCATCCTGCCGTTAATGTCAAACCCTTCTCGTCTAAAAATGTTTTGGTTCTGGATATTTGATAAGCCATTGAAGCAATCGCCTTTCTGCCTTTTTCTGTGGTCATATCTGGCTCAAACTCTTTTGCTCTAGCTTTTATATCTTTTAAGATTTGATCAATGCCTTCTGGCGTGAACAATTTTTCTGGAAGCGCCAGAGTTTTTTCGTCTAAAATTACTAATTCGTTTGTCATAATGTCCGTTAATTAAATTGATTAAAGTTTGTCCCAAGCTGGGATAGGTTTTTTCTCATTTAAACATCTTTGGATTTTGTCTAATTTTTTACAAAATTTAAGGTTATCTAAATGGAAAAATATTATTAAGCCGATCATGGCTAGGAAAGAAAGTGCATATAACATAATAAACCTCGTCGTTGATTAATATTAAATGA
>Ga0222634_1000317_pt1 | contig 25400 bp, 28 predicted proteins | sample AntAcemetageno50_FD_179807 | JGI IMG/M metagenome (GOLD analysis project Ga0222634, IMG submission 179807) | Saline water microbial communities from Ace Lake, Antarctica - #50 | ecosystem: Environmental > Aquatic > Non-marine Saline and Alkaline > Saline | place: Antarctica: Ace Lake | collected... | reverse complement strand
TAAAAGATAATCACCATCTTCTTTTAAAAGAGCATCAGTCGCTACTACGCCACCAGAGATTAATAAAATTAACCAAGTCCACAGTAAAAAGTCGTTCTTCACAGAGCGTAAACCTCTAGTCTTGCTTTCCACTCAGTGTTAGTTGCTAAACTCTTAGCCACCAATACAGGTTTTGAATTTATGAATTTCACATCGTAACCAAACTGATCGTGAGTTTTTTGCTCAGGAATAATAACAGCCGTATTAACAGAGGCCTTCTCGACATTTATAATGAAAGCTTTTTCGCCAACAAACCAAGCGTTAGAACCCTCAGCCTTAGCCTCAACGAAAGCTTTAACTGTAAAGAGCTTATCCCCGCCAGCTTCTATAATCTGTATATTGCTAAATTCTTCTGAGTCAGTAGTAAATTCTAATTCTTGGATCTTAAGCCACTTAGATAAAGGAGCGTCCTTACCATCCTTACCAGGCGCTCCCTGTTCACCAGGATCTCCTCGTTCACCAGGATCTCCCTTCCCGCCATCTAGACCGTCCTTGCCGTCTAAACCATTCTTGCCATGTAAGCCATTAAGCCCGTCTTTACCGTCCTTGCCGTCCTTACCATTAGAACCATCTAGCCCATTAATACCGTTTACACCGTTCTTACCGTTCTTACCATCTAGACCCTTTTCACCATCAGCGCCGTTAAGACCGTAACCGTCCTTACCATCCTTACCAGCTTTACCAGTTAAGCCTTTATCACCCTTATCACCTTTAACACTTTCAATGATTATCTCTTGACCATAAAGCATCTTGAAGATTAACTTATCTTCCTCATCTTTAATAATGTCAATAACTCCATTACCCTCACCACCAGGTTCACCAGGTTCACCCTTTAAAGCCTTGATTAAATCATCTGCTGATTCTATTTTTATTTTTCCTGATCCACCGAATAGCATAGTTGTTCCTTATATTAAATTTGTTATGTTAACACTTGTTGTACCAGTGTCTGAAATCCAAGCAACCTTTTCAGTTGGATAAACAATAGTTATAGTACCAGTTCCTGCCGCTAAGTAAGTCCCACCGTCACCAGTGTTAATAGCAGTCGGGTTAGTGCCCACTTTAAAAGTTCCATTGCCTCTAGCGATGAGCTGTAAAGATACTGCTTCACCTGCCTTCGCCGACATTAGCGTACTCATAACAGTAGTTTGTGCTGACGTGCCAGTAGATTCTAGGTTACTAGTCGTACCCTGTCTGCGTGCTGTCTCTCTGAAATTGTGTTGTCCCATGTCTTACAGAATAACACCAATTTACTTATCAGACAATAGGATCAACGACCGCCAAGCATGTCAGATACACTAAGCTCTTTCTCTAGCTCAGTGTCTATATACTCTGGTAAAATAGCAGGTTCTGGAACTTGCTCTATCGGTGCTGCTGGTAAAGACTCATCTACCAATAGCTTTAAATCGTGAGCTAATGTAATAACAAGTCTTTGAAATAACTTATCTATATCAGGCTCCTGATCGTGGGGGTCTAATCTTCCTGCTATTTCCTCTGCTAATTTTAAAACACTTGGTTTTACTTTGAGCTTTGTCAGCTCTCTCTTTTCTTCTTTAAAATACATTAACTCTCCTCTTTTAATGTGTAATTACTACCCTCTACGATAATCTTCATTATACCAAGATATTGTGCGTTAACACTATCCCCATTACTAGCCGTTAAACTAGTAACGTCCCCTGATATAACTCTTAATGGCTTAACAGCCCTAGCATCACTATCACCATTAGTCTTAACACTTAGGTTAGTGGCAGTTACCCCAGCCACGTCCCAGATCCATGTCTCTAAAGCACCAGCGATAGTATCAACTGAGATAGCTTCATCGGCAGCACTAGCAGCGACTTTTCTAATAGAAACAGATACAAATAACTTAGTGTCGTTATCCGTACTTATGTATTGGTATAAACCAGTTCTTGGGATAACCTCTTTGTCATTATAATAAACAACATCTTCAATAGTGATTGTGTCAAACTTCACGAGTACAACGCCCTCCAGTAAAGATTAACAACCGCTGTAGAACTACTACTCGCTGTTAATGCCGTGATAGCCTCAGAGGATATCTCCATAGGGCTTACATTATAAGGCGTAGAACTACTATTATATTTGACTGATATCTTAGCAATATCAGCAGGAGCCACCCTTAATTCAAGTAACTGAATAGTCCCTAAATCAGTAATCGGCAAGGCCTCGTCTGAAGCGCTTGCCGACACATAAATGACCCCCTCTGCCGAAGTGAGGGAATCGCTATAAACGAGATCTCCAACAAAAGGGGAAACTTCGCGTCCATTTTGGTAGACCTTATAACGCTTTTGTACTTCTTGTAAACTCATAATTAATCAAAATGAGTCCACTCGATTAGTATAGAACCGTTCACATGTAAAGGACTAATGTTAGCCCAAGTGTCTGCACAGTTCAAGTAAACCGCTTTCGTTCCACCAGTATTAGTTAGAAATGATGTTGCAAGGATTGTTGTTTCAACAGTTCCGTTTGCATCGTTCATAGTTTGACCTGTTAAATAATCTTCAAAGGTTGTAGTACCACTAAGAACTGAAACCGCACCAGCAGCTTTCACAGAACCAATACCACAGTCAGGAGTATCAGCGACAATGTCACCATTAGTACCATGTAAGCCAACATTGAATCTTGTTGCTTTAATAGACTGAGCGCCAGCAGGTAATGTATAAAGTAAAGCACCATTACCAGAAGCACCATTAGCGGTGTTTGGTAAAACAAAGGTGTCGAGCGTAAGAAGTGTTACTTTCTGCTTGCTATCACCATATTCTTTAGTTGTGATAGTTGAACTATTGGCTGGTGTCCCTAAATTCTTATCGCTAAAAGAGTCACCATTAAACGTCATGTTACCGCTTGAATCAACAGTTACTTGAGTTACTGTTGCCGTTGGCGAATCAACATCTGCACCTAATTTGATTAGGGCATTTGCGCCACCGCCGTCAACTGGTTTCTTTAATTCCTTGGAAGCGTTGGCTATCCCAGGGATTAAGGCAATTGCTAAAATCAATAAATACTTTTTCATAATATCCCTATTATCACACAGATACCTAGAATTGCAAGTTTATTTAACTGAATAAAAGAGGAATCCACCACAGCTAGATAATAACCCTGAATCATACATATTGATTATTGATTTTACTTCTCCTGTACTTACCATTATTTCTCCTATATCTTATACCTTATTACTACTACTCCTGAGCCACCTGCTGCACCATTCCAAGCACCGCTACCTCCACCACCAGAAGCACCACTAGCACCATTACCTCTGTTAGTAATACCTGCTACCGCATGTCTAGGATTAATATTGAAACCATCTCCTCCAGATCCACCTATAGAGTAACTGATTGCGCTACCTGATATAGAATTAGACGTTCCTGAGCCTGGGGCTCCTCCATCATTATTACTAGTAGTTACGCCATCGCTAGCTGAGCCACCGCCGCCACCGCCGCCATTAGCACCGCCACCGCCAGAAGAACTATCACCACCATCATTACCTTCACTACCTGTACCAGCACCTCCGTAATGGTTACTTGAGCCACCACCAGCGCCACCACCAGAACCTCCAGACGTACCATTAGTGTTGGTTGCTCCACCTCTACCTCCACCTGTAGAGGTGATACTCAAAGCTATTGAATTAGAACCACTAGTAGCTACGCCACCTCCAGCTCCTACAGTGATTGTGTAACCTGTTGCTGTAACAGTAGTAGTACCAGTTTTATATCCTCCAGCACCGCCACCGCCAGAAGCTGAATCACCATCGACTATATTAGAGGAACCCCCTCCCCCAGCTACTATTAAATATTCGATTGTGTCTGAGCCTATAATTGAACTAACTGTAAAGGTTCCAGAGGTCGTAAAAGTATGTACTCGATAGACAAAACCACTATCTACTACTGTAGTTAAAGTCCCGCCTGTTGCGACCATTGAAGGAATCCTGGTAGACAAGCTTGTAAAAGGTATGCTTGCGAAAACCATTAAGGGGTTAAGTCTCCCGTTAAGACTAGATCATTAGTATCACTAATCCTAGTTACCGAAGCTACAGCCCATTGTCCTAATAAATCAGTGTTGCTCTGTGAGTTTCTTAAAACCAAAGTACCACTAACAGCAATCGTAACTTGACCAGCACCAGATTGAATATAAGTGCAAGTAAAGTTAGCAGGCATAGAATCCGGCACTGTTACCGTAATAGCAGAGGCATTAGTTAAAGTAACAATACGTCCATTATCTGTAGCCAATGCTGTATAAGCTGTTCCTGTCTGAGCGTTAATAGCACTGGTAGAAGCAGATAAAGCATAAGTGATTGTATTAATCTTGTCAGCGTCTACAGCATCGTCTAATATCTTAGCCGTTGTTACAGCGCCAGAAGCGAGCTTCCCAGCAGTTACATTAGCGTCTAATATCTTAACTGTTGTTACAGCGTCATTGTCAACAGTAAAAACACTGCCAGAGCCGGAAACTGTGATATCACCCTTATTACCATCTGATAATCCTGTAAAAGTTAACCAGCTAGTTGTGCCATCACCATCTGATTGTAATACCTGGCCACTTGTACCATTCCCGCCACTGTGAGCCAAATCTACATTAGACCGAATAACATTGCTCCAACTAGAGGTTAGATCCCCATCTGTTACTAAGGCTTGGTTAGCCGTTCCGTCAGCGGCAGGTAAAGTTAATCCCGCTGGATTAAAAGTGTTAAGATGAGTCTTTAAATCGTTATACCTATTACGCAACTGGGCAGAAGCTATTAAAGCTTTAAACTGTGGTAATGTTCCTGTAAAATCAAAAGTCGCCATTATTCCTCACTATTATTTACTCCGCCCTGCTTGATTATCTCTTCCTCATTATAGAATACACTAAATCCGCCAATTCCCCAAGAGACTCCCGTAGTATTTGTTCCGAAAACCCACTGTGCTGATTGACAGCGACCGCCCTTATTAGAGAAAGTTACTATTCTCTGGTCTGAGCCAGAATCATAATTCTTGAAATCGTCATATAAAACACCAGGAGTATCAAACCTTAACCCGATTGGCAATTGTTCTATATCAGTGGCTTCTATTATTTCACCGTCCTCGTCTTCGGCGATTAACTCCCCGTCTTTCACAACATTAACTTCCATTGGGAATTTAGTCGTTGAAAGATCTGTAAATAAAACCACAAGCTCACTAAAGTCTTTCATCACACCGGTAGAGTCGCCACCGATAGCAGCCGTCTTAGCAAGATATTGGATAGCTGTAGCATTATCGGCATAACCAGCATTAACGTCATTGAGTTTATAGATATTGCCGTCAATGTCTGTAACATAAGGAACCCCCGCGATCACACTTAAAGTACCAATCTCTCCGAAAGCAAAAGTCCAGAACGTCCATCTGTAAACCCCCTCAGAAGCACTTGATCTTAAAAAGTCATATACTAATATCAGGTTAGATTCCTGCGCGTCTCCACCGAAAGGGACAGCTAATAGATATCTACCATTCACATAATCAACAACAGAACGAATCTTGTCAGCCTTAGCAAAATTAATTTGCTGGATAACTTCCTTAATAGGGAATGAGATAAAATCTCTCTCTGTCAATGCCTTTGCGCTAATTGCTTTCTGAACACCAATCACTCCACGAGGAGTTAACCCGATAGTATCGTCTGAAATCTCTTGCGCTGAATCCCCTATCATCCCAGCAATAGAGTTAACCTTCCTAACTTCAAACTGGCTTGTGTCAGTCCCAGCCACAGCAGGATCAAAGAATTGGATTCCTAGTAACCTGTAAGTTTGGAAGCGTAAAGTTAACTGATCTTCTGTTGTAATTAAAATATCATCACCGAAAGGGACTAGGTTAGAAGCTCTTAAACCTTCTACACGTCCATAGTTCAAAGAACCAGTACCAGCGCCAGTGAAGTCAGTACCGTCATTAATACCAGACATGTGAGTTCTACCACCATCGTCTAAAGCAGCTAGTCTAGAAGACTTATCAATAAAGCCAATAATATTATTAGTGCTTAAACTTGTAGGCTTTGTTTCAGCAGTTAGATCTGCGTCAGTCCCATTCCAACTAAAATAAGCATTAGTAGAATCAGCGAAGAATAACTTGTTGTTAAACCCGAAGACTCCATATTTAGTAGCATTTGCCGCTAAAGCAGGAGTACCAGAAGCAGGGTTGTTAATCTCAGTCCAAGTAGCAGCAGCAGTCCCGTAAGCAGCATTGTTAGACTTGATATAAAAGATCCTTCCAGAAGTTAAGATCACGATCTCAGAAAAGAAAGCATCAGTAAGCTTCTTAAATTGGACATGCCTATCAACACGCCCCCAGTTAGCCTGAGCTGTGTTTTTAGATAAACTAGAACCGAGTCTAGTCTTTATTCTATTCCCGTCCCAGATCATGTTTAAGGCATCTAGTAAATCAAGCTTGTCTGCACTTCTTGGGTTAGAAGTGGTGCTTAACACCTTGAAAGCTGGTACGTCAACTTGTGGCATTAGCGGCCTCCAAATAGTAAAGAGCTTACTGGGTTACTTGGTATCGCCCCTGGTTTTCTTTGTTTAAATTTCGCGGGGATCTCATCTTCTTCTAAATCTCTTGATGGTTGAAGGAATGGTGACGCAATATCTTTTAAGGGTGCTAGTGGAATTGTTCTTGCTGTTTCCAAAGCGTCAGCAGTAAATCTCAAGGCTGGCCCAACAGACTTACTCAACTGCTTCTCCGCTACCTCTCCAAGTTGTCGTCCTGCTAATAGCCCGACCCCTACACCGAGTGGTTCACCAGTTATACTATTACCAGCACCAGCACCAAGTACCGCGCCGAGCGCACCACCAGCACCAGTATTACCGGCGTTCTCGAGAGCCTTAGCCTCAGCCTGTGAAGCACCAAGTCTAGAAGATTCTTTTAGGACTTTCCCTGTTCTATCAGGGCCTAGAAGCGCTTTTACAGTCCTACTTTTCTCAATATTAGTTTTTACCGTTGCACCTGCGAACCCAGATTCCAATTCTCTTGCGCGCTCTTGTATCGGGATTAGCGCTTTGTCTATTGGATTTGCTGTTGGTTTAATCCCCTTTGTTTGAGCCTCTAATATTTCTTGTTCACTTGCTAGACTGGCTTGCTCAAAAGATTCTAAAGAAGTATTGGTAAGTCTTTGAGATTGTTTTGGAGCGCTTTGGTATACCCTTCTTTCAACTGCTAGTTCAAAAGTATCCTTTAAGGCAGGGTCTTTGTCTATAATAGCCTTTAACTTAGCAGCAGATTCAGAACTTAAATTAAAAAGTGAGTCTTCCGCCTCTGATGGGTCTAACCCTTTCTTGATCGACTTCCCTATTATATTAGTTCTTAAGTCACTTGGAATCTCTTTGTGAATCTGTTTGCTATATTCAAAAGCTCTAGTAAATTTACGGATCTCCTCCGCGCGTTTTGGAGTTTTAATTGTTCCAAAAAATGGATTTTGACCAGAGATCGCAGCTAATATATCATCATCATCATCCAGGTAAGAGATTGCAGCGTCATACAACTCACTATTCTTAGAGCCTCTAATACCTGGGTTGAAAGCACTATCTAAGCCGCCTTTGAATTGAACCATTAGGCGCTTTAATCTTTTTGGTGCTGCTATTTGGCTACCGTCAAATTGATCTAGTTTTTCTGAGATGAAATTAGAAGTGTTCCGCAAGTCAGCGGCAGTAGTTTGCGTTGGGTTAAACCCAGCTCCCTCTAAGATCTCCTCTTGTACATCTCTAACAGCAGGTCGCCCAGAGGCATCTAACATTCTACTCTCTACCTTATTTGTTTTAAGAACCTTCTTGACGAATCTACTTCGTGTTAAATCACTGGCAGGGACTTCGCCTCGCAAAACCTGCTGCTTCGTAGAATTTAATACGGATTGTAGATCACCTAAAATATTATTACTCCTAACAAAATCAGCCACGGCAGGACTTTCTGCACTTGCTTTTTTTATCTCTTTCACAAACTTCTGGTAAGAATTAGTCATGTCAATGAAACCAAAATTACCCTTCTCTAAATTCTTTGCAAAATTCTCTTCTGCCTCTGTGAATAAAACTTGTCTTTCTGCATTTAAAACAGCTAATCTTCTTTGTATTGCTTGTTGAGCTGTATCCCCTGCTACTGGCCCGTCCGATAAACTCCCGAACTTCTGTTTTAAGAAGTCTGTCCGTCCTTGTTGCTCGATCTCGCCTTTAGCTGCTCTAAACTCTTTCCCTCTCAACCCAAGCGCTCTGCTACTATTCGCTGCGCCCTGTGCCAAGGTATTACTCTCTGCTCTAATCCCTTGTGAGATTGATTTTCCTAAAGGTGCGCCTTCATCAATGGCAGTTTTAACACCTCTACCAATACCTTTTAATGTCCCTGCACCGCCACCGAAAAGTCCACCTAATGCACCAGCAAACGCAGCGTCTTTATTTCTTTTCCCTATCAAGGCAGGTTCTTCACCTGTGACAATTCCTTGCCCTTTCGCAAACTCGATTGCATTGTTAACATTTATTCCTTCACCAAGCGCACTACCTAGACCACCACCAATTGCAGCACCCGGTAATCCACCAAGAGAACCTACCGCATCACCAGTTAAACCAGCAATAAAAGTTCTTGCTCCTCTTGCCAAGGAAGGTAAAAGATTTACTGGTGGAAGTGGTTGGAAAGATTGTCCCTCGCCCGCTCTTATAAAGAACCTCTCCTTGTCTTTACTCGCCAATACATTAGCAGGGCCTAGCTTTTGTTTTAAATACTTATAAAGAACCGTCTCTCCGTTTTCTAGGTCTATATCCGCAATTGGAGCAAGTTCAGCAAGACCAGAGGAAAGCTCACTCTTGATACCTTCAGGTAAGTTTGCTTTCTTGAAAATATCTTCTAGGTCAGGACTAGTTTGGCGTCTTGTTCTTTCGATTCTTGGGACCCTTGTTCTCGGGTCAACAGTTTGGATTTCTTCACCACCTATCATCTTAGTTTCAAACTTTTTAAGGAAACTGTCTTCTTCTCGTGACAAGCTTCTTGTTTTGGATGCTACTATTAAATCTTTAGCCTGCAACCTTTCCTCTTCAGCATCTAAAAACTCGTCTATAAATTGTTGATCTTCTGGCCTAACAGATTCCCCAGCTTTCAATTGAGCCATGATCTTCCGAGCGTAACCCTTATTTGCTTGGTTCGCACTTCTTAGTAATTGGATCTGTTCTCCTGTTGCCAATTAAAACGCTCCTAGTTTCTGTAGTCTTTCTAATCTTTTTAACCTTTGTTGTGATGCGTCACCTTGTCCTGGAGCCGCTGGTTGACTAGGAGCTGCTTGTTGAGTTGGCGCTTGTTCTGGAGCCTCGCCTGTTTGGATTTCTGCTTCTTGTGTTTTACTAATCCCACCTGTGATTTTATTTAATGCGATCTCGATTTCTTCAGGGGTGAAACTAGTGGGCTTATTAAATTCAAACTTCTTATCCGTTAACTGTTGATATTGGTCAACAGCCGCATTAAATTTCGCAGTGTTGTTTAAGGTGAGTTCTTTTTGAGCTAAATTACCAGCTAAAGCAGCTATCTGCTCTATCCCTGCCACTGTAAACTTCTCTCTTGAACTGAATAATTCAGGGAATCCTTTTAGAATTGCTAAGTAATCTTTATCTGTTGGGCGACCATCGTTAGCCTCTGCTGCAGTCTTTAGGATAATTGCTTCGATTCTATCAAACTTGTTTTTTAATAGTGCAGCACTTATTTTCTTTCTTGGATCTAGCCAAGGAAGTAAGTCAACGCCACCTTGTAACAAAAGGCCTTTCTCTGCCATATTAAGGCCTAACTCAGCATCTAATCTTAAGCTGTCTTTCATTAACCCTATTGCTTCATTAGTTCCCACTCTTGTATTACTTGTTGCGCTTTGTAAATCTAACCCCTCTTGATTAAGTGTTCCATCTGGCTTCCTAATTGACTCTTGAGATTCAAAAATAACAGGTGTTAAAACTATATTTTCTCTCTCCTGTGAACCTGGTGCTGATGGTTGACTAGCAATTATCCCTGTTCTCGCATTGATTACGAACTGTTGGTTTCTTTCTTCTTCTCTTTTAATAGTAGGATCTGCATTTGCCTTACTTAAGATAGTTTTATTACGAGCTTCCTCTAAAGGTAGGTTTTGATCCCCTACTACTGAAGTTGCTGATAGTGGTTGATTCTGGACAGGAGCGCCTTGGTTTATAAACTCATCCCCTTCAGGTATTTGCCCCTCTGGTGTCTCTGCTTTTATTTGCTGGAATTGTTGGGGACTTGGGATAGGTTGACCACCTGGGATAGGTTGACCACCTTGAGCCGCTGGTAAAATACCAGGAGCCTCACCTTCTGAACCACCGCCGAGACCAAAAGCCTGACTCGCAATCGTACCAAGAAGTTCGTCAATCTTAGTTATTTGCAGTTCTTGACCACCTTGTAATAAAAGATTCTGTTTTTGTTGTTGTAATTGTGGTATCGCACCTATTAATTTAGTTGGTAATTCTCTTTCAAACTTTTGAGTGTCTAACTCCCCAGTTCTACGAGATTGTAATTTCTCTCTTATACCCGTACCGGCTTGGCCAAGTAATGTTTTAAATAGATCTGTTCCACTCTTCGTATTCTGGTTTACTCTACTCATTAAAGCATTAGTAGTGTTCCCCAACATGCTTGCTGCTGGGCTTATGTTACCTTGTTTTATTTGTGGGACTGAAAACGCCATTAAGCATACCTCCTATTTGATATCGGGAAATTAGTGTTGATCTGAGAACCTGGTAATTGTGGGGCTGGCATCATCCCTGGTTGAGCAGGATTAGCACCTAAAAGTTTACTTACGATACTCGCTGAGCCTGCACTCTTCCCACGAAGCCCTCCAAGCATTGAAGAAATACCCCCGCTTGATTCTGCCGCCGCGCCTGCGCCCTCTGCTGCTGCTGGTAAAGCTTCTGTTGCTGCTGCACCACTAGATCCAAAGGCATTACCGATAGCACTAGCACCTGAGCCTAAAGAATGGCCAAGAGAACTAGCACCAGAGCCTATTGCGCTACCTAGAGAACTAGCACCACTAGCTAATCCACTAGCTGCTGTACCTGCGCCTGAAGCTAATGCTCCACCGGCTGCTGCTGCACCAGAACCTATTGCGCTACCGGCCGAGCCGAGCATCCCCATTATAGCCATTAGTGTTGCGGAGATTGGTTCCATTATCCTGCTATCCCCAATAATTGCATTAACCAACCAGGAGCTGATTGATCTCCCAATTGCTGATTTAAGCCTAATGTCTTTTTAGCCATTAATTGGTTAAAAGTTTGTGCGTCAAGTCCAAGTAAATTATTTAACTGAGTTTGATCCCCTGTTAATCTAGTATTCAAAGCGTCACTCTGTAAACCAGCTTCTTGAGCCCTATTCGCCATATCTAATTCACCACCGGCTATTTGGCCAGCCTGGTCTATTTGAGAGGCTTGATTACCTAATCCTCCTTGGCCCAATCCAAGTTGACCGATTGATTGGCCGATATCAGATTGCTGACCTAGTAACTGAGCTAATAACCCACCAGAACTAGAAGCTTGTTGTCCTTGGATTCCACTCAACCCTAAAGCTGCTTGTCTTTGGGTATCAGTCTCATCGTTTATATCTGTTCTTGATTGTTCATTTGCTTGACTCATTAATTGGTTAGCAGCAATCCCTAAATTAGATTCTCTCGCCCCTAAAGTATTCGCAGCAGTTGTGGAATCTAAAACCCCCCGAGCCGCTAAACTAGCGTTGTCAGAAGATACTTGACGGTTAAATAAATTAGTTAAATCGTCTTGCATATTATTAACTTCCGCACGCCTGTCATCTGCTTGTCTCATCAATTCCTGTCTTCTTGCAGGATCAATATTTGGCCCTAATGCTTCCGCTTGCAAGGATTGCAACTCTGCTAATGCAGCTTCGCGATCACCCCCTGCATTAATACCCGCATTGATTTGACCGGCCTGAGTGCCTAGTAAGTTCTGGATAGAGCCTCTAATATTTTCATTCCCTTCTTGTAGAAAAGGATTGTTACTTGCGCTGCCACTTGTTAATTTATCTACAATACTTGGAACTTTAGATTCTTCTAAATCAAATTCAAAGTCAGAAGCTTCTTTAGCAGCATCGCCTTGAGCCAATGATGCTGCCGCCTCTAATTCTACGGATTTACGATTCTTCTTAGGAATAGGTTTGCCTGTAGCTGGATCAAAAGCTAGATTACCAGCAGAGCCGACATAACCACCTGCTCTTAATTCCTCAGCAGTCATATCCTCTGTATTCACTTGAGCGCCACCGTCAATAAAAGCTTTCGCTGCGTTAGTAGCGGCCTTACCGTATTTATCTTTAAATTTACCTTTCTTCATCCCATATTGTTCTTTGAAACCTTCTCCTTGTGGAGCTGCTTGACCTTGATCTGCACCTTCATCTGGTGTAGCTGGTGGGGTACGTGGCCCTGACCGTTCACGAGTACGCGTATTAGAAGTTGGAGCTGATTGTTGTGCTAAAGCTTGTCCTGGAGCAGTCGGTGTGAAAGCTTGTCCTGGAGCAGTCGGTGTGAAAGTTGGTCCTGCGCCACCAGTGCTTAACTGAGGTGCTAATTTCCCAAATTTATCACCCGTAGGAGATATCCCCTTAGCTGATTGGAAAGGAGCTGATTGTTGTGCTAAAGCTTGTCCTGGAGCAGTCGGTGTGAAAGCTTGTCCTGGAGCAGTCGGTGTGAAAGTTGGTCTTGCGCCACCAGTGCTTAACTGAGGTGCTAATTTCCCAAATTTATCACTGCCACCTAGTAAGTCTGAGACAGACTTAGAGCCGCCTTTTTGCGCTCCTGGTAATGATTGTTTAATCCCGCCTGTAGGTCGTATATTTTTACCGCCGCCTGTAGGTCGTATAGTTTTACCACCACCCGTAGGAGATATTCCCTTAGCTGATTGGAAAGGAGCTGATATCGCATTACCCTTATTATTACTACTAGGTCGAGATGGGACAGCGCTACTTAGTAGATTCTGTGCTGCACCTTTCTTTCTTTTTCTTGGCATAATTAATAACCTCCCGCGTTGATATACGCATTGCTAGTAGAAGAGCTGTTAGATGGGTCTTCTGACTCTAGTTGCCCTAAAGGCTTCATCTCGCTTGTTTCACCAGTGTTATATGATTGAATCTCTTTAAACATATTCTTCATCTCTCTATACTTTGAGTCGTATTCTCTGTACTTCTCGATTGTGCTTCTATCTAGATGATACAACGATAATGCACCTGTTACAATAAGCGATTTGTAATAAGCTGGCATCATTGCAGGATCGTCTTTTGCAATCAAATAATCTACCATTATAGTTCCAGAAGTTGCACTGTAGTTTAATAGAGTTATCGTCCAGTTTGGAACATCCTCTGTAACCTTCATACTAGGAGCAATTGAACTATTCTGTTCTCTTGATCTATAAGTATCATTGCCAATAGATTCATAAAAAATAGAACCTGTATCGTAAACTTTTAATACAGCAGCACAATGGTCAGGGAGTGTAGCCTGACCACTTGTAACTGTTAGTGTTGCCGTTTGATAAACTGAACCCTTGCGCATTACCATAGACAGGTCGATAACGATGTCATTTATATAACGTCTAATATCTTTAAGTCGCTCTCCATTGTGATCTCCACATCTAGAGGCTACTTCTTTTGCTACCTTGTCTAAAGTTAGTACCATTACGCGTTAACAGGCTCCTTTTTCACTTTCTTGTCTTCTTTTACTTTCTCAATCTTCTTAACTTCAGGGATTGCTACTGGCTTAAGATCCTCTTGAAGTTTCTTATTCTGTGCCATTAGGTCAGCCATCTGTTTCTTAAGAACATCTAACTCTTCTCTTCCTTGCTCAGCTCTTGCAGCTTCTAAAGCAGCCTGACCTGGAGGAACTGGGCTATTAACAACCTGTTCTGGTTCAGCTAACCCTCTACGAACTAATCCACCCATTACAAAGTCTTGTGCTTTCTGGAAAACTGTTCTTCTATCAGCAGGGATAGGGATATTTAACTCTGTAAATAACTCTTCTAACTCTGGCTCATAATCTACGAACCATCTTGGCCCATATTGATTCTTCTGGTGAGATCCACTAGCATTAATAGATAATGTCTTACGGTTTGATTTTACTAACTCTTTTAGTAACGCCTCAGCAGGGACAGGAGCGCCTGTCTCTTTAATTACATAAGGGATATTCCCAACATAACCATCTTTAACAGTTACATATTGAGTGGTTAAAGGGATCGCAGCGAGGACATCACTTGGTTCCCAATTACTATTAAATCCACCTATACCATAGGCAGTTTTAATGTTTGATTTTACGATTCTGATTTCTTTAGACATATTAATATTCTCCTTTTGTCTGTGTGGGAAGGAGAGGGGCCGATTCGACCCCAAAACCCTTTCCTTGTTATGATGCGACTGTATATGTATGACCAGTGTATAATGCACCCGCTGCTTCATGTCTAAACTCAAGTGAGCAAGCCATGTAATGCGCGTCCTGCATTGCCATTTTGTCATTGTTAGCAGTTCCAGAAGGTAATCCTTTCTTCTCAGAAACATATCCTAGCTCACCACCCTTAAGGGTAACTAGCTCGAAATGCTTAGGATCGAAATACAGGATTTCATCAGAGTTATTACCTTGATCCATGATGTCATGTCTCAAGAACTTGATTCCGCCTGGAAGGAATGGAGTGTTGTATTTGTATGTAGAAATACCAAACTCTTCACTACCAACTTCTACGTTGATCTCTACCTTGTTATCCATCAATTCTCTTAGCTTGCGGATTGCTCCACCACTACAAAGAGCGATTAATGAACCAGATAGATTTCCTGGTGCTAAAGTATCAGCGATTTGATCTAGTCTAGGAACTGATAATTCACTTCCTGTACCAGTCAAAGTAGAAACCGCTGCAACATTTGTACTTGGTACGTTTTTAATACCAGTCATTGTTCTAACAGTTCCTGCTGAAGTTGACACTTTATTAATGAAACCTTCTACTAGAGAACGTTCCACTTTTTTGAGCATATCTCCCAAAGCACGTTCGTCTTTGTCTTCTAGTTCCATGCGTCCGTTTTTCTTAGTTTGCATTTCCTCATAGCTCACACCAAACTCTTCACGGAAAACCTGTATGTAGTTAACCGCTGTTGTTGGTCTGCTGTCGATAATACTACCGGCAGTTGAACCTTCTGGGAATGCATTACCTATGATCCTAGCTACGTCACCATTTGTTTTAGTAGTAGCTGCAATTCCACTCAAAGTCCAAGGGAATGAAGTATTTCCTTGCTCTGTTGCAGAATTGAATCCTGGGTATGCTGTAATTTCATGAGGAGACGTAGATGTGTCAACTACTGTAATTAGCATTTGCTCACCTGTTGTCTCATTCAGAATTACATCGTAAGGTCTGAAAATACTAGCATCTGTAACAGTAAATTGTGCTGCTGTACCTGCTGTACCTGTAGCCAACGTTCCTGTTGTGAATGTAGTAGTCATTGTCAACCTAGCATCGTGAGTCATAACTTCAAATTCCATTTGATCTACGACTTTTGATTCTAAGCTTACTGTTGATGTTTTTTGGTCTTTAGTCGCTTGCGCGCCTGGGATATCTCCTTTACCTGTTAATAATAGAATAGATGTTCTGTCGGGTCTGTAATATTTGTCTTTCGACACGTCAAACTCGGTTCTCACATATTCGTTACTTCCAGGTGCGAAGGATTCCGCAAGACCTGATATTATTGCCATTGTTTTTTACTCCTATCTTGAAATTGATTGAGTACGATAACGACTTCCACCTTCAGTTGTTTGAGCGCCATTTCTGTAATTCATCATTGCGCCGGCTCGTGAGCTGCTAAATTGTTTCTTCTGATGGACTGTTGCAGCATCCTGCATTAAGCCATTAAAATTACCCATTAACATCTCGCCCGCTTTCTGACGAACTAAGCTTGAATAACCACCACGATTTTGCAGTTCTTGAGCAAACTCGACTTGTAGTCTTTGCTCTAGTTGCGCCCTCTGGTTGTAATCCAAGGTCGGATCATTTAGTGACTGATTTAATTGCAAAATATGAGGGTTAACTAAACTAGAAATATCTAACATCTGATCTACCATCTGAGGGCTCATATTCGCAGATAACTGCTGTTTAATTTGCTCTTTTGATGTTTGCTCAGAACTTAGGTATTCTTTCGAATCTCTAACTCCAAATTCTTGCCTATATTCATTCCTTATTTCATCTTTGGCCTGCTTTAGCATGTCATTAATGTAATTAGGATTATCTATCAGCGTACTAACTAAATCCTGCTGTTGCTCAGGTTGAGCGACCCCAAAATGTTGAGCTAAAGTTTGACCAAATTGTTGGTTCTTTTGCTCATACCCTTGGATTTGTCTATTGTAATCCGCAAGTTGTTGAGATTGCTCATGCATCTTACGCTGTGTATCTGAAATACGCTTTTCGTAATTTGCAAACTGTTCTGATGTCTGTACATTATCTGTACTCCCTACACCTTGGGGTTCACCGAATCCGTTTGACTGGGCAGCGGGGATAGCGTCTTGTGAGAATCCTGAGTTTTGCTCAGGGGCACTGCTATCGAATCCTTGTCCACCATCGGGGGTTGATTGATTTTCTGTCATTTGTACCTCCAAATTAATACATCTTCAGTATTACACAATTATGGAGTTAGATCAAATTATTGGACTCATTTAAACGTAAGTAGGTTCAAGGGAAGATCCGTCTTTTAAGAGTTGAGCTTCTTCTTGATACTGTTGGAATAGTTCTTTTAATTTAGGTAGATCGAAGGTGACTTCTAGGTCTAATAAGGCGCTAATCTTCACCGAATATAGCTCCATCTTCTCTATATCTGCTGTCTCCATCTTATAAGGGGGCGCTAAATCTTTACTGCCCAATAGGTTTCTTGAGTTCCTAAGATCATTTATCTGACTCTTAAGTTCAGTCATTATCACTTGTCCGACATTACTCTTAATAGCGTAATACAGCTCCTCGTAATAGCGAGCCCTGTCAAAAATTACTTGTACTTCTTCATCCGGTGTCATATTTAAACGCTAGGAATGTTGGCTGTCCCTGCTGATTGATTCCCACTATTCACTTGACCAGTATTTGGCGGTGGTGGTGCAGTAGCTCCTGCCAAGCTAGGTTCTTGCCCACCTGGCTCTTGTAGTCCAAACTGAGATCTCAACACGGCAACTCTCTCTTCTGGAGACATTATGTTGAATCTTTCAGGATTAGCGACCTTACCTTGAGATTTAAACCATTCTTCTATTAAGCCAGAAGTGTCAAACATACCAGTAGTACCAGCAAGATTGATTCCTTGAAGAAGTTGTTGTAATTTCTGCTCTTTAAGAGCTTCTACATCGCTAGAAAGCTGAACTGTGATATTAGCAAAAGGTGCTAAGTCAGCAGTTGTAACAAAGATCCCTTCATTAGATTCAGAGCCAAAGATTGGAACAAATTGGTCTAAATCAAGGTTTTCATAGTTCAACATCAGCCATTTTTCACCAAGTTCCTTGATACCTTCCCCGATATTAGCGATCCCTTGAGACATCATTTTAGCCCCAAATTGAGCTAACTGAGCAAATTGACCACTAGATCTTACATTCGAGCTTGGTTGCGCACCTGAGAGAATCTCGTTCAAGCCCATTGGTTGCTGAGCTTGATTTATGAGAGATTCTTTAGCCTGTAGTACCAAAGGCTGGAATAAATCTGGTCTTCTATGATCAATGGCACCCTGATTATTGGTCATAATCACCGAACCAGGACGAAGGTTTTTAACCTGCTCTTCTACGTTCGTACCCGCATCTCTTAAAACTGTATGGTAGCCACGGTGATGAGCTAGGATGTTATCAGCCTCTAAACACTGGTATTGATTAATTAATCTCCAATGAGAAGCGATTGCTTCGTAGTCAGAAGTCCCCCAGAAGTCTTCCAACTCTTCGTAATTCTTCATGTGTACTATTGGACAACCAATATTCGCGTACATACTAATTCTACCTAGATAAACCTTGCGGTTCCCTATAGACTCAACGTCTCCATTTGGGTAAATGATTTCCATCACTTCAACGATCTGATTTTCATCATCAATCGGTGAGTGGTGCTTTCTCATCGAGCTGTTTTTGTCTTTGACATAAGGTTGGTGCGGCTTAGTATCATAGTAAAGTGATGATATTTTAGGGGGGCTAGTGCCTTTAAGATCGTCAACATTGATATATTTTCCATTCTCAAACTCTTCTTTTTTTAGTGTATCAAAAGCGATTTCACGTCTAACACAAGTAAACCGACTGTTCTTGATACTAGTTGCTTTCGGATCAGGCCAAACACTATTAATCCAAAGAGTTCTAGCATCAGGTTGATTCTTAACGACTTTCTCTGACATCTCACCAGGCTTAGAAATAAGCTTCGGTAATTTAGCCTCTTCATCAAGAGCTAATAGCATCGTATCTCTTTGCTTAAACTGCCTTGTCTCTCTATTCCAGTAAACTTCCAAGAACCAATCTCCAAACTTACCAAGAGATTTTGATCCTGTGTAAAATTCTTTAAGGAAATTACTTCTCTTCTGTTGGTAGTTTAAAAGAAGAGTATTTTTTCTTGCTAGGTCATAAGACAAGTCATTGTCTTGCTCTGCTTGCCAGATACCCGCTTGATTCTGACCGAAGATCCCTTCTCTATAGAAGCTTGCTTTCGTTTCAGTTGTAAAGAATGGTAAAGGATGTGCGAACTTTGTTTGCCAAGGCTTCTTCTGTTTCAAGATTGCATCATAAGAATGATACATATTATTGTAGAATTGACGTACTCTAAACTTATCTTCTACATTTTGGTAAGCGTAGTTGATAATATCGTTTGCACGGTTTAATGCTTTTTTTTGGTCGTCGTCTTCAGCCATAGCTTTACATTTCCCATGATACTATAGAATTGATATTTTACCTAGTAAACAGGTTCGTCTTTAGACTGGTAGCGCCAATGGACTTCCTTCTTTTTGCTTAGTTCCTTGCTTGTAGTCCAGTTCTCATATTTAATCCCAGCACCATAGAACATACGAGTTGCAGCATCAAAGTGATCCTTCCCTTTTAACTTCTCTCTGTTCCCTTCTTTGAACTCTAATCTTTCAACCTCTGCGATGAAGTCATAGCAGAAATTCTGGTGATCTACGAAGACATACTTATCGTCTTTCAGATCTCTAATAAAAGCATCCCTTTTGACTTGTGGCTCTCTTTTGTCCATTTCTTCTGTCCGCCAGCTCGTATAATTATCACCAAGTTCATCAAGAAAGTAATCTTTAATGCTTTGTATATGGGCTTTAATCGCATCCTTCTCAGGTAATCTATTACAGATCTGGTTATCCGCGACTATCATCTCTGGGATAACCCCCCAATACTCGTTAAAGCTTTTAATCATCCGAGCTTGTTCTCTAGTATCTAGATAACTCTTATAGAACCCCCCGAAGTTGTATTTCTTATTGTCCTTATCAAGAGCTATTAAGCAGTAGCAAGCTTCATCCCCATAACCATAGTCAAACTTCCCAAAGAACTTGAGTTCATGGAGAGGTGGAACTTGAGCAAGCGGCATAACGTGTTTCGCTCTATCAAAGGGATAAACCTTCCCCAGGAAGCTGACAAAGTGCCCTAAGACCCTCATTCTGTACTCATCAGAGCCATAAGTGTAGTCATTTACATAATCAGCGAAAGTGTCCGCCGTTTCTATGTATTTAATACCATCTTCTTCTTTAAACTTGAAATCGTGGAAATCTGTCTTATCAATCCACTCATCAGGGAATCTAATCCACTTTTTCTTATCTGCGATCTTGAAATTGCGGATATTATCGAATACAGAGCCTTCAACGACTGTTAATTGCTTATTCTTGATTAACTGCCCGTGATCCTTGTCAGTTCCTGCCAGTAAGTCATAAGTCCAGGTCATACCTCTATCTGGTGTCATTGCGATAAAGACATAACCGGGCATAATAGCGATCTTTGGCTTGATGGCGGAGAAAATATCTCTAGGTGGTTCTTCATCCATAAAGACAGCATGGACATTTGCAGACTCGAAGATACCAATATCACCGTTATAAGGCTTGAAGCGAATTTCTGATTGATTGCCTTCATCATCCCAAATATACATCATATTAATGAGTTGGCCTGTAAAAACAGTTCGATAGTCGATACCTTCACCCTTTAGGAATGATTTTATTGAATGTAAGGGTTCATCTGAGAGAACATTTCTGTCTCTTCCGCAATACCAGATCTTTAACGGTGGTTTATGGGGGAAATTGATACCTAAATCCCCGCATTTCCCTTTACACATTGCTACAAGATCGCGTCCAAGGCGTGCTGTCTTCCCACCTTTGTTACCAGCTCGCATAACTCTATATCTACTAGATAAGTCCCCAAACCGAAGACTCAGGGTGTTATTTTCTTTGTATTTTAGTAATGGCTCTTGTGCCTTCTTCTCTTTCTGGTGCTGGAGCAGTAAAGCGGCGGCCTTTAACTCATCATTACTAAGGCTTTTGAGCATTTGCGTATGTTTAAATACACTCATTCACACCAACTACCTTCTAAGGGATCGTCTCTATTGATCTTTTGAGAAATCATCTCAATAACCTCTGGGTTATCCATCAACTCCCCGGCTATATAGCGTTCCAATTGCTCTCTTTCAGCGTCTTTTAGGTTAAATTCTTTGTCAGCACCACCGACTTGCTGATCTCTCTTAGCACTGATAACATTCTGTTGAATCTTAGCTAGTGAGTTCATTTTAGTCCCAATAACCTTGGTTGCTGCATTGATTAGGTTAGTATCGATCCTGGTGTTTCCTTCTTTATCGGAAAGGATATGGAATCCACCTTTGATAGCGATATTGATAATATCGTTTAGCTTATCTAGTTGCGCGTCTGCTTGCGCTATTTTACTTCCACTTTGTAGAAAGGGTATTACAGTTGTTTCTGCTGCTCTAAAGTATTTATGGGCATCGAGTTGATTCATCTCGTGTTGTTCGATACAGTTTGTTATGACTTGCTCTTTAAGTTTAGCTCTTGTCATAAAGGGATCTATCGCGTAGGCGTCTTGGATCATCTCAGCAACTTCGATTAGAACTTGCCCGCCATCATCTGTAGCGGCGGCTTTAACTATCCGATTCGCTATTCTTTTGTTTGTAGGTGTCCTCATAAGCGTCTATCTCCAATCCAAATTTTTCGTTCGCTTGTTCCATCATCTCATGGAAGTCGTTTAGTTCTAGGGTTCTCTGTGTTTCCAGGTAATGATAGTAATGATACTCAAAGCCATTAGGGGCAAGAAAGTGTAGGCTTATTGCTGTTACTGGAGCGTCCTCAAAGTTATTCTTTGTAGCAAAGTATTTCTTAGTCCTATCAACCCACCCTGGTTCTGGTGATTTAACCGGGACTATTCTAACTTTAGCCAATTATGCACTCCACATGGTCAAAGTTGATTTTATAGATTAGATAATGTCCTTCACTATCTACCCATTCAAGAAACGGCCCATTCCCGAACTGAAGGATCCTAGGGTTAATTTCAACCTCTGCGCCTTCTGGGATATCAGGGAATTTCTCTTTAAGAATCTCTGATAATTTAAAGACTTCTATTCTCTTGATCGCTCTAGCGTCCATCTCTCCAGGGATATAAAGAACGCTAACACCCTGCGTAACTTTAATAAGTAATTTATCGGCAAAGACTTTTATTTTCTCAAGCTTGCCTTCTTTTTTAAGAGTATCGTATCTAGCACCTGCATAGTCTGAGATCTTATTTACAAAGTTCTCTTGTGCTGCCGAGACTTCCATTCTTTTGATCGAGTCTACGTTTTTACCAGTAAGTATTTTATGATTCCCTTGTACCATACTTTTATATTAGCCTATTTCTAATTTTCTGGCAAGGATATATGAGTTCCGGGTTTCTCTTTGTCGTATTGATAGGGTTCAAAGACCGGGATTATACAGTCGCAATTATCATCTGGAATCCAGTTATGTTTAACCATTAGATCTTGAACTGTCTGTGCTGGGTTTATGTAGTCAAATTTGTGTTTAGAGCCTCTAATAAACAAGAAGTTGATCGTTACCGGGGGGATAAGCTTATCGTAGGCTTCTCTAAAGGCCTCAGCATATTGTGTGTAATATTCCTTAGTGGCCTTCTCATATTTCTGTGTAGTCTTTGATTTAACGAGAAACTTCCCAGTCCAGGTTTGACTATTTTTAGAGCTTGGCATGTTGCCAGGAATAAAGACTTTCATGTTATAATTTCCTGTATCTAGTTTGCTCTAGATGCTTTCATTATCATATCCTACCCCCAGTTAGGCGACCACCTCTGGGGGTTTTTTTATAATTCTATACAGATAGACGCTTTCTTACAGACGAATCTTTTATCAAGGACTTGTTGAGCCTTATTGAGTCTAAGTCTAAGGTCGTTCATTTCTGTTACAGAGAGGTCTATGTCATGATCTTCCGCCCAGTGGAGGACGATATCGCACATTAGCTCAAAGAGGCCACATTCTTTAGTTTGTTTAGTTGCCATTATCAGTTCCTTTCGCTTGAATCCTCTCTATCTAGATCTTTCAGTTGGTTAGTGAGACTTGTGTGGTATTCAGCAAATTTAAGTACCGTCTTTTCTTTTTCCATTCTAAGTATCTCAGACATGATTCTATTATATTCTGTTCTCACCCTTTCTGATGATGGTTTTCTAAACCCTCGCATTATTCTCATTGTTATCTATGTCCTCCAGTTTTTCTAATGTCACTAGTAATTCTGGGTTTGGCTTACTTATATCTTCTATTTCTATAGCCAGCCCTAATTCTTTCAGTTTAACTACAATCCTTTGAACTTCTATGAGTTTATTCTTGGTAATCCATTCTTTATCGTTAATAAGGCATCCAAGGTGTAGTATGTCTATTCTGTTGAGTGTTTCTAATTGTGTTTCGTATAAGGGGTTGAAAAACTGTCCTGTGTATTCTTCCAGGAAATCGTATATTTGGTTAATATCGGGGTTTTTAATCCTCATCTCCTTGTATTTTTAGTTTACTAAGACTTTTTTTAACAGCTTCTCTAGCGATAGCTGCTTCTTCTATTTCCTCTGGTGTCATTTTCAGTGAGGATTCTTCTAGTAGATCTTTTGTTTTCTGAAGATCGGCGTATTGTTTAGCGCTATATTGTTGATTCACTTGCCAGTGAGTTGATGGCAGTCTCGATTTTATTTCTTTGGCTTTAGCTTCTGTTATAACCTTATCAACTTTCTCTTGAGGTTCATTGAGAAAGAAGTCTAGTGATTCGACTTTATTACGTACCCCCTTATTTTCTGTAAATGCGATATCAATGCCTGCTTGTTTAAGATCCTCTTGTATTGGTTTTAGGAACTGTTGTTTAAAGGTTCCATAAGTAGGGTAATTTACCCCTAGATGGTTTTGAATATCCTCTGGTTTAACTCTTTTCGGCGTATCCCTGTGGATACCTCTCAAATAGGCATAAAGGCGCTGAGAACGCAAATTAGCCTTAATTGCACTTCTACTGATAACAAGAAACTTCTTTAAGTTAGTAAGATATGGAAGAAACCTTGCATTGATGTCGATATGTACTGTGCTAGTCTCATTATCTATATAGGCTCTATTAAAGAAAGAAACGGGTTCCCAGATCCGACCATCATCAAATTCTACAGAAGTATCTCTAATTTTCCTAACACTGGCTTTCAGCTTACTCGTCGCATTATTCCCAGTTAAACCCATAAACTTCTTGAGCGCCACTAAATCAAGCTTGATATCTTTCAACTGCTTAGTATCCCCAGAAGGGTTAAGACCACTAATAACATCAATCAAAATAGCAAGACAATACTCCTGAGTAAATAACCTCTCAACTAACTCTTTCCCGAAGTCTTTATCTAAATAAGCCTTCTTAACCATACTAACTACTATAACACTAACCAATAGCCTTGTCAATAGTCTTACCTTATCACTACATAGTTCTCAGTTCACTTATACTAGCCTCTCTTTTTTCTTATGGGTGCTTCTCACTTTACTTATGTAATGCTATATTAAATCGTTGGTATTAAAGGGATACTAGCCCTCTAAAACAAGTTAAAGAAAACAAGGGTTAAAACAAGACTTTTTTAGTATCTTTTTCGTCTTGGTTTGACCCGTATCTGGAGGACTAATTTCAATACTTCTTTCTCTATAAAGATACTTCTTTCTCTATAAAGAATATGTATCACTAATCCTTTCGTGTTTCTTAGTCCCTCGTAAGTCTGTAGGGGGGTATGCACCCCTACTTGAAAGAGAACCCCCAAGCAGTCCCCTCCAAACAATTTACTTATCGGACCTAAAGATCAGATTAACAATTTACTTATCGGACCTAAAGGTCAAATTAACTACTTAATATCCTTACAGGTTTAAGGTAAAGACCAATTAATCTAAAGACTGTTAAGCCTAAAACCCTTTGCTGATAAAGGTTCTTGCCCAATCCCCAAGTATGTGCTAAACTAAGTGTTAGGGGTTGTATACAAATCAGTATACAAATCAATCAATGAGTATACAAATCAGTGTACAAATCCCATTACAAATCAATCAATCAGTATATCAATCAATCAGTCAGTCAGTGTACAAATCTTATAGCCCTTTAGAATCCTTAATGTAAATGCGTCTCATTCTCAATAAGCCTTAAGGATCTATTTATATGTTATATGTTATATGTATTTATCAGTTTTTTTTTATTAAGTTCTTTTAGATAAATATTTATTTAAATCATGGGTAACTCGGGAGATCGTGTAAACCGAGTGCTTTAAGTCTAGATTCGTATTTAAGCCTAGTTTACGCGATATCAACTAAGTTACTAGAGAATTAAGCTGTAAACCTTTATAAGTTGTTCTAGGAGCTTGTTGTGCAGTTTATCGACACATGTTGACACTAATTTTAGCATGTGATACATATTTAAATCAAGACGTCTATATATAAGGTATTAGTGTATTTATATTAATTATCGTTAATCTTAACCCTATGTTAGTATATTTATGTTAGTATTATAGCAGTTAAGGGAATGGGATAAATAAGAGAGGAAAAATCACCAATGAATCAATCAACAATAATCAATATGGGCGTATCATTACTACCACAAAATCAAATAAGTATTAGACATGCTTTTGGGCAAGGCTTCTATAATTATGAAGAAACCGATAAAGGGATTATTCTAACACCTAGCAAAGCCTTAATGGAATTAACCACTAGTCACGCAAGTATGAGTGACTTAATTGTATGGCTTAATAATCGCTGGAATTAATAGCCTTTAATCTGTCTATTCTAACCAGTAGACAGGATAAAGCCTATATCAAGTGAGATAGGTATTAAAAAAGTGAGTGAATGAAATGTTAAGCGATCAAGAATTACAAAATAAGATAGATGAGTCACAAGG
>Ga0222634_1000313_pt1 | contig 25584 bp, 21 predicted proteins | sample AntAcemetageno50_FD_179807 | JGI IMG/M metagenome (GOLD analysis project Ga0222634, IMG submission 179807) | Saline water microbial communities from Ace Lake, Antarctica - #50 | ecosystem: Environmental > Aquatic > Non-marine Saline and Alkaline > Saline | place: Antarctica: Ace Lake | collected... | reverse complement strand
TATGATATTGTAAACTCCACTTCTCTTCAACAATAGTCAGATCCCCTATTTCTGATAAAATATCCGTATTAATTTTATTGGATATACTCACCCCATGAACCACATTCGGAGGTAACTCACCAAAAAATAGAATCTTTATTTTATCAGAATTTGTCACAATAAAGCCTTTCGGTCACAGATAGAGTAACTCCTTTTTTTTATAATCCAGGTGCTCTTCTGCATAGTTTCTCATCTTTACTACGAGTTGTTTCATATCTAAGGTCTCAAACCAATCGAGCACAACCTCTATATCGATCAGTTTATCACTGTTTTCAACGCTGTACACAAACTCCAGATTATCCGAAAAATCAGGATCATCATACGATTTAATAAAGGGAACTCCCCTGGCACAATAACCGCGTAGTTTTAATTCGGATGCAACTTGTAACTTGATTTTATAGGGGGCTAATTTTCCAACGGCGATATCTGCTTTGGCAAAGATCTCTTCTAATTCTCGTCCCGTTTGTATACCGGTAAAGATCACCGTATCACTTAAATCCAATTCACTAGCCAGCCTTTCCCACTCTTGGCGTAACACCCCGTCACCAACCAGATAAAAAAGAATCTTTTTCTGCTCAGCAGGTTCCACACTCTGCTTATAAGCATGTATCGATCGAATCATTCTTTCATACCCATGCGAGGCCTGAAACATCGCAACCCCGATAAAAATAATTGGATCGCTACTCTTTCTCTCTTTTGCTACCCTCACCGGTATACGATCTGTATGAGTCCCATTCGTAATCAAACGGCTCTTCTTTTTCAGTCCCAATGAAAAATAGAACGACTCATTTGAATAGTTCAAAATCCGATGCGCCGGCCAAAGTGATATCGGAAAGAATAGAACCAGCATTTTAATCAATAGGATCTTACTCCATAAAGATCTCTCTGAATTCCAAATTTCAAACACAAACACCCTAAGTGGTGTGGGCATCTCTATGATTATTTTTTTGTTCCTAAAACGAGCTTGAATGATCCTGATTAGCAGAAAAGGTGTGTATATAGAATTACGAATGATCAATATATCCGCACTGTCCTGACTCAACTTTCCACCTTCTCTGATTCGATTCATGAAACCGGCTACCTTGATAAGTCTCGGCTCTGCATCATAACCCTGTGCATTCAGCCCCTCACAGTAATCCTCTACTTTTCTCCCAATATTATCAGTTCCCTGATCGATGATCGCGTAAAATGAAATTTTGAGTTTATTCTCTTTAATCACATTCAACCTGTTAACGGATAAACCTGCTTTTTAAACCGGACAACTTATTGACCATATCATTTTCAGTGCCGTAAAAAGCATGATCTACATTCTCACGTTCGATATAATCTTCTAATTCGCTCTCACTCCACCCCATTTTTTTTAGGAAATAGCGCTTATCCTCTTCCATCTCCTCTTCTGATGGGTAAGGAATCTCTTCCAATGTTTTTAGTGCTTCCTCTCTGGTCAACTGACCTGAAATAATCAATGTCGACAGGTGTACTCTTCGTTTGTCCACACCAAATTTTTCAGGCAGTATATACCCCTGATAAAAGCGGGTAAAAACGGATTCATAATGTTTGTAAGGATACCGTTTGTACCCGTAATGCTCTTCCAGCTGCTTGAGGGATTCTTCTTTTTGATAATCCACATAATCCAGAAATGAGATCCACTTTATTTTGCTGATTCTGTCATATTTCAGATAATCAAATGTACTGATCGCGGGAAATGACTTGATCTTAACATTACCAAACTGTTTTGCAATCGCTTTGATATTTTTTTTATCCTTCTTATACCAGTTCCATCCGGAAGGAATTTGCATCCCCTCAGTACTTTGATTGTGCCCGGTTAAGATATATTTCACTTTCTGTTGTTCAGCCATCTGATAGTTCACAGCCAGCATAGCATTATCGTAGAGCAGCTCTACATCGATCACATTTGCATCAAAAAATGCCTGCATCAGATCCCGGTACTCATCCCAATCGATCACATAGGTATAGAGATCCACACCCAATGTGTTGATTAAATTGGCAATATTATTCTGTGCCAACTCCGAGTTCCATCCATTATCCATATGCACAGCTAAAGGGCGCAATCCCAACTCTATAACTTTCACCAACGCCCACGAACTGTCAACACCCCCGGAAATTCCCACAATACAATCATAGGATTTCCCTTCTCCGGTTTTTTTGACCTGATTAACAAATTTAAGTAATCGTTCTTTCCGCAGTTCCGGTTTCTCCTCCAGCAACTCACTCGATCTATCCACAAAATCTCTGCAGTAGTTACAAACACCGGATTCATCAAATTGAATACCCGTTGCTGAACGATCCATCACACATCGTGTGCATATTTGCCTAGATTCTTTTACTGCTGCTTTTCTACTCATTTACTCCATTCATAAATAGCTTTTCCAACTCTTCGTATTTGGGATAGGTTATCAACACCGCCCTATGAGGACCATGAAATACAAAAAAAGCTCCCGCGGCCACTGCGGAGGCACCGGCTTCGACTGCCAGACGAATATCTTCCAAACTACTGACTCCTCCCAAGGCGATCAGTGGGATATCCAGTTCACTATTGGCCTCTTTGATCAATTCCAGATCGGGCCCTGAAAGAGTTCCATCTTTATCCACGGCATTAATTAACACCTCTCCGGCACCGGCATCTACAGCACGGGTCAAAAAGGTTTTCCAATTCTCTTTATCCGTATCTGAGGTTGCGGATCGGTACAGTTTAGTTCCTCCAAACAGAGTTCGCTTGATATCAACGGAGATCACGACGGCCTGACTCCCATATTTATCAGCAACTTCCCGAATCAATCCCAAATCCTCAATGGCTGCGGTCTGAATTGATATCTTCTCTACTCCCATATTAAAAATACGGTCTGCCTGTTCCATCGTCTTTATCCCGCCACCGTAACAGAGAGGCATAAAACACTCCCCGGCAAACAATTCAATCATGCGATAATCGGGCTCTTGCCCCTCTTTGGAGGCGACAATATCCAATACCATCAACTCATCCACTTCCTTGTCGTTAAAGATTCGGATAGCGTTGATCGGATCACCCACATATTTAGGATCCTTGAATTTGTGAGTTTTTACAAGACCCCCATTCTTGAGGAGCAGCGCCGGTATCACTCGATGATTTAACATAGCTGCTTGATTACATTTCGTAAAAGGTTCATTCCGAAACGGTGACTCTTCTCCGGATGATACTGAAATCCGAAAACATTCCCGTTTTGGATAGCCGATCCATATTCCACACCATAATCTGTTGTGCCTGCGATATAGGTCGGTTCCGGATGTGTATAGTAGTAGGAGTGTACAAAATAGTATCTAGGATCATCTTCATGCCCTTCCATCATCCACGATCCTCGTTCATTATAATGAACTGTATTCCAACCCATGTGAGGAACCTTCAGTCTATCCGCTCCGCCGTTTGATGAGAACTTCTTAAAATGGCCCGGAATCAGGGATAAACCTTGCAGATCCCCCTCTTCACTTCCTTCACACAATAACTGCATTCCCAAACAGATCCCCATCAATTTTACCTTTTTCTCAGTAGCCACTTGTCTGATCCAATCTGTCCAGCCTCCGGAATTCAATTTTCCCATTGCATAATCGAACGAGCCGACTCCGGGGAGTATAAGCAGGTCAATCTTCGTGTCATCCAAAATTGGTTCTGTAATTCTCTCCGAATCTTGTCCAATTTTTTTGAGCATATTCTGAATGCTCGCAATATTTCCCAAACCGATATCGACTATTTTGATCTGTTTACTCATCTGCCGGAATCATTGTATCAATCATTGTATCAAGGACTCTCTGCTCTTTTTCGAAATTGAGTTCAGAGGAGGCTTTTTGACTGTTCTGTTTACATTTTTGGACGAACTCAAGTGTAATTCCTGATAAACGTTCAACCATAGATTCAACCGTAAACTCATCGGCAACCACACCGCATTCAAATTCGTGTACAACTTCAGCCATATCCGGTGATGGACCTATTGCAACCATCAATCCGGCTTGAATAAACTGAAAAAGTTTGTTCGGAAGGCCATGTTTTATGTTAAAAGTGGTCGGTTCAACATAACATAGTCCGATATCGTACCGGTTGATCGTTGGAATGATATCATCAAACGGAACGGGGTCCATCAATCGAATGCGTGGTGTACTTGCGATAATCTGTTCTAATTCTTCAATGTACCCGGTTTCTCCCATTAAGTATAAATCCAAAGTAAATCGAGAGTCGAGCCTTTCTGTAATTTCAATCATTTTCTCAAGTTGCCGGTTTCGATTCGCAGCTCCGTGATGAACCATACGGAATTGATCTTTTTTCACTTGTGAAGCCTTCAGATCTGTATAATTCGGTACACTTCGTAATACTGTAAAATTCACTCCAAACTCTCGATCATATCGCTCTTTTAAGCCTCCGGATACGGTGATCAGTCCGTCACATTTCGGTAAATATTGTTTACACAACCAATCTCTCTCCGGTTTTTCAAACATGCTAAAAAACAGACTCTCTTCATTCTGTGCAGGATAGTATTCCCTTGCATCAAAGATAATTTTTGCATGGTTTTTCACTTTAAAAACAAAGGGTAATAATAAAATGTCCTGAACAACAATTAACTCATAGCTTTCATTTTTTATTTGTTTGATATAGGCGTTGAGCAAATATCGGGATGTGATCAAAAAATCCTTCAGTTTTTTTATGGGCAACAAGCGAGTCAGTACAGGTGTAATCTCATGCAGATTTCGAATGATTTTGGATAACAGATCGTATTGATGTCTGCTTATTTCATAATGAGAAGAAACACTCTCCTCTTTTCTTAGATCAAATGGGTAACTGAAGAGATCAACCTGGAAATTTTTGGAAGCCAGATACCGAATATACCTCAATGGTCGAGGATCTGAAGAGGGGTAGGTTAATGTCATCACCATCGCCTTCTTACCGGCGTAGGATTTTGATATGTCTATCTGCTTCTCCAAATAAGAAATCAGGCTTTACTCCCTTTCAGACTACGCAATAATCGGACAATTTTAAGTGGTATTTTCAGTAGATCCGGCTCTTCACCGTAGGTTGAATGAGGTACAGCCGGTCGTTTTAAATACTCCTTAAATTGGCCTCTCTTCCATCTGAATTTTTTTAAAAAATATTGAAGATCCTCTTCCATGGCACTTTGTGATGTGTACGGTATTTGACTCAGTTTTTCCATGGCTTCATCTCGGCTCATCTCACCTGAGAGAATCAGTGCGGACAGATGATTTTTTCGTTTATCTACATTGAATTTTTTAGGCAATATAATTCCTTGATAGAGTCGTGTAAAGATGGATTCATAATGTTTATAAGGATAGGGAACATATCCGTACTCACTACTTAAAACCTCTAATGCTTTAGATTTTTTGTAATCCAAAAAATCAAGAAAACGAACCCATTCAATTTTTCGAAAAAATGTATCCAATACATAATCCCATGCCCCATAAATCGGAAACGATTTGAGAGAAGTTCCTTTACCAAACTGTTTCCAGATATTTAAAATATTCGTTTTATCATGTTTATTGATGGCGGCCCATGTTGGAGGCATCCTTACTCCCTCCGTTGCCGTATTTGAACCTGAGATGATATACTTTATTCCTAACTTTCGCGCTTTTTGATAGTTAATCGCAGCTATTGCATTGTCTGTAAGCAATTCGATGTCCACAACATCTGCATCAAAAAAGCTCTCTTGCAGATCCCTGAACTCATTCCAATCAATCACGTACGTAAAAAGGTCAACGCCCAATTCTTTGACCAATCTTTCGATATTATTTTGAGCCAGTTCCGAATTCCATCCATTATCCATATGTACTGCAAGTGGCCTTAACCCAAGTTCAACAGCCTTTACCAAAACCCACGAACTGTCCACTCCACCTGAAACCCCAATAATACAGTCGTATGGTTTTCCCTTTCCTTCCTCTTTTACGTTTTTAACAAACCGATTGAGACGTTCTCTTTTTTCAACAGGTTTTTCATTTATTATCCCGCTGCACTTTTCAATAAATTCATTGCAGTAGTTACAATTCCCATTTTCATCGAACTGTATATCCGAAGCCGTTGTGTCCATGACACATCTATTACAGATTTGATATGAGTTCTCATTTTTTTTTGAGTCAGCCATTTTCACTCGTTCAAAATTTGTAAATCTTCGTTTTAATTGGTTTTTCTATCATTGTTAATTTTTTACTAGAGTACTTGAACAATCCACATCAAATAGGTCTACCCATTGTAATAAATTAAAAAGTCTCCAGGGTAGTTCTGAATCAAGTCGTATAGTTGATGGATCACCATCCTGAAGGATTGTATATACAGTATCACGGTCTAAAAACTTTATCAGTTCTATACTATCATCCAATTTACTTTTTAAATTGGGTGATAATCTCAAACGTAAATCCTTAGGGGTTTCATATCCGATTTTGTCTTTGCGCTCCAATATCTCATCGGGTACAATTCCTTTCATAGAGTTACGAAAAAGATGTTTTGTCCGGCCGGTATCCGAAATCAAAAAGTGCTCAGGCATTTGAAGTAAAAACCGAACAAGTGGAGGAGATAAAAATGGTACTCTATTTTCAATTGAGCGCCTCATTGCCGATCGATCTGCACCTTGTAATTGTGGCGGACACCTTCTCACACACATCTCATGTTGTAACCGATAGGCCAATGCCCTGCCTCTAATATAGTTATCTTTTGGTTCTTCAAAGGGTTTTGGCAACGGATGAACATTCAAAAATAGATCCTCTGTTAATCTATCCCTACCCCGAAAGCTCTTTAGCAAACTTACCACTTTGGGGTTTATCTTTAATCCGTGTTGAATACCATATTTTATTGCATTTTGAGCCGCAGATGACGTACGTCCGGGCCATTTTTTCCATTCTTGGATAAAATTATATGCATTGAGATATTCACGCTTCTCGATCAAACTTCGAACTCTGTATTCAGGGTAGCCATCGTAACCCCCTATGGATTCATCGGCACCATGTCCGTCTAGCATAACTGTTATATTGTTCTTTTTAGCCAAACGATATACACAATACTCTGCGTAAAAACTCATACCACCGAGTGGCTCGCCCTGTGTAGTAATAAAATCAGTAAGATCCTCTAAGAAATTATCCGGTGTAACGTACACTTTATGAGAATGAAGGCCGCCTTTTCTGTTTACCAAATCAATCCATTTCTCTTCATTTACCGGTGAATCTTTTGCAATGTAACTGAATGTATGAATGGGTAAGTCCGGCTCTAAGTAACGGATTGCACTGACTATTGAAGACGAATCAATACCTCCGGATAGTGCAGCCCCCAAAGGTACATCACTTCTTAGCTGGCGCTTAACAGACTGTAAAAAAAGTTCACGAAGTTCTTCAGATGCCTGTTGAAAATTAAGATCTTTTCTCTCCTGTATATCAGACTCAAACCACTTTTTTTCTTGATAGCCCGGTGAATCTGTATTTAACGAGATTTTTAGATAGGTACCCGGTAAAACCTTTTTATATTCTGCATAAAAGGTACTTGAATCGGGATTATACTCTCCATAATTCAGATATTTTATTGCGTGTGCCTTGTCTAAAGTCGGACGATTAGGACTGATTTTTTCAAGCGCACGTAGCTCTGATGCGAAGCAAAAATGAGTTTCTGAACGATAATAATAGAGTGGTTTTATTCCGAATGGGTCGCGAACACAGTGCAGAGTATTTTCTTTCAGATCATGAATCACAAATGCAAACATCCCATCCAAACGGTTCAGGCAATCAACTCCCCACTCTTGCCAGGCTGTTAATAGTACTTCCGAGTCCGTCGCCGTTAAAAAACTATACCCTAAACCTTTAAGGTCATTTCTCAATTCAATGTAGTTGTATATCTCCCCATTAAAAGTCATCGTGTATTGGCCGTTTGAACTCTTCATCGGCTGTCTGCCATCGGCAGAGAGATCAATAATTGAGAGACGTTTGTGTCCAAATAGTAGACGATTATCCGCTAACTGTAACCGCTCAATGCCACTGTCATCAGGACCCCGATGATCCAGTGCTTTCATTGCGTCTGAAAATCGCTGATCCGGATTATCTGATGGATCGGTTGTATATATTCCTACAAGACCACACATAGTTATTTACTTCTAGATGACCACTCATCCAATATAGACCGGTATTGGTCTGTTATTTTTTTTGTAACTGCCTTACGTGAAAACCGGTTTTCAAAATCTTCTCTGATTTTTTCGGGGTTATAGTCATCAATTTGATTCATCATTGATTTCATAGCTTCAGCAAGTGCTTTTACATCACCAACAGGTACCAATTTACCATTCCATTGGTTTACAATAGATTCAGGTCCCCCACATCGAGTTGCAATTACAGGTTTTCCACTAGCAATGGCCTCCACATACACAATCCCAAATGATTCATGGTGAGATGGCAATACAAAGGCATCACAACGATTCATTAATTTTGGTATTTCAGATCTGGGTTGATAGTCCAACCAGTGAATCAGCGAATCAATATTTAAATCCGAAGCAAGTTTATGAAAATACTCCCGATCCTCCCCGTCACCCGCTATCTGAAATTGAATCTTCTCCGGAGAAGGATTCCACAAAGCAATTGCCCTCAACAAATCTTCCACACCTTTCGGCTTCTCCAATCCGCAAAGTGTGAAAAACAGAAATTTTTCACTCTTTTTTGCTTGTTTATCCGGCTTATATAGATTTTCATCTACCATATTGGGAATTACAGTATGTTGCCTATAACCGAATGAAGACATTCTCTCGGCCAGTGAGTCACTCACCGGAAGGATTGCACTTGCATTTTTCACAGCTAAATCAATCTCCTCGATAGGTTTACCATTTTTCATATATTTGTCAAATGGAAAAGGTCCCATATGTTCGGTAATTGCATATGGAATCTCCAAATGCTGACTCAAACGGTAGGTCAAGTATCCGCCCGGATAAGAAACATGCGAATGAATTAAATCAATAGGGCCTAACTGCTTTTTAATGAAGTCTATATTGGTCAACGAGACCTGAACCAATCGATCAAAACTCCCCAGATAAGGAATTTTTGAAGATATGTTTAAATAAGGATTAGAGATATAATAAACGCCATTATTAATCCTCCAACTGTTTTTTTTAGACCTTACAAATCTTCCGATTTTTTTAAAAGCATCTAAAGGTTCTTTAAAAGTCACCTCTGAGTCATAAAAACCCCAATCGTTGACAATGAAGTTAAAATCTTCAGATGCCAACTCAGCCAAAATCTCTACCTGCTCCTTAATGAAGATTCCACCCAATGGATAATCCTTTGTTGGATACCAACTTGAGATCAATAAGATATTTTTTTTTCTCTTTTGGATAATCAACTTCGTTTCAAATGTGTCGCCAAAAAATCCCCTGACCCTATTATAGAAATGAAGGAATAAAAAATTCCTTTTAAGGTTATTTGCCAAGAATCAATTTCTGGTAGGATCGGATGAACAGAATATGCCAAAGATGATATAACCTGAAAAAGAATGTTTTACGTAAATAACTCAATTTATTGATTTGATTATTTTGTAATCGAATCTTCAGATTTTCATACTCAGATGACAAATCATTAGATGCCCCATCCGTTCTAAAATTGACCAGGACTTTTTCAATCCGTTTAAATTGAACATTGTTTGAATAGAGCCTCAATAGAAAATCATAATCTGCTGATATTCTGTAATTTGTATCAAAAGTACCATACAAATTGAATAATGTTGCAGGCACAAAACATGTTGGATGGGCTATACTCTGTTCCGGCAGTATATCGTGATGATATGCATGAATCATTCCTTCTTTTTCACCATCAATATACCTGCAGAGACCGTGAAATACAGTTTTTTGTTCCGAATGCAAATATTCTTCTTGAATAATTTCAAGAGTATCCGGCTCATACCAATCGTCACTATTTAAAAAAGAGATTACCTGCCCGGTTGCTTTTGAAATCCCCTTGTTCATGGCGTCATAAATACCCTGATCCGGCTCACTTACAATACAGTCAATATGCTCTCTGTATTTATCAATGATTTCTAGCGTTCGATCAGTTGAAGAACCATCAATAATAATATATTCAACCCGGTTACAATTCTGATTGATTACGCTCTTAATTGTCTGTTCAATTGTTTTTTCAGAATTGAAACAGACCGTTATCACTGAAAAAAGCGGTTTATCATCGCTTGTATTTATCATGTAAACCTATAGGGTTTCAGAATAAACCCTGAAAAATATAACCTAATGGTGTATTCAATGGAGTGTATAAATATTATACGATTTATCGTTTAATATTAATTTTTATCGATTTAGTCCATCCGAATACACGACCAATGATCAACATCAATTTTTCAAATAATGTCCACAATATACCCAGGAAAATTCCAACTACAATCGAAGCCGGAAGAATCATTAAATTGGCTCCTTCTGATTCAGTAGGAAATATAGGATCCTGAAACGTGGTGTAAATAGGAGTATCTTCATTCATTCTGGACTTCGCCTCCTCCAAACTACTAGCCACTGAAGTATAGAGCGAATAGGCTAAATTTCGTTTATTTGTCAGCCTCTCTAATTCTGTTTCCGCCAGTGCCGTTAAAGAGCCTTTATTGCTGTCCCGAAACATAGCTAATTCCTCCATGGACTCATTATATCTCTGTTCTGCTTCCTCATAGAGTTCTTCTATGAAAATGAGACTCTCACGTGCTTTTTGAAGACGATAATCTATCAGATACTCCTGTAACATATCTGCTACGTAAGCATTTAACTGAACGGTTGCCATAGGGTCGGGCATTCTTGTATTCACCTGAATTGTTAGCGTTCCATAGTTTATCCGGGTACGACTCTCTAATTCTAATCGTGCTGCCTCAAATTGGGGACTTATTACAAAAAAACGATCTCTGTGAATTGCGTGTACAGAACCTAATGAATCATCTTCGGCACCATCTTGCGGATTTACTACTCTATTTTGAGCTACTTCATCACTTTTGAAAATGTTGGTAATAAAGAGAAAAAATCTGGTTGGTAATCCAATTGTATTTCGTCGAATGAAACTGTAAACCTTTGATCGAAAAGGCTGTTCATAAACATCTGTGAAAAATTCAAACAGAGTAACGGTCCTACCGAAATTAATTAATTCTACATCGCGGCTCAGTAATTCTCTCTGAAACTCAATGCTGTAAATAATATCCTCATAAAAATAGGATGGAAGACTCCCATCCGATTGTGAACTCCCTATATTCAATTGTCGCGCGATTTCCCCAAATGCAAACATCCGATCCATCTGAAACTGCTGCACTTGTCGTTCCGGTAAAAAACGGGATTCTGCCATATACTCTTCCGGAGCAGTAACATAGTGAAAAATGGCAAAAAAGAAGAGCAGCAGAGTAATAATTGCAATCTTTATTCTCCCTTCCCAAACTATATTTAACAGATCCTTAACCTGTATCTGATCATTGTCTTCATATACTTCGGGTGGGACATCTTCATAATAAAGTCCTGACTTTTCCTCGGTGCCGGTATCTTCATTTTTAGGATCGTCGTTTTGTTTCTTATCACTCATAAAATTCTATTCATTAATTAAGCGCTAAAAATAAGTAATTTTGCTGTAAATGCCATTGGAAAATGGATATTAATATCAATAAAATGACCTGTATTCACCCTGATCGAAATTATTTTTCACCTTCATATATTATTACATTGGGGACCGGCATTTTATCCTCTTCATTTTTACTGAGTATCAATGTTCTGATCTTCCGCCCAATCAGAGCTTCCGATTTTTCTACCAGTTGAGAGAGATATTGGCGATCGATATCATCAGATATAATCACGATATCAATAATATCACTATCCAAACCGGTGGCCAGTTTGTCTGTCAGATACACTTTATGAATATATCCCAGCTTCTCTATTACATGCTCGATAATCTGGTCAATCCCGAAATGTTTCAGTGCCAGCTGACGAATTTCCTTAAAAAGAGGGTAACTACTATTGGCCTTGTAATATTTACGGTTCCCCTCTCGCTCCGTTTTAACCAGTCCGGCCGATTCAAAACGGTTTAGCTCAACGCGTATTGCATTGTTACTTTCGCTAAACTCCCGTCCCAAACCACGCAGATATGCCTGTGAATCCGGGTTCAGGAAAAAACGGAGAAGTAACTTAACTCGTGTTTTATTGGATATGAGTGTCTCGAGCATTTGGTATGGATGGGCTTAATAAAATGCTGTTATATATCAGCTAGTGCTTGTTTTTAATCAACAATAATCTAGGTCCATTTTACAGCTTCGCCGTTGTCAGTCACACGGAGCCGAAAATATTTATTGAAGATTGAGTCAAAAAATTACTCAATTTTACGATTCAATACAACCGTTGTCTACTCTTTATACGATACTTATTATTCCTGATTAGATAGAGGGTAAAACTGTAGAGATATTCATTGACGGATTAAATAATGATACCGAAACGTTTACATTATTCATTAGAATTAATGAATAGAAATCACTTCACCTTAAGCTTATGAACAAAAGGATGAACAGTACCTCCCCGATTGACTGTCAGAGGCATGTTTCGTAGCTGATGCACTAATTCAATACTCGGTCTGGCATCATCAATACCAAATCCGTTTCCGGCTAACATCTCTTCATACACACGTGTATGAAGATCCGTAAAACCACCACTGAATTCAATCTCTTCATCGTCAATCGTAATCGATCTAAAGGTCGTTTTCCCCTCAGCCTCGGCAGGCAAGTCCGAACTTTCCAGTGACAGGTACCACTCTACATCCGCATTTTCCAACTCTAAAAATCCACCCATTCGGTTATTTTCCCGAACATGCAGTTCATTTTTATCTGCTTTGCCAAAAAACCACATCAACATATCAAAGAAGTGGATCCCTATATTGGTCCCGATCCCACCGGAACGCTCAATATCCCCTTTCCAAGAGTAGTGATACCAAAGTCCTCTGGATGTGATATATGAGAGTCTTACTTTTTTCCGTTTCGTTGAACCGGAGTTTTCTAATTTCTTTTTGATCTCCATCATGGAGGGATGAACTCTCAACTGCAGAATGGTCCATACTCTCTGCCCATACTCTACTTCCAGTTCTTGAAGTACATCCAAGTTCCAGGGGTTCATCACCAGTGGTTTCTCACAGATCGCATCAGCACCCACGCGCAAAGCGAGTCGGATATGGGCATCATGAAGGTGATTTGGCGAACAGATCGTTAAATAATCGATTGCCTCCCCATTTTTTTCTCTTCTGGTCATCTCCAGGTGTCTGTCGAACCGTTCAACTTCAGTAAAGAAGCTCGCATCCGGGAAAAAACTGTCTATGATCCCGACTGAATCATTGGGGTCAACAGCAGCAACCAATCGGTTGTTCGTCTTTTTAATAGCCTCTAAGTGTCTGGGAGCGATATAACCGGCTAATCCGGTAAGAGCAAAATTCTTCAAATTTGATTGGTTTTTACGATGATTTTTGTGAGTTGATTACCGTCGGCTTTCAATCTAACCAAGTTAAGGAATGCAATAAACAGAATACAATCTTTTTTGAAGGTCGATCGGTATTACTAAAAAAGCAATAAACGCCTGTCCAAATAGTTCATTATCTTCATCACTGTTTCAATCGAACCAATAGAAATTTTACGTACATTTGTACCGTGAATAGCATCAAACCTTCATATAACTTATTCATTAAAAAAGGCATCCTTTTATGCCTTTTTTTTTCGCTTATTGCCATGTTTACTGCGCAACAGGCATCTGCACAATCGCTGCAAATCGGTTCTATACAGGATGATCAACTGATGATCCAATCCCTCCTGTCCGATTCACTTCACATCCCCACCATCCAAAGGCCTTTTTTATATGACTATTACCTGGAAGTGATGAACGAGCCATCACTCACTCAAACACAACCATCCGGCTGGTGGAACCGCTCGCAGCAATTCATAACCTACCCCATCATCGGTAATACCGAGATCGGTCTCCTTCCAATTACACTGCAAAACACCATGAACAGCCGTTTTCCCTTGGGAGAGAACAACGAAGCAGCCTGGTATGGCAGAGGGATGAATAGTGAAATCTCAGGCGGATTTTTTGTGAAATCTGACTACTTCACAATCACATTTCAACCCCACTTCATCTATCAGGAAAACCTGGGTTTTCTCAAGCCACGTTTTGTACGGTACGATCCTGCTAACAATATTTTTGGTACTGAATCATTCACTGAACAGATTGATTATCCCTTCAGGTTCGGTGAGGATCCGTTTTCAACATTCGATTTAGGGTACTCATCGATCCGCTTGCACGCTTATAATTTTGAAATCGGATTGGCCAGTGAACCGCAATGGTGGGGTTCTGCTATACGCTATCCGCTCATGATGAGTAACAATGCCCCCGGCTTTAATCATGTGTTTCTGGGAACCCGGGATGCCCTTCAAATTCCAAAATTCGGAAAACTACAGGTTAAGTGGATAATGGGATATGCCAATGAGTCCGGATACTTTAACGGTTTTGGTCAGGGGCAAAGACGTTTCCTGAATGGGGTCAACATGTCATTCAATCCCGATTTTATAAGTAATCTCACTCTTGGGCTAAATCGAATGTATCACATCTTTGATACAGATGGATTCCGGTTTCAAAACGTAATTACCTTATTTGATCCTTTTCAACGAGTGAGCCTTGTTTCGCAACAAGGTGAAGATAATGTTCGACAGGCTCGAAACCAGATCGCATCTGTCTATTTTCAGTTGAAACTCCCGGCTGCAAATGGTGAAATTTATGGAGAGTTTTTCAGGGAAGACCACAGCTATGACTTACGAGATCTGTTTGTGCAACCCCACCATAACAGTGCTTATTCACTCGGTTTTCGAAAACTATCTTATTTGCCCGGGTTTGATTTTGTGATTGCCAATTTGGAGTTTACAAATCTCACGAAGTCGCAACTTCAGCAAGTTCGTTTGCAAGGTGATTTTTATACCCACACACCGATCGGACAGGGACATACAAACCGCGGTCAAATATTGGGCGCCGCTATCGGACCGGGTTCGAACAGCCAGTATTTATCACTCGATTTTTATAAAAACAGTCTTACATTCGGGCTTTTTGCACAGCGTCATGTAATCAATGATAGTTTTCATTTGCGAATATCCAGCTTCACCCTATCTCCTTTCTCCGATGTAGGGGATTTTATCAATCATCGAATCAATCTCAATTCCGGATTTAATACATCCTATAACCGCGGTAAACTGACCCTGTTCAGTAAATTTGTCTGGACTAAAGCGTTCAATTACGGAAGATTTAATACCGCTCTTTATTTAACTCCGGATGTGTTTGATCAGGATCATTTTGACCGGACAAATATTCAATTTCAAATCGGCTTGACTTTTATTCCTTAACCTGATGTCAATACAAAATCAACATATCAACCCTCAAAACCGTTGGAAATCCAGCTTTGGACAGCTCTTTTCAAAATGTGTGTTGTTTTTTTTAGTCTTCCTGTTCTTACATACTCAACTGCAGGCCCAACGGGTTGTGATCAATGATTTAAAAGAAGAACAGATCCGAATTCATCAACTTCTATACGGATCACAATTTACTTCGTTAGGCAATCGGCCATTGTGGCAACAGGTTTATGATGACTATCTCAACCTCTCAGATCAGGATTATGGAATGTGGTCTGAGAATCAATCTTCAACTGTTTACTCATTGGGTTCACAGGATCTCTTCAAAGTCGGACTCTATGATCTCCAGACCCGATTCACATTCAACACCACCGTACCCTACGGAGATAACAATGAAGCGGCATGGTATGGCAAAGGCCTCAACAGTGAACTCTTTTTTGGAGGTTGGATCTCATCAGACTATTTGACTATCTCATTTAGACCGCAAATGGTCTATCAACAGAATATAGAATTTGAACACCCACGATTTGTATTCAGGGATGAAGAGGGAGCACTTATCTACAGTACGGAAGCCATCGGCAGTATTATTGACACACCCTTTCAGTTTGGTAAGGATCCATTTTCCACTTTTAGTCATGGATATACCTCAATTCGGGCACATTATGGCCCACTTGAAACCGGGTACTCAACAGAACCCCTCTCGTGGGGAGCAAATGTTCAATATCCTTTGCTGTTTAGCAATAACGCACCCGGAATGCAGCACTTTTTCCTGGGAACACGTAAACCCCTTCGCATTCCTTATGTTGGAAAATTTGAATTCTCATACATTGGCGCATTTCCTGAGGATTCCGACTATTTTGAATTGGAGGAAGATGAACCTAACCTTCGTCGTTTTATAAACGGCATAAATATGGTCTACTCACCCTCATTTATTTCAAATTTTCATGTGGGATTTGCAAGGGCTGTTCATAAATATCTCGAAAACAATACCTTACAGCGTTCCGACTTTAGCTTAATTCTCGACCCCTTTTACTTAAAAGAGTTTATCCGAACCCGGGGCACAATAAATAATGTAGAACCCAGAAATCATCTCAATTTGATCTATGCAAGATGGATCTGGGAGGAGAGTCATGTTGAGATCTATGGAGAGTTCTATCGTGAAGATTTTGCCTGGGATTCTCGAGATCTCTTCATGGAACCGCAACACAATAGCGGGTACTCATTTGGGTTTCATAAACTGATATTTGCACCTTACGCCCACTTCTACCGTGTAAATCTGGAGTTTGTAAATATGACTCCATCCTATTTGCAGGAAGTGAGGCCTCAATCATATTACTATAGTGATCCGGAAATCCGTCAGGGACACACCAACCGTGGACAACTATTGGGAGCGGCTATTGGTCCGGGCTCCAATACCCAATTTCTAAGCATCGATGCCTACAAAGATTGGGGAAGGTATGGAATCTACATTAGGCGATTGGCCGACAATAACCATTTCCATTTTAACTTTGACCGGTCTCTCAACAGACCGGAAATCTTCAGACAAGGATTCGGAGATTACTGGAGAAATCGTACCGATTTAACCATAGGAACCCGGGGAGTGATAGAAAGTAACAACTTTATCCTTTCAGCCGATATCGCCTGGACCAAGCTATTCAACTACGGCAGATACGACTATAATGTATTTGGCGGTACCAACATCGCAAACTTCACTCCAATCGACAGAACCAACCTATCAGTTCAGTTCTCTATCTCGTATCGGCTTTAATTGTGAAGTTATAAATTTATGCGCTCGCGCATAAATTTATAACTTCACAATAACCGCATGCCCATTCAAATTATAAAAAACCATCTTATCCCGATCATTCATCATCTCATTTACATGCCTGGTAATACCATCGGTGCGCACATATCCGTAATCATCAAAAACTATAATCCCACCGGGTACCAATCGATCCCAGATCCAATCAACCGTATCTTTTGATGACTGATATACATCCACGTCAATATGACAAAGCCTGAATTTGACATCTTCTACCTGCTTACCCGTATCTTCCGGAAAAATCCCCTCTAGTATCTCTGCATTATCCAGCTTAAAATCTTTAAACAGCAGCTTTTCTACAGCATCCCGAGTAGCATCACTATGTTCTCCATCACGATAAGCTGAATCCTGTTCTCCTGTTTTTACTACCCCTGTGAATGTGTCACAAAGATAGACCTTATCTTTTATACCATGAAGTGCCGCACTCTTTGCAAGCAGTGCGCCGGTTCCCCCCCGCCAAACACCCACTTCCAAGATACTGCCCCTTTCCAATTTTGACGTCTGTTCTGCCAATTTCCACAATTCATAACAGCGGTAAATATCTACAAGCGTATACTCTTTCATCATTTCAAATGAATCCATAAACGCTTTGTCTATATTCCAAGGGCTATACGTTGCATAAGTATGATGCGGCTCATACGCACTGCTCCCTTCTTCTACCTCATCCGTGATATATTCAAACTCATATCCTAATCTGAAGGCGATATTCTTGACAATATCTTTTGTGAAAGATCTCTTTTTAGAAGGAGTTTCTAATAGCCTTACCCCAAGTTTTTCGGCTACCTTATCAGCTGTTTTTTTAATCATTTCACTTTTTAATGTACTATATCATTCAACATTACAGCAAATTTCCTTGAAACTAACATAGAATTCATCTTTTCATCGGGTATCTGTCAACACTGAATTCATAGATAAATCACCCTTTATTACCGGAAAATGGATCGCCTTTTCTAAGATCAAAAAGATGTCAGAGCATTGAACCAACGTCGTGCCATCTCTAAAGTGGTCGCTTCAGTAGGGTGAATCCCATCAATCAGATCTAATTTGCTGAATCCACTGTTCATATCAACAATCTTAATAGGAGATGCTGCAGTCGTCTGGGTGTTTGCAATCGATATCAGGTTTGAATTCCAAACACTCAGCATTTCATCTAAACTAGCCTTGTTCAAGTTGGGAACATCTATCGGTAAAATTGTTGCAAGATAAATCTTAACATTTGCATTGGCGCTTCGCAACTGACTGATCATCGATGAAACATTATTGAGTGATGATGTTAATTGAACCGGCTTCTCACCCGCTTGTACCAACGTGGTAATATCATTTGTTCCTATATGAATTAAGGCAATATCAGCTGTATATAATTGCATCCACCCCGGCAGTTCAGTCTCGAAAAAATCGGTTTTGGCTCCGTTATGACCCTCATGCTCCGCATCCCACGAACCTGAAGATCCCAAAGTAAATTTTGTCTGAGTCCCTATATTATCAAATTGCAACGCCTTTTCAGATAATAAACTGTAAAGTCCAAATCGATACGAATATGGATTACCATTGGTAATTGAATCACCGAGCTGTAAAATTCTGGAATTTGGTGCAAAAGGTAGAAAGTCCAGAGTAAAGTTTTTATTCCCATCAATCACAATTTCAATGAATCTGGAAGATGATTCTCTGTCACCACTCCAGCTTGAAAATGACCATCCGGACTGGGGCAATGCCTCTATTCTAACCACACTTCCAAATGCAAATTGAGTATCTGAACCCGTATTTTCCTGCGGTGAAAAGAGAACACTTGTGACAAAAGTACCGGAACCGTTAACATCAACATTAACTGAAAACTGTTGTGGTGTAAAATTAGCGGTAATTTCTTTATCACCATCCATTTCAATAGTAATATTCTCATCTGAACCGGATACATCTCCACTCCACTCCTCAAAGTCCCATCCTTCGTCAGGAACTGCTGTTAATTGAACCGACGTTTCAAACGGATATTCAGTTGTGGTCATTTGGGGTAACACAAAATCTTGAGTTACCTTACCATCACCCTCAATATTGATAATGAGTTCATAATCAATCCTTACAAATGTTGCAGTCACCTCAACGGGGCCATCCACTTCCACTTCAACCTCATTTTCAGTTCCACTGGCATCTCCCGACCACTCACTTAATCGCCATCCCGGAATAGGTTCTGCTGTCAATTTAAGAACGGTCGCATGCTGGAATTCCTCCGTAGTGGATTTCTGTGACACCACATCTGTACTTACATTTCCTTCTCCTTCAATATGAATGGTTACAGGATAATCAACCTTCTCAAATAGAGCCTGAATATCTCTGTTTTGATCCATATTGACAAAAACCGTCGACTCGTTTGTACCACTTAAATCACCGGCCCAACCCACAAACTCCCAATGTTCATTTGCGGTTGCTGTTATTCGAATTGCTTTACGATCTTTATTTTGCCCATTTGTTTGGGTAACCGTTCCTGCTTCGGCAGGCACAGCAGATGTTGTCAACAAATAATCACGCTCGTTTTCAACACCACAGGAGCTGACAAAAAAAAGAGCAATAAGTATGAGGACAGAATGGAGTGTGTATTTTTTGACCACGGGAACTAGTTGAATATGTTTAATTAACGTCGTTTTTCGAAAAGATAGCTAATATACGGATTTTTTCTTGAAATGGGTACGATTGTTTGTACTGCAAAATTGAATTATAAATTAATAGCTTTGATAATTACTGATGTTCAATTGTCATTTTTAACATAACTACCTGTCAATTTTGCTTAAACAGTTGTCGAACTGTATTGTTTCAACATATTGATAATAATCTATCAACAGTCTCCTGTTCACTCTTCAACAATAGTTTCGATGTTGTAGCTGAGGCCATACGTTGATTCTCTACCTTCTCCGTTGTCAATGTATTTAATACATTCTCTATGGTATCGCGATCCGTAGTTATATAGCTCGATGAATCGATAAACATTTGCCAAATATCCGACTTTTTTGATCCATTGAAGATGATTGCGCCCCCACTGCATACAGCACTCACCGCTTTGGAAGGAACCGAAATATGTGTCCAGGAGTGATTCAGTGATACCAGATGAACATCTACATACGCCATCTCCGACTGCTTTACACTCTGTGTGATCGTGATGTTTTTAATTTTCTGATTCTGAATAAATGTCCTGATCTCCTCTGCATGATATCCGTAAATAGAAAGTATCAGATGGATCGAATCCATTTTAGAGGCAGATAACACTGCATTTTTAAGAAATTTAACAGAATGTGCTTTTCCAATATTCCCGATGTAGGCCAGATTTATTTTATCCGGATCATACCAATCCGGAGGCTGATTGGTTTTGGAAACGTTGTGAATACCACAAGGCAAAATAAACTTCTGAATTGTTTCATCACCAAATTTTTCTTCTAAATAGTTAAATTGCGCCTCACCAAGTGCTAAAATGCCATATGGACTCTTTTTATATGTCCACCGTTCTATCAGTTTATAGATTGGATTTGAATCTTTAACGAGTCCATCCGCAACAAATGCATCCGGGTAGAGATCAAAACTCCAATAGATCAGTTTTCGGTTTTTCAACATCCTCAGTGCCCAAAAAATGATCAATGCCGGATTGGTGAGGGTTATCATCGATTCAATATTCAGCTTTTTAGCATATCTGATCAGCCTAAAACCCTCAAAGATCCCAAATAGCAACTTTAAAAACTTAGAATCAAAATCTGCAGCGGGATTTTTGATATGGTGAACCGTAATGCTATCTAATATTTTTTCATCAAAATCCCGAAGTTTGATATTTGTTCTGTAATCACTCGCTGAGGTAACGACATGAATGTCCAATTCAGGTTCTTTATCCAACAACAGGCAGATCAGATCATATACAGCATTTGAATCTACATTGGAGTAGGGAACAAAGTATTTTGTGATAATGGCAAGTTGCTTAGGCATTTAGTTTGCTTCTGCTCTTTAACGACTCATACATCTCCTCAAATGTTACCTGAAGAGTTTTGGTAATGGACCAATCCGGATAGTGAGAAATCATTTTTCGTAAATCGCTATAGTAACAGATATGATCACCAACCCGGTTCACATCACTGTATTCATACACCATATCAATCCCACTAATCCCCTCAATGATTTTGAAAGCTTCTAAAATAGAACAGGTATTGGCCTTGCCGCCTCCGATATTGTATACTTCTCCGACTCGGGGAGCTTTGATAAATTCTTCGATAAATCGGGCTACATCATAAGAGTGGATGTTGTCCCTCACCTGCTTCCCTTTGTATCCAAATATGGTATACTTTTTTTGTTCCAGATTACATTTGATGAGATAACTCAAAAATCCATGAAGCTCTACGCCCGTGTGACTGGGTCCGGTGAGGCAACCCCCTCTTAAACAAGCGGTCGGCATATCAAAATACCTACCGTACTCCTGTACTGATACATCTGCGGACAGTTTGGATGAACCAAACAGGGAGTGCGTGGATTGATCAATTCGAAACGTTTCAGCAATTCCATAAGAATATCGATCATCATTATAATCCCAGCGTGTATCCAGTTCTTTCATTTTTATCTCATTCGGAGCATCTCCATACACTTTGTTCGTGGAGAGATAGATAAATGGTACGTCTGTGGAGTAGCGTTTAGTTGCCTCAAGCAGGTTAAACGTACCGACTGCATTGGTATCAAAATCCTCAAAAGGGATCTGTGCGGCTTTATCATGACTCGGCTGAGCGGCTGCATGAACAATTGCATCCGGTTTAATTGTCTGAATTAACTCCAATACAGACTCTCTGTCTCGAATATCCAACTCGTGATGTGTAAAGTTATTTAATGTAGATTCAAGCCGCTTCTGATTCCAACGGGTATCTCCGCTGGGGCCAAAAAATTGAGCCCGCTGGTTGTTATCTACACCGTGAACGAGCCATCCAAGGTTGTCAAAATGATTACAAACTTCAGAGCCGATTAACCCCGACGACCCTGTTACTACTATTTTTTTCTGCTTGTTCATATTTCTGAAATCCCTGTGTAAATTTAAATCTGCAATTCGAGTATTTGTTCATCATTATTTTATAGCCTCACAAAATAGAAAGAGCTCCCTCTATCTTCAAGTCTTAACTCAGCGATCCTCCCGGGCTCACTTCTCATCTCCCACCTCTCACCCTATTAATCAACTTACTCGCCACTTCATCATAATAAATCTGATTAAACTTAAAAATCATCGACCTGATCTTTAGCTTTTCTCTAAATGAGAGTGGTTTTAAAAGATATTTAATCTCTTTGGTAAACTGATACATCGGAAAAATGTCATCTATAAACCCTTTTCTGTAGTTTTTAAAATGGTTTCCGCTCTGACTAACCCCGCCAATCGAACTCAATATTCTCCCCTCTTTTTGTCTTGCAATTGGCCCGTGTGAGAGAACAAACAGATCGATCGCCCAGTCAGCAGCAATAAAATCTTTACCCATAAATGGGTTTTTTTTTATAACATCAGTCCGGAATAGTGAATAGAGTATGCCATGAGAGCAAAGCGCATTTTCAAAAAATTTCTGAAATCTTTGATATAGATTCCCTTCCAAACTAAAATCTACAAACGGCCCGTCATAATCACTGAAATCCTTAACCAATGCATTTGGAGAGGTGGATGCCGGATACTTCTCATTTTGTTCTAAGAACCTACTGTTTACCTCAATAAAATCTTCCGATCGTATATCGTCATCCGCATTCCACATGTAGTATTTGCCCACTGCCTGATCCAATACAAATTTATAATTGTGAGCCGCCCCTATGTTCTCAGTTTGCCTGAAGTATAGAACTCTGCTGTCTCGCTGAACAAATTTTTCAGCAACTTCCTTTACAGCAGGATCGGGTGAAGAGTTATCAGAGATTATGATTTCTAAATTAGTATAGCTCTGGCTGACTAAAGATTCCAGAACCCTCTCTAAAGATGCTGCCCGATTGTAAGTTGGTACACCAATACTGATCAGCGGTTTTTGATCTGATTTACTATTCATCCTTTTCTATTGCCAATCTGTAAAACTCATTACAACTGATATCCAAAAGACTTGTTAAAAATCTTCCGGCTTATTTGTTCTAGTATTGATTACCGGCAATCCACGTATAATTTCAGCCCTTGCATCACCGGTAACAAAAGTTAGATTGCCTTCTTTATCCCGGCTCTCTCTCCCCTTCGACATCACATACCCCTCTTCCGGAGATATGGGCTTTATTTTATCATTCATTCGATCTTTTCGAACAAAAAAAGCGTTGTTACCGGCGCTGTTACAACCGATAAACTGATATCCTTTTTTATCGGATAATTCACAAAGTGCAAGTAAAGATGCACCGAAGTAGAGATTGCTGTGATGTGCATTCGTCCTGTTGAAATCTTTATCATAAGGCACAGTAATTGCCCTTTCACTTCCAAATACACTGTTGTACTCCAAAATTAACAGTGTAGGAGAAATCCCATCGATCTCCTTCCATATCCAGTAGTCATTTCCGTCCAGGTCGATATGAAGAATCCCAAGCTCCTTACCAAAACCAGAACTTTCAATCAAAGAGTTTACATTATCCTTGTCAATAAAAGCCTCTTTCGCTGTCAGGTCATATTTCCAGTAATAATCCGAATTTCGGATATACTCGATATTACTTTTAGATCCGTCCATGATAAAACCGGACCAATTGTTGTTCATCAGTAAAAATCGGGTATTCGCTTCATCGTAGTTTGAAACACCAAACTCAATGAAAGTTCTCTGCTCGAAATCAATATTATGTATCAGCCACTGTATGATTCCATCGTCACCCCACTGAGAAAAGACTTTAAATTCGACCTCATGCAGGCCCTCTATCTGCTCAACAGCTTTCACCTGATTGGAAAGCATTCTGCCCATCATAAGCTTCAGGTTGTCAAAATCTGCTCGACTTTGCTCCCCGTCTTTCGACTCCTCTTTAAAGATCCCGCGGATAATATGTCTGAATCTACTCAATAGGTCTGTTATTTTTATGATTCATACTCATCAACAAGAATGTTCTAAATGGCTATTCGCTCACTTTTTTTAAATACCCGTCCGGGGCAACCGTAATCTGAATTTTGTTTTCAATCTCTTTGTCGATCATATATTCAGGGTGAGCTTTCAGATATTCCCAAACCGCTGTTTTAGGGTTATTACCCGGCCCCCAGTTTCTGTGTGGGAATGCTTCAGCAGGAAAATCTTCAACGGCTGTATCAAAAACTACACAATAACTCCCCTTCGATACCAATCCTGCATAGGCATTGAGTTCACCTAGCACATGTTCATGAGTATGATTTGAGTCTAAAAAAAGCATAATTTTATCAAATTCTTTGGCATATTCAACAACCTGATGGATGGTTCCCTCTTCTATACTGGACCCCTCAATCATATCTATTCGAGAGTACAACATATGCTCTTGAATAGCTTTCTTATTGTGCTCCCGGATATCAATATCAACTCCCAGTACTTTTCTTCGTGGTTTTAACGGATCCAGAACTTCGCCATTTCGTACAGCATCTTCATAGTCTAACAGTGCCAAAAAAGATGCACTTAATATTAAAGAGCCACCATGGGCAATTCCCGCTTCAATAATTAAATCCGGTTTCACTTGCCAAATCAACTCCTGAACAGCGACCATATCTTGAGGATATTGAATGATAGGCCTTCCCATCCAAGAAAAGTTATAACTATACATCGCATCAGAACTCTCTTTTAAAAAATTGGCCGCACTTTTTTTCAACTCGTTATTTTTGCCATTGGCAATCACACGGTTCTTGACTTCTGATTTAAACTGATTAATTGGCATGAATGTAGTTTCTTTTGTTTTAGAGATAATCTATTAAAATAGTGATTTTTTATGCTGATGCTTCCCGGATATGATCCGTAATGTATTCAATATCTGACCGGCTCAAATCTACATGCAGAGGAAGTGTAATACACCTGTCTATCTCCTTTTCAATATAAGGACAATTGTGTCCCCATTCTGAAAACAGCGGTTGTACACTCAACGGGGTATAGTGACACCCTGTGGCGATACCTTTCGATTTTAAATGCAGTATCATCTCGGTCTTATTTTCCACACGAATCCCAAACATCTGATATACATATCGGTCCGGCTCATATGGCACCAACAGATCCACATTTGAAATCTCTGATATCCCATCCATATAGTGTGAAATAATTTCAGACCGTTTCTGATTCATTTTTGGCAACCTTTTTAACTGAACCCGTCCGATCGATGCCGCCAAATCATTCATGTTATATTTGTAACCCAGTACATTCAGTTCATAGTACCA
>Ga0222634_1000304_pt1 | contig 26163 bp, 42 predicted proteins | sample AntAcemetageno50_FD_179807 | JGI IMG/M metagenome (GOLD analysis project Ga0222634, IMG submission 179807) | Saline water microbial communities from Ace Lake, Antarctica - #50 | ecosystem: Environmental > Aquatic > Non-marine Saline and Alkaline > Saline | place: Antarctica: Ace Lake | collected... | reverse complement strand
GTGGTGGCGCGCTTCGCCTTGGTCTTGGTGGTGGCGCGCTTCGCCTTGGTCTTGGTGGTGGCGCGCTTCGCCTTGGTCTTGGTGGTGGCGCGCTTCGTCACCTTGACCCTCTTTTTGGCTGGCCTCCTGGTTGGGCTCATGCTGGTTGGGCTCCTCTTCCGTTTGCTTCCAGGCAACTTGCCCTGGTTGGCCATTCGGATTCCCGTTGCCATAATCTAGTTAAAGTACGTGTTCCACGCGCCACCAGTCAGAGCACCTCCAGAGTTTTGGTGCAAAGGGTCTTCCTGCGGGGTTGCCTTGTTTGACATGACGTCGATCGTGTGCTGGGCGATCTTGTCCGCCGACCTGTACTGGGGAGGAAACTGAAAGTATTGCCCTTTGGCGTTTCTGGCTTCGAGAAAAGGGGCGCCCCGTACCCACGGAATGCTTGTTTTTGTGTCATCTAGGCACACGGTCTAAAATTTGATCTTGTCATATCCCTGACCATCCAGCATTTCGATTGCCTTGACAAATTCGGGCGCGATCGAATGACAGTGCGGGCATCGCTTCATGTAGTACAGGGTGACAGTGCTGGGGCTCGGATTCACCAGCACCTTGGAGGCAGGAACCTTGAGATGTTCTAGAATATCCATGTAAGACGTACCGCTTTCCATTGCAAACTTTTTGTTTACTGTCATTCGCAGGGTTCCAAATTCAGCGCCTTCACAACGTCGGCATCTCCCATGAAACTGTCCAAAAACCAGTCGGGATTTTTGCCAATGGCACCTTCAACCACACCGCTCGGCGAGCCCTCCAAATTCTCTACAAGTTTCAAGTATCCCGAAGCTGGATCCACCTGAAATTTCCCACAAACCATGTTGTCTGGGCTTCCCTTAATGCAACCAAAGTCGGAAAGAGTCATAGAGAACCCCCAGTATGTGCCGTCCCGTGCTGGAGAGGTTGTCACAATCTTTCCGACGGTGTACTTGGGCGAGCTAAAGATTGGTCCGACCTCAAACACGCCTGTGATGTTAATGCCATCAATCTCCATTTTCAAGCCGCGGTCAGACCAGAGAGCCGTGGATCGATCGGCGTTCTTAGCAATAAAGCACCAATTTGCTTCGGTGATTTCCTCCGTCTGTGCTTCTCCCGCAGCTTCCTCCATCCAAACAGGGACTGCATTTTGCACCCCTGACATCTAGTCGTGCGTCCGCAAAACAACATTTTTTAGCGCACATGCTGGGACTGGGCGGCGCGTGTGGGTCAGCCAAGTTTACTCCTCAAGGCAACCTAACCATTCGGGTTCGTACCACTACCAATCTGGTTGGGTTTGAAGACACGTTTCAGAGCTTGCGCTTTGATCTGGTTCGGTAGCACGTGGAAGAGCGAATGGGGTGGCATGGTGAGCTGGCGGCAAACCGCAAGATTGTGCTGGACGACCGACGGCCGATGGCACACGGGGGGCCCTCGTCCATAGAACTCAGGCGCATCATGCACGGGCACTGCCCCTCCTCCTCCTTGCGAAGCTTTGCGCACACGCCATCGTTAAAGCGTGGAGGCTTGGTTCGCGCAGGGTCGTTGGAGAAACTGAGCAGCATCTTCGGATTTGTGGTGCAGGCGAAGCACGTGTTTCACGAGCCAGACATGTTTGCTGCGCTTGAGGGCCCAGATACGATCAAAATTGTTACATATGGAGGTCACGAAGAAATACCAGTCACAGACATTCAACCAGATCATGTGCTTGCACCAAACCAGACCATCGCGTTCAGGGAACGTAGGTACCCCAAGCCTGTCCCCAAATTTGCTCCATGGGACGGGATGCGGTGCTGGGGACGGTTCCGAACCTTGCAAGGCAAAAGCGCTCGAGCAAAGAGTCTCATTGCTCCTGTGCAAGAAGCCATGATGCACAACTAGTACAAGCAGCGACACTTGAAGCATGCGAGCGAGACCGAAGTCGTTGGCCCAGAAAACCACGAGTTTTTGAAAGCACCCGAGTCATACACTTGCAAACGATGCCACATGTCGGGCCACCACTTTTCTCGCGACTGCGAGCAAATTTGCCGCGCCTACCACGAGTCGCGCATATCTAAGCTGTCGGCAAGTGTTGTTACCGACTTGACTTGCGGATAATTATTGGAACTTCGTCTTGCCATTGTGTCTCTGCTTTCGCAAAGCATTCCAAAAAGATCCCTCGGTGAGAGGTCCAAAGCGGTCCCTTTCGTGCAGGAGCACCTCGGTGATCCCATGATCCAAATGCGCTGCTCCGAATAGGTTCCACGACGGAGAGGCGCAGAACGTGGTGATGCCATCCATGGGTCGTGCAGCCTGCAACTGCGTCCACTCGGGCTGCTCACTTCCTAACCAAACCACACCGCCGTGGTAGTGCGCAAGGATCCAAGCCGCCAGTCTATGCCGATCCGCGGAGGAGGGCAACGAGTCGTATCGCTCGATGTAGTCGGGATACTTGTTTGCAATAAAGTCACGTGCATGTTCGGTGGTAATCACATTCCATTTTCGACGAGCCGCTGAGCTCGTGTCATCTGTATTTTCGGAGCACACAATCAAGTTGGCGGGGATGCAAGCAGACCTTCGCACTCCCCCCAGCATGCCCCCAAACCAGACCCACGCGGCTAGCACGACCAACATAGCCGTCAAACAGAACCGAATTGCCCACATGTGTTTTTGTTTTTTGTTACAGCTTTGCTTTTACAACAAACTTGCAAACCGCGAGCAATTTCATGGATGTTCCTGCCTTGATTTTCTTCGGTGCCTTTGTTGTGAGCGCGGCCATCCTGCTTGGAATCTCCATGTCTCGCGCTAAGCGGAGCTTCGTCCCGAACGGAGCAGATCCAAAACTTCCTCCTGCAGGTGGCAGTGGCCCGCCCTTGTGCGCACCCCCGCTCTTGCCGCACGATGACAAACAGGGCGTATTAGATTGGGTCATTCGAAATGTGCTCTCGTCCAACTGGTCGTCTATCTAGAAAGCCTACCGCAGTGCTCTGCCGCCAAACGTCGAACTCAAAAACGTCGAGACATCTGGGCAGGTTGCAGGCAGGCGCGTCTCGTTCGACGCGGGGCTGAAGACCATCTCTTTCTTGCCTGACCACGCTGGGTGCTTGCAAGCTTCTGTGCAGCAGCTCGACGATCCTCCAGCGGGACATCCTCCCGCCCCCTTCGGCTTTGCCTACATCGCAGTCAACGTGTCGGTGCCAAGCGCAAGCGTGGTGGTCGACGGATTCGCTGGTGGCAAGGTGCACGTCTGGCCCATGCCCTCCTACAAAACAACATTCAAGGCTCGTGTGTCATCGCTGGCACGCATCGGCAAACTAGTGCTCCTGGTCAATGTGCTCAAGCTGAGCGTGGATCCTGAGGACGTGTTCTGGGACGACGCTTCAGACTTTGCGCTGGAAATCAGCGAGATCCAAGATGTCGCCTTCCCCTGCCCCAAAGCAGCAAAGGCGCTGCAGACGATCGTGCGGTTCGATGTGTGCGGGTGCGTGCAAAAGAAAGTGGTGCAGTACGCGAACGATAAAGGTACGCTTGGTCGTTTGTCCAAAGTTGCTTCGGAAAAGGCCAAGAGCATAGTGCGAAGCAAGGTGCTCGACGCGATTCGTAACGCGCTGCCTGGACATTCTTGACTAATCTAATACATGTATTCAAGCGCACAGCTTATGCGTGGCCACATCAATCAGGCGCGAAAACCGTGCTGGCAGGCTTCTGCACAGCATCGCCAGCTCCGCTTCCCCTGTGGTACATTTCACCACCCCCAATTCGCTCTTGTTGCTTTCAAAATGCTTCTCGATCTGCATTATCGTGTCTGCACTCCCGACGGGCCCCGATGCAAGGGTGGCAAAGTGAATGCGGCCACGAATGCGCGAGGTGGAAAAAATGCCTTTATCCAGCCGCAGTGTTGTTGCTGTGAACTCGAAGCCATACGCAATCGTGCGGTTTTTCGGGTGGCACGACTTGCTGATGTTGGTGCAAAGGAGAACCTTGTCGGTGCTGATGCCATAGCGATGCATCAGACCGTCCGACAAGAATGTTTCAAAGGCCTTCAGTACCGTCGTGCCCTCGTCTATGTCCTGGCTTCGCACGCATGTCCAAGATGTGTTGTCTGCTTGAATGAAAGAGATCCTAGCCACGAGCTTCATTGATAATATCGAGAATGAGCCGCGGTGCCTACCAGCGGAACTCAGGAAAGCACTGCACGAACAACCTTGACGCTCCCATAATACGCGTTAAGTTCCAAGACTGAATATTTCGTTGGGCAAAATATGATCGTGTTGTCAGCTTTTTCATCCGTGGCGCGCCCCATGAAGGCAATTTCTTGTGCTTCTCCCTCGACGAACAAGCTGGCCTCGGCCCACTTTTCCATGAGGCCCATAGGAAACGCCTCAAAGAATGCTACGGTGTACTCATCTTCGTCGGTTTGCATTGCTTCCAGCTCGATTTGCACCGAATCGGAACGGACGCCAAGATCCACGACAAGCTCGAATGGCTTATTGGATTTCGCTAAGAGAAGGGTGCTCATGTCCGAAGGCAACTCTACGCGTCCGCTTTCGCCCCGCCTCCACGTTCGTGTGATAAACTCCAGATCCATTTGTTTGTGTCTTGGCCGCGCAGATTTCTTGGGCCGCTCGCTCCATGTCTTTGAGGAACGAACCTCCCCAATATTTGTCGTAGGGCCCTTTGAGGTCAGCCTCGTCAACGATGATAACACGAGGGGTTGTGTATCGCAGAGTCCCATCACGCATGCGCCTATACTGGGCTTGAACCGACTCACCCAGAGCGTGTGCGGAGTGGAAGAGGCTGGGGTGGGTCTCTCCAGTCTCGCACAAAACGACTTGGTGTTGGGGAAGCAGCTTCATTGGAGGAGACCACTTGCATCCCTGACGAGAGGGTAACCCAGTCGCGCGGCTGAAACTAATGTCGCTGAGCCAGATCTTATCACATTTACTCGAGGCTTCCCGCTGCGACTGGAAGGTCTGGGAGCTGCCGTCTGGCAGCGTGCGTGTAACAGTGGGCACGCTTTTGCGGTTGCAGGATTGCTGGCGCGTTGTTTGCCAGGCGAGGTTGTCGACATGGTTGTTGGAGACATTGCGATCGAGGTGATCCACGGAATGATGTTTCGAAGGTCGCGGCCCATAAAACGCCGCCGTGGACAGGGCGTATCTTGGAATGTTTCTTTGTTTGCCATTGACCAGTATGCAGACTTTCTCGCGCCCATCCTTAGAGAAGTCGTGGTACTGGAGGAGCCGTCCCGTTTTCTTGTTGCGGATACGGCTGTAGCAGCTCACTTCATACAGAGGGATCGCCGCCCCTGAAATGGGGCACACGACTGGCTTCCATATTTCGTTCGGGAATTTCTGCACGGCATTTTGCGGACAGTAAAATCGTGCGTCGCGCCTCTCGTACGTCCGTGTCTTGTGAGTTTTTGCTGCGTGCTGGCGGAGCGTCATCACTTGCAGATTCACGAAGCGGTTGTCGTGAGGCTTTCCATTAATGTGATCCACCTAGAGATGGCGGGGGAGAATGCATCCCAGACCGCACTCAACGACAAGACGATGATGCAAGAACATCTTGCCCCCAATTCCGATGCGGAGGTATTGGCGAGTGTCGTTGGTTCGGCACAAGACCCACTTGGTCTTCTTGAATCGCTTGATGGCGAGAAGACCCGTTTGCAAGCACGCCGCCACGTGACGCATCTTGGGATGGATGGTGTACCCACCCAAGCCAAGTGGGGGCATGCCCATGGGACATGTAAAGGCTTCCTCCATGCAAAACCTTTTGATTCGAGGTCGTTTGCTACACTATGGTCGTGTAAACAAAGTTTCTATTGAAATGGAATATTCTAGACCTGTTTCAGGCGCACTATAAAAACACATCCGCTCCCCCGAGCAATGCCACAACTTTCGTCAGCATTGAAGCCGCGACCAAGCGGTTCTTTGCACTCTGTTCACCTTCACGCAAAAGCTCTCTCGGGCGAATGAGCTCCAGCTCAATTTCAAACTTGGGCGGCTTTGTCAGGCACACTTGGTCCACATCGACTCCGTTGGTTGCCTCCCACACTTTCGTGAATTCAAAGGACCAGTGATTTTTCACGAATCGTTTCCTCAGCTTGGCGCGCACGAATGTCGGCCGCACGGTTGCAGGAAGATGTTGCACAGACATGTCTGTCTCGGAAGACAGGGACACGCGAACGTCGAACGGAGTCCCATGCGCCTTAAAGTTCTCGTTGAGGAGACGCTTCTTGATCACGTGGCTGCGTGGCAGCTTCTTTTCCTTCATCTGCTTCTTGTCGTAGTACGTTGTTGTTCGCACCTTCTGCCCAGCCACCTCAAAGAAGAAGTCTTGCGTGTGCTTGAAGTCGTCGTCGAAAAAATCCCAGGCGCGATACAGGTGCATCCGTTCGAGCAGGCCTTCAAAGAACTCTTGCGTCACCCCACTGTGGAACGCAGAAGGCCCGCGCATGGTAAAGTCTTCGTCCTCGTCCTCGTCTTCGTCTTCGTCTTCGTCTTCGTCCTCGTCCTCTTCGGATTCACTCTCATCCTCGTCGGAAAGAGGTGCGAGCATCATCTCGGCAGGTCGTTGCTCGTCTTGGTCTTTTTCCCACAGCACACCCAATCTCGCCTCCAGCTCCATCTCACTGGGGTGTTGCCTCATGAATGCTACCATGCGCTCGAGCGCCGAGAGTGCGGCAAGCACGCCTGGGTGCGACTCTTTGAGGTGCTGCACAGAGGGGGGCACGAAGACCATCGTCTTTGCATGATCTTCGTCCTCATCTCCGAGCGCGGCAAGGCCAAGAAGTGTACCACTCGACGACGATTTGAAGGCTTCATGCTAACTAATCGCTTCTTGCTCCAGCGCATCCAGCACCAAAGCGTCATCGATCGACTCCTCCTCCTTGCCGTTGTTACCATGCGACTCCTTGGGCTGTTCGGGAGGCAGGGTGTTCCCCACGAATTCAAAGTCCTGCATAGTCGTCTTGGATGATTTCTTCTTGGTCTGGAGGGGTGGCAGGATCTGCACGGGTTCCTACCCCTCTACCATCATGCCCTCCGCCCTCGCCTGTGCCATGACAAGCTTGTACGCGGGATCAGTGTAGCACCTGACAAGACCAGTGCCGAGCTGCCTGGAGAGCCTGCCGATGATGACGCTCGACGGCACACAGTTGAGCGGGTCGACTGCGCTCGCCGAAGCTGCTTTCTGCAGGACGCTCGTGGTCATCTCAAAGGCGGCGCGCCCGAGCACCTTGCTTCCCAGGTTCCGCATTCTGTCTCGTGTGAGTGGGGTGATGGCTCCAGCGTGTGTCATCACCCTGACAAGGTGGTCGATGTGGCGGTTGTCCACACGAGCGTCTCCGAAAATCTCTCGGAAGCGCCTCGACATCAAGGCGCTCGCCGCCTCCACGCCCAAGACTCTCTGAATTGCAATCACGCTGTTCACGATGGTGCGCGAAGAATCCACGCCTGGAAGGGCGCACAGGCTGCGCATGTCTCCTCCGACCGTTTCGACCACGTGCTCTTTCGTGACGGTGCCATCCATCAAGAAGCGAGGCCTCTCCTTCGCAATGGCGCTCGAAATGATCGGATGTCCGTGCACCAAAACATGCTCCACAAGGTGCACCCTCGTCATCTCTGAGATGCGCCTTTCTGCCATGGCAGCCTGCGTTGCGTCGAAGATGTTGGACGCCACGGCCAGGGCGGCCAATCCCCGCATACGTACGCTCACGACCCACACCTCCGATGTAATGCCAGTGCTCGTGACCAGGGCATCGGCTCTGAGGTAGTTGCGCAGCGCCTGAGACACGTGCGACACGCTGAGGCCAAAGTCGTCCAGCACGTCTTGGCGCAGGTAAAACTCAATTCGCCACTCACTAAGCTGATTCTCCAGCGGCTCATCGCTCCTGACACCGCGCTCCTCCTCGACTTGCTTTTGGTACTGCCGCACAACGTTCTTATACGACTCGAGCCCCACAGACAGGGCCTTGCGCCTGCGGTCCTTCTTGATGTGCTCTGCCTCGGGAGCAAACCTCCCGTTCGCCTCTAGCATCGACAGCATTGAAGTGCCTCTACCGACGGGCTCCCGCACAGCCCTCGAGTTGAGGATAACCGCACGCAGGGACACGCGCTGCAGCCCCTGCGCTACCGCTTTGGCATACGTCGCCGAGCGGCTGAAGGGTTCTTTGAAGCGAATCGTTGCCGTGCTGGTCTGCGCCATGTGCATGTGCTTCTCTTTTTTGTCGTCGGCATTCGTCAGCTCGTTCATGGCTTTGAGCCCCGTCACTACTTGGCCCACCGTCTTTCCCGTGGAGTGGAAGGTGTTGAGGGTCAGCTGCGTCACGGGCTCGCTCATGCTCATCGCGGACACGCTGCCGACCGCTTCTCCCGCCGACACCAGCGCCTTGCCGTACTGCCTGGCGAGCTGTTTCTCAAGCCATTGCATCTGTAGCTTGCCCATGCACCTGGCTTCCTCAAACACGATGTTTTTCGTGAGAGCGAGCATGACGTACGCCCTCGTCCCCTTGCTTGGGTCATCCACCTCATCGAAAGACTCGGTCAGGTCTCTGTAGGTCTCGATGGGCTTCGTGTAACGCCTTCCCTAGAGTCCCGCGTGACATTCTCTTATCTCCTGACAGATTCCGCAAATGGCGCGCTCCAAGTCTTGGAGAGTCGCTGGCTCGTCCCCCTCAAACTTCGACTGCTTCGCGGCGCTGACTACGCGCACGATGTGAAATGGTGCCAAGATGGCACACGAGACACCTCCTTCAGGGTCGGCCTCAAGCATGCGCGGCAGGAAAAGAAGGCGGCGCGCGGCCTGCGCGGCCAGGCACGCCTCGCTCCCAACATCTTCTCCGATCACCTTCCGTGCCAAGTCTTCGTCCGACATGCAGATGGCAGGCAGGTGAATGAGGCACAGATTTTTTCCATCCATGCAATCGTCGCCATACGCAAGCTCGATCACTAGGCCCTCCGCACTTCGCACCGCCCCATCGTGGCATGCAGCATTGGACATCATGGCGCTGCGCAGCTTGCGCAAAATGTACCCCACCTTGGCAGTTTTCACCGCCGTGTCGATAATGCCGTAGCGGGTTGCGATGAGATGCAACATTTCAGAGCTGAATGAGAGGCCCTCGAGGAAGCTCTGGGCCACGAAGCCGCGCGCCGTCGGGCTCATGTCACCTGCTGCTTTCGTCAACAGGGTTCGGAACGCCCCGTGCGGGGCTCCCCCGTATCCGAGCTCGCCCGAGTAGTAGAAGTTAGGTTGCAGGCGCGCCCCGTTGTACATCTGCTGCAAAACCGAGGCGCAGATCTGTGCCACGTTGGATGGCGACCCCTTGGCTCCTGCGTACACCGCGGTTCGGAGGTCGTTGGTATCGTCCAGAGCGGTCATCACCAGGCCCTCCACCCTCTGCCTGGCCGAGCTCAGGATTTGCACGATCGCACGCTCCTTCTTGTCCTCAGCCAGAGCCTCTCCCTTTAGGTTGGTGACCATCTCTGCGCGACGCAGCGTGTCCTTGACGATGTCTCGGATGTTGGTGCGAATGGCAGGCGTCATCACGAAATCCTGCAGCCCGATGGACGCTCCGCCCAGGATGGTAGAGTAGAACCAGTGCATGATCCTGTGAGCGTCGCTCATGAGCCTGGCGACCGCCCACGAGCCGAAGTCTTGGGACACGGCGTCGATAAATCCTCCCGCGGCCGATCCGAGAGTTGCCTTGCACAGGCGGCCGTGCAAGATGGCGCCGCCCTGCACAACTACATTATCGTCGAGGTCCTAGACAGACGGCAGCGTGCATTCCTCCGCGTGAGCCGACCAGTCGATGCGATTCCCCTTCCGCACAACCTTGTCGAATGTAAGAGCAGAAGGGAGAATCCACGACATGATCTGCTTTCCAGTCCACATCGGTTTGGGCTTGAGGATGCATGGGGCGGGCATCCCACCCTGCCGCACAATGGCGGCAACCTGGTTCATCTCGGCCCTCGTCGGCTCCTCCTCGAGTGCCGCCCGACTGATCCGCTTCACATCGAAATGGATCTGCATGGCCGCCTGGCAAGCCTTCTCGAACGTAAGGAACTAGTCAGTCTTCGTGAGCCAAAAAGCCGCGAAGTTGTCGCTCTGGATGAGTCCGCACCGAGGAGCATTGCCACCGACGCCTCGGATGTTCAGGGAGGACGCCATGAGGGACATGACTTCTGCCATGGCCTTGGCGGACCGCACGACATGCATGTTCATCTCGTCACCATCACAATCCGCGTTGAATGGCTGCATGGCGCACGGGTGAAACTGGAAGGTAAAGTCTGTGATTGGAACGACCTGAAACGACATCCACGACCCACGGTGCAGCGTGGGCTGGCGGTTCATCATCACCCAGTCTCCCTTGCGCAGGTGCCTTTCCACGACGTCGCCGACCGCCAGCTGGCTGTTTGCAAACTCATCACGCTCTCTCTGAGACATCAGAATCAGGCTGATGGTTGTGGAGCGTCCCAGTGCGGGGTCTTGCTTCACCACGAACGTTGCACCGTTCATGTTGCCCGATCCGATTCGGACCGCTTCCCTGAGAATGTCAATGTTGAGACTCGTGACCCGATCGGGGTAAGTCATGATCTTGCAGATGTACTCTGGCACCCCGACCTCCCAGCTTTGGTAGAGAGGGGGCAAGGGCGCAATCACGGTACGAGCCGTGAAGTCCGTCCTCTTCCCCATGAGGTTGCCTCGGAACCTGCCTCCCTTCCCACCAAGGCGAGCATGGATGGCCTTTCGGTTGTTCTGGGGCTTGCGCTTGTTCCTGCCCAGGATACGGTCAGAGTCGGGGATGATGAGCTTCGTCGAATGGTCTGGCTTGACGATGTCTGCGCAGCGCGCTGCGAGGAGCTTGCGGGCGATCTCTCTCATGTGCCGAGCGTCCCGACACTTCTCCCAAACATCATCACGGATCTCGCGGATCTTCTGTTCAACTTCATCGATCTGACGCGATGCATCTTCATCCATGCCATCTGCCGCCATCTCTGAGAGCTCGATCACCTCGTCTTCCAGCTCGGGCAAACCGTGTTTTTCCTCGAGGTCGTCCGCGAGCGCGTCGTGATCGGCGCTGCGCTTGGCAAACTCCTTGACAGACCGCAGCACTTCCTTGTAAAAGTATGTGAGGTCGTCCTCGCTACGAGAGCCACTGCTCGATGACACAGTTGGTCGAACCAGCGGCGACGGCACGAGCACCACCTAAGTGATGAGCTGGCGCGGCCGCGTTCCTTTCAACTCAAAACCCAGCTGCTTGATGGTGTAATCGCTCATGGAATCGAAGACGGCTGCAATGTGCTCGGGGAGCAGCTCTCGAGTCTGCCAGTTGGCTGGGTTTCCCAGGTCGGCATTTTCGTCCAAGCCTGGGACAACCTCCAGCATCATGTCACGGGTCGATGGTGGACACGTCTCCAAAATGGTCTTGATCTGGTCTCCGAAGTTAAAGTTTTGGCGCAGAAGAATCATGCAGTCCACCTCGTACTTGGGCAGTGGGAGACCGCATGGGCCCTGATCCAGACATGCCTTCAGAGGAGACCCTTCGCGCACAGCTTCGTCTGGAAACGCCTCGTGTAAAAAACGAATCGTGTGCTCGTTCCACACGCACGCCGACTTCTTCTTGCACTGCTCTCCGAGCTTGGCAAGCACCTTCTCGAAGTCTCTCGTCGTCGCCCTGGACCGCGCCTCGACCAGTTGGGCCTCACACGGGGGAGCGCGCTTTTTCCTGGGGCGGATCTCAGAGATCTTGTGCTTGGCGGAAGCGAGTGCGGCGTGCAGGGATCTGGCATGCTCTGCCAGGCGAGTGGCTTCCTTCTCTGGCACACCGCTTGATTTGGCAGCGGCGGCTTCGGCTTCCGACTTGGCTACAAAAAACGCCTTTTCCAAATGTTGCAGGTCTTCGTCGGAGGAGAGACCACAACGGATGCGTTCCTCTTCGAACGTGTGCATGCAGAAGGAGTTGTAAATCTTGGGAGAGATGGTTGGGACAGGAATCCAACGAGGTCGCGAGCAGTACAGACACATGCACCGAAGCGTGTTTTTGGCCTCTGTCACGGCTCCAAACCGCACGATGTCGGTACCAAGCTCGATGTGGCCAATATGTCCCGAACAATCCCGTTGTCGACACGTGGGGCAGACCAGTCCGCGCTTGCTGATGCCCATGCGGGGGTCACTCAGCCCGTGGGGGGCATTGCGTCCGCTAGTTTTGGTGACCTGCACGGCCGAGCGCTTTCGAATCTCATCGTCTGTGTAGTACCGAAAGCGAATCTGTTCGATCTGTGGGCCATCTGTGGTTGGTGGAACAATGCTGTCCATGGTGAAAGAAGGATTGAATGGGATGTGCAGACGGAAATGAATGCATGGAGTCAACGTGTGAAGAATGTTGTTTCGCGTCAAGCACAATGGAACATTGTTTAGATGTTGAAGTGCGAATATCCTCCCCGAAGCGCCTCGCCCGCACCGCCAGAAGTGTTCTTCGCCGCCGCTGCTGCATTTTGAGCAACCGTGACACCCTCGTGACGAGTAAAGAAGCCAAAGTGTGACATCATGCTTAGTGTGTAAATAATGACACAGACAGCGAGGACGCACAGCAAGATGATCACAACGATGTTCATGTTTGTCCTCTTTGTTCCGATGAAATTCTCATTTGAGCATGCAGGGAAAAGAAACAAAGGATGGACTCAGACATGGTTTCTCGGACTGTGCGATTGCTGCGAGAGGAAAACAAGCGCTTAAAACAGATTGTGCAGATGCAGCAAAAGGTAATAGAAGCTCTGAAGAAAGAAGCAACCTTGTCTGGAACGAAGCGAATCATGCCATATCAAGAGAACTGACCGCAAGGAATGTGCAGCCGTCCGTCGATGTGTCGACCGTGCCAGTGACACCAACTTCCAGGTCGTCGCCCTTGTTCAAGTCCATCCAACCCTCCAAGCTGTTTTCGGCGGCCGCCTTGGTTGCGTACACCAGGCCATCCAGCGAGCCAGTGTGCAGGTCAGGGCGCACATCGTTTTGGCAGCACTCCACCACCCACCCAGCCGTCTTTGAGTCGCTCGGAGCGGCACCACACGGTCTCAATTGTATGACCTCGATTGCAACCGAACCATCTTCTTTTAGTTCGTACCACACGTCCTCGCCCTCTGTCACCTCATACATTTCGCCACACAATACGAGGTTTGTAACGAAGGCGCGCATAAATGAAGTAGCTTTATCCTACGTCGCAAATACCACCTTTTCCAGTATGCCGCTATCATATCCTTCCACCAGATCTTGCTGTCGCAGCACGACGCAAAACAGCATCAGAGCGTGTGTGAGGATGCTTGGTGGAACGTTTCGCTCCGTAGAATAACATTCTTTGGCGACCAATCCTCAGGACCATACATGGGATCTGTGCGATCGAGCAGCCGACCTGCTAAGCGCTCATCGCCCTGACGCTTCCATGTTGTGCCCGACTCTCGTGCGATCCACGTAGCATCTCCACCTGATCCACGCGTCGCCTCGGGCCCATCCAGCTGTTGTCGCCACGCGGGCATCTCGGATTGCCTGAGTTTAACGTTGTGCCTACCCAGGTTTTGCTGGTTCGCAGCGCTGGTCATGGCATAGGCTGGCTGCTGCACGCGCATGGGCCTCTCGGGAGCAAGCCCATCCGCCACATTCCTCTCGCTGGCTGGTCCGAACAAGGGCGGGGTCCTTTCCCCGAGCTTGGCACTTCGCAGGTCCCACATGGGTGATTTGGCTGGCCGTTCGGTGGCGCGCTCTCGACCGACCTGGTCGAAGGGATAGAAGTCACCAGGTCCCGCGTGCGCACACCACTCGAAGCTGGGGTAGCCGACCAGGCTCTTGCCAGTCCGCAGTTCGATCAAGGCACGGTCAGCATCGGTGGCTGCACATGCGATGAAGTCGTGCTGCACCACGGCTTTGTCATCAGCGGCAGCAAACGCTGCCCTGGAGGCCTCCTCAAGCTCGATTAGCGCTTCATCGGGAGCAGTCGAGCCGAATCTTGCCTCGCCCGTGGATGGGTCAGCCAGTTGCGGCCTAACCACGCGCCCGCGGCTGGACCCAGGCGCCTAACGATGCCCCCTCGCGTAGCCGACGGACGCCTTGGTCACGCGGTCGAGCTCGGCTGCCTTCCCCTCTGGGTCCCACCCGTCGTTGCTTCCGTCCGTGTAGCGAAACGTGCCACTTTCTGGGTCACGCACCTTGAGAGAGTCTTGGTTTGGCAAGTGTGTGAGTCCATTCCCGACCTGGCCCGACAGGTGAACGTCTTCTCGCTCCAACACGTGTGGCAGCGCTCCAGAGCGTCCCAGCTTTTTCGACAGCCTTGCTGCCGCTGGCTACACGTCCTTTGGCTTCCCGAAGAGCCCCTTGGAGTAATCGTAGGCAACGTCGAAGCTTGCACGGTATCGGTCCCTCTCTTCCCAGCCTTTCGTGAAGTAGTCCTTCTGCGACTTTAGGTACTTTTGGTACGCCTTTCCCGCCACATCGCCGTGCCACCCCCCCGCCGATTTCCCGTCTGGGTTAAATGCGAGGCGATCATTGATGGACGCGAAGTGGGCGTCGGTAACTTCGGCTGCTTGCTTCTCGTTTCGGAACGCTCCGAATCTCTCGAAATCGAATTTCTTGTCAGGCGCCACCATGCGTCGAACAATGTTCCTTTTGTTGTGAAATCGCAGTAATGTTATTGGACGAACTTTGTAGCAAAGTCTTCCTCGTTGCACGCGATGGATGAGACATGGAAACCGCCAGAGAAGAAGCTACGAGTGGATCACAGAGCATGGGACCAGTACGAACGCGAAGCACACGAACAAGCACCAAAGCCCGCGCCGCCTGCCTCAAAGGCAAAGACGCTGCAAGCCAGGGTCAAGCAAGAAATAGATGAAATCGTACGCTGGAAGTCTCACCTGGCGCGCGAGATTGGGTCAACCTACACGGTTGAAGAAATCAATGAAGGGGGGATCCGCATTCGAATCCCACCAAGTTCAGAATGGACATTTGTGGTGCAGGAAAACATAATTGGTGAATTGTGGTATAAAGATGACACAGGGAGTATGGACATGGGGAACTGTTTATTTATGCTGCAACAAATCGCAGAGGCTTTGAGGGCCGAGACGCCTTCAACCCATGATGGCGCGGCCGAGGAGGAGGTACACTGCAGAGTGCACGCCGATTCCAAGGGCAGTGGGGCACCCGTCCTTGACGAGAGCGACCTTCTCACCGCCGACCTTGCGGAAGGCCATGTCGGTGTAGTGGTACAGGATGGGGCTGCTGAGAATCAGGAAGAGGGCGGCACCAGCGAAGGATGCCATCCATTTTGAACCGCCAGAACCATCCTCACCTTTCTTATGAGCATCCTTGAGTCCGACAATCGTCCCAATCAGGACCAAAAGGCCAGCGCCGAGAGACACCCAATCAACAGTGTTCATGATCTTTTGCTTCTTGTTTTTGTCCAAGGGTGCAGTTGAGATTTTCAACTTTGCGGACCTTCGCCTCTTGACTTGACAGAGAAACTAACAGAATGCAGCAAACAATCTTGTCTTGCGGCAGCGCCTTGCCTGGAGGTCAAGCCAGATTTAACCACCACCATGAACAAGCTAACGTCGCACATGCGCCTTTCCCTGCACGTCCTTGGTTCTCGAAGTGCTGTTGCGGCGGCTGGATTGTCCAAGTCGCACCAAAGTCTCCTCATGCAATGTGCAGACGAAGTGCGTGGATACCCGATCCGTGGGTCATTCCGAGCCTCCAACGAGTGCTGGGCGAAGGCTTGCGAACCGCTCCGCACCGTCCACGCCTCGGTCAACTGGAATCCAAGCGCCTGGGAAAGTGCTGAAGATGTACAGGCAAATATCCGAGGCTACATCGGGAGAGGCGCGCTTGCAGACACGACGAACAGGGAGATACTTGCCATTGACACGCTGCGCAAACGCAGGGTGTGCGTGGCCCACGCCATGGGGGTCGCATTTCGTGTGGCGATGCAGCACGACATAAGCAAAAGCCTTGCACAGTACTGGGACGAATTTTCCCCGCTGACGCACGAGCACGAACACTACTACAACTCGCTCCATTGGGAACAGGACGATACTCTTGGCGCACAACAAGAAACTCGGGTTCAGGTCTTGCACGCGTTTCGACTGTGCAAACACATTCATCGGCTGGAAGATGCGAGTGCTGTCGTTACCGCGGCCATCTATTCGTGCACAAGACAGGCGGACTGGGCAGGGTGTGGGAGCCGAACCAAAGCCGTAGTATCAACGGGTGTATTTGACGCTATCGTCGATTACGATTATCCTGCAAGCAAGCAGATGAGAGAGCTGATGGCACATGCTGGAAAAATCGCATGCAACGCTCATGTCTGAAGTTGCGTAACGATATGTCGCGCCAAACAAGATTCCTTGCACTTTGGAATTAGCCACACACACACACACAATGGCAACGGTTCGCGTAACCGCAAAAGGCATTCGGGAAGACCTGCACGAGCGGTGGACTCGCAAAGACCGCCTGATGCTGTGGTGGCAGGCTCGGCTGGCCGCTTCAGAGTGACATCATCGGGACCCACCGACCACCACGGACTCCGCCTCCGTGTTTTTGCATGGCTGCTTTGGGAAGGTATGCCAGTCCAGAGATACCTGTTTTCTTTTGCTGGTCTTCTGTGCCGCGCGTGATCTTGTGCTGATCCAGCAGGGTTCCGTCTGACTTAAACTTGAACAGTGTAGAGCCCTGATTTTCATCATCCGAAACAACATACACGAGTCCATCGTGGACATCGATTCCTTCGAACTTGTGACCATCCACGATCGTTTCCACCACAGCCGTGGCATCGCCAGGAGCCTGCTTGTACAGGATGCTGGCGTGACGCCCTTCCTTGAACCCCTTCTTGGCAGGATGACCATCTTTGAGCTCATCAAGATCTTCGCTGTCTTGAGCTCCAACTCCGTACAGGACCGCGTGCCCAGACCTATCTTCTGACGTGCGGACACCAGCCGCAGGGCGGATGCCACTCATCGCGCCATCGAACTGAGCGGCCTTATCACGAACCATGTTTTCCGTGTCCAAGCTGACCCTACCATTCGGTTTTACGACCATTGGAATGCGGATGGTGTCTGCAGAAGTGGGTCCTCTCTTGGTGACACCACCCCGAAATGTCATGACAACAGTGCCAGTTCCCGCCTCGGCATCCCAGCTTTCGACGTCAAGCCCTTCGTAGTTCTGAAACTCGCCATCGGGATCCGCCTTCGCGCCACCAGGGATCTTAATCGAGCCCAGCGTTTGAATCACGGTTTTGCCGTCGCGTCCTTTCACCGCCTGCACCTCGAAGAGAATCCCTTTCGACGACAGAGCAAGGTACGAAGGGTTGCCCTTGCTTGCGCCCGAAACAGATGGGACTGCGGCGATGTCCTCCAAATCGCTGGCATCTTTTGCATCACCCTCCACATCGAGCACTTCCAAGTATCCATCGGTCGTTCCCTCGAGGAAACGTGGCTACCCACCACCCTTATTATCGGAGACAGCCACAAAGGTATAGTCATCACCAGACCCGCCTCCCGCGCTGGAATCCTCAGGCATCGAGTCTCCTGCCTTGTACTCTTTCACGGTGTCGCTCATAACATATGCTTTGGGTGCCTCAAACGTTGCGGTCACCTCGCTCGGCTCGGCAATCGTTGCCGCAATCGCCGAGGCGTTGAAGTGCGCATCCCCGAGGTCAAGCATGGCTTCGGGTGGTAGTGTGAGAAGGCCACCCCCGTCTGCAGTCGAATCCATGATCTTGGCAGACGCTGATGAGTCTCTCCATTGAGACGTGGTCTGCAGAGACTTCTGAACAGATCCCGCAGAGCTTGGGCCACGCATGCTTGGATTCAGCGATTGCTGCAGGCTTTCCGCAGACAGCCCGATGCCAAGCACAGCAGCAAAGAGAGCGATGATGGCCTTGCTGATCGCACCACCACTCAACCCTTCCTTTTCCAGGCCCTTGCTCAGAGTAATATCTTTTGCCAGCATCTACGGCAAAACACGCACACTCTGAGGATGAAGTATGTTTGCAAGTTCGGTGCTGGTCACGCCGAGCTTGTGCAACACATTGAAAATCACGTCTTCGTCGTTTTTGATGCCAAGATGTTTTGCAACTTGCACGAGACCCCGAGCTGCATTGCGTGCCTTGTTTCGGAGCTCAAGGCACACCTCGTCCTCGGATATGCCTCGCGTAGCAATTCCGATTGATTTGGCGATGGTGCACAGGTCTTTGCAATCAATCTTATTGGCCTCTACGGCATTGATCACCCGAGTCATTGCGCGAAAACGCACTTTGGTGTAAGCAGCGAGATTACTTGGTGCTGACCCCATGGTTCAAAGTCTTGAGTTTGTTTCGAAGAAGCCACACGGAAATCGGGAATTTTCATTGTCAACCAAATGGTACGGCAAGGCCATGCAAACCACGATTTGAAAGCGCGGCGGTCATCAACACACTGAAAGGATGCGTAGCTCAGTTGGTAGAGCGTTGAGCTTTTAACTCAGTAGTCGCGGGATCGAGGCCCACCGCATCTGAACATATTTTCCCACTGGTGTAACGGTAACATAGGGAGCTTTCACCTCTCGGGTGGGAAGCCTGCGACACTCTTGAGGCATTCTGTTCGTTCTCATGCACGCATCGCATCATTCATTGCAATCACAGTGTCGCTTGCCACTCCGTTAGTAAAAAGAGTATGAAAACACTTCGCAGAAAGAAACACTGTCGCGTACGGTTTGCAAGGTCCACGGTCCACAGTCACACTTCAAGCCAACAAAAAGAGGTGCACACTCATCTCCAGGGCTGGCGGTCATTGGTTCGTGCCGCAGGTATATCGCCCAACAACATTTTGCCCGTTGACATCATGTCGCGCCACAACCTCAGCCGCGCACACTGTGAGGCAGCCATTCCCTTCCTTCGCTAGGTCCGTGACACAATCCTGCGGGACCACGCAGCGCCTCATTTTTTGGAGTCACGTGTCTTTTAAACCTCGACTCTGTGTTGCGCACTGGCGCTACATCTGTGCACGGAGTTGTCGTGTTTTGAGCACGGCTGTCCTCCACTCGGCGAGTCTGCGCCCACGGTCTAACATGCGAGTCTTGGCAATGTCCACATCCTGAATTAGTGCGTGCGCCGCTCGGAACTCTCTGATGGTCTCGGCAAACAGAAAAGCTTTCTCATCTCCGTGATGGGTTTCCATGGAAGACCCCTCCAGGTAGGACTCAGAGAGCTCTTCGCGCTTGCGCTTGTTTTCCAGGTGGTCCGCCTGCAAGTACTTCTTGCCAACGACGGCGTACGCACTGATGACCTTGTTCGTGTGGATCTCGCGCATCATCTCGTCGATCGAAGGCGGCATGAGCATAGAGACATCTTCGGAAACGCCACTCTTGTCCCACGATCTGGGATAGGTGGACGTCATGATCCATGCCGTGGTTTGCCTCGTCTGCCCGATGCGGTGCACCCTCTGCATCGCCTGCGCCTCCTTGCCGAACGGGTTCCACGACGGATCCAAGAATATGGCATGCTACGCTGCGGTCAGCGTTGTTCCCGTCCCGCAAGAACTGGTCGTGCAAAGGAAGACCTCTGGCGCATCCTCGTCGTTGCTCTGGAATTTGTCAATGGCGGCCTACCGCCCCTACGAAGTCGTTCTTCCATCAATCAGAACGGAGTGGATATGCAGTTTGCTTTGACACAGCAGACGTTTAAGCATCTCCAGGCTCACGCGCCATTCGGAAAACACGACTATCTTTGTGGCGCTGAGTCCACTCATGCCTCGAATCGGACACCTGCCGAGGCATTGCTCAATGAGACGGAACGATGCAAGCAGCTTGGTGCTCGGGACGATGAGGGGGCCGTGCTCGATGGGTGTCCACCCAAGACGCTCGCACACATCGTCAATGGTTGTTTCGCGGGGACATGCCGCGAGAATAATGTCAGACTTAGTTTTGGGTGCGCCATTTAAAGTAAACCCCTGGTCGTGCACCCAGTGGTTGTCATCAACCGATGGTCTCGGACTTTTGGGGTCGTACGCGAATGCAGACCGTTCGGCAAGGTCTGGGTCGAAGAGGGCGAGACGAGCCGATTGGATTGCTTTGATTACTCTTGCCACACATTTACCCTGATGTTCCACCCCTTCCTACTTCTCGGCACGCCTCTGCTTGTTTTCTTCCATGTCTTTGACCCCCTGAGCCAGCACCATGCAAAACTTTGAGTGAGCTTTTGCCTCCTCCCACCGCATTGGCACCTTGAGTGTTTTCACCCGCAAAGGCGGCAGGACATCTTTTAATTCGGGGAGTTCTGCTTTCGTGCGGCGCAGGGTAAAGACTTTCATCACCATTTCAGATATCGCGTACCACGAATCATCGACGCGCTGCCTGGCAGATTTCGGTGCCTTGGGATCTCTCCCCCTCCAAAAGCTCTGCCATTTCTACACCAGATCTGTACGGTGGGTGCTCGCTGCGACCCCACGGCCAAGCGCAACCTCGAACAAACTGTCTCTGCTCGTTGAACCGATGCCACAAAACGCCTGGATTTTGTCCAGGTTGGTCGTGTGCAGCATCTGTGCACCACGGCCCCGCTGAGGGGGAGAGCAGAGCTCTTCGGCATCTTCCTGCGTAAGCGATGCTCCAGCACGGGCCGCTTTCTCAGCTATGGCTAATTCGCAGGGGCGATTGCACCATTCCGAATTCTGATCGGCCCAGTCACATGCCAAGAGTCGGCGATCGCGACGCTTCCCGTAAATCTGCTCCTCTACACAGGTACGCGCGCACAAGTCCTGGCTGGTGGAGCGAGCGGTTCCGCCCCAGCCCCAGAAATCACAGGCTGCTTTTCCAAATTTCTTTAATGCAAGCACGGAGGGGTGTTGGAATCCGTCTTGCACAAACTAGTCAGCCGCTATGATCGGTGACACCAGCGTGTGCTTGTAGGTGTTAGATTCATGTGACACCCAAGTATCGACTGGAGGATCGATACGCATTAGGACGCACGGGGCGGTCAGGTCAGTCGCGCCGTTGTTGAACGGGGTGCCCGAAAGAAGAAGGCACTTTTGGTACGGGATTGTGACGATGGATTGGAACCGCTTGGAATGCACCTGTCGGAGGGTGTGTGCCTCGTCCACTACCATAATGTCCCATCTGTCGCTGTGCACAGGGCAAACATGGCAAGAGACAACATCACTGTGGATTGCCATTCGCGTCCAGTGGCTCTCGGCGGCAGTTGCCCGCGTGATGCCGTTCCACAACTTTTGCGCGTCAATCTGCAAGACGTTCGTGGTGGAAATCACGAGCAATATCCCTGACTCGTGCTTGTTGCGGACGGCTCGCAGCGCCTTGGCACGATGCTTGCCCTCGTAGTGCACGATGTGCAGGGGGATGTCTTCAGGCACCACACAGACTGCCTCGCGCGCCCAGTAGCGAGTGACCGCCTTGGGGCATACCACCAACACTTCGATGGATGCCTGCTTCAATTCTTTCATGTGGCCCACGACCGACGCGATGCTTTGCGCTGTTTTGCCACACCCCATCTCATCGTTCAAACTGAAGCCATCATACTTTTTCCACGTTTGCAGGATGTGGGAGACGCCCTCTCTCTAGAAATCAAAAAGCGGGCGTTTCAATTCAAATCCGAGATGGCAGATTTCCCTGGGGTGTACCTCTTCTTCCTCCGCGAAAGATTCTTCCATGCAGGTTTTGTCATTGGACAGGACGCAATTCGTCCTCTCATTGTTCGACCTTTAATATACTTGGATGACTCACACGCGCACATGTCATCCCTCTGCATAGTTCACGCTATTTGCTTGCTTTTGCTGGTGTTTGTGGTTATGATAATACTAGTGGATTCCTTATACTTGCAGGTGAGCGAAATCGTGCGCGAGCGGCGTCTGCGGTTCAAGTTGCAACCTCGCGTTTTCGTGCGGACTGCCGCACCCCAAGACTTGATTTGCGGGATTTGTGGCGAAGACGTCGAAAAGCAAGACCTGATTCTTGAAGTTGCATTTCCGTGCAAGCACAGTTTTCATGCGGAGTGTGGCAAGCAAGCATTGAAGTCGGTTTGGTGGAAATGTCCAGAGTGTGGCATTTCGTGAGAGTGTGTTGTGGTCTGGTGTGTGCTCAAAGTGTTGCAAAAAGTTGTTGTTTATCAAACGACAAAAGGGGCGACACAATGTCGGCAAGTCTGAAATTCACTCCCTACTTTACCGAGATTGCACCCACGCATGTAAAAGCCCTCATGAACCCCCCGCCCAAGATGTTGGAGCCTATCGTTGATGCTTCGATCGAACTGATGCGGTTGCGCCTTGCACACGTCACCAGCCTTACAAGTGTCTTTGGGTCCAAGAGAGGCGTGGTGCAAAGTGTTCTGGAGTCTCTGATCGACGAACACTTCGGAGGTGACCTCCCGAAGCGCGCGCTCGATAGCCTGCATAAGGAGGTAAAGCCGTGGCTCGAATCAGATGCGAGCGACACAGCCGAGGATTGGCAGGCAACCGTGAAAAGCCTAGACAAGAAGCTGGTGCCACAGCATGAGTCGCAGAGCAACAAATTTGTGCTCTCCGTACTCGCCATCATTGCGGACCTACCCGACTCATTTGCAGTTCCCAGAGCAAAAACGATGTCGCAGAAGGAACTAGCGCAGGCGGCGAGTGCATCCGTAGCGAAAGCGCTTACGAAAGTCCTCTGGAGCAAGTGTGCCGTCACATTGGCGTCTGCGGATCCCAAAATAATTCTGCTGGCAACGATTGCCTTGCAAACGGCCGTGTTGCAGCGGCTCGGAGACGGGGACACGCCAGCGTCTGTGAGCGCAGCCGTCTTTGCATGGAAGCAGGTCAGGGACGCCACGGAAAAGACCCTCAGCCGCTAAACTTGAGCTCGAGGATATCAAGCTTACCCATCATGTCTTGCATGTCCGCCTGCGACATCTTCGACGTCAGCTCGTCCACGGCGCTGTCGGATCCGCCACGCAGCACGAAGAAACGCTTCAGCATAGCTTTCAGGCTCTTGCGAGGGCTCTTGCGAGGGCTCTTGCGAGGACTCTTGCGAGGGCTCTTGCGAGGACTCTTGCGAGGACTCTTGCGAGGGCTCTTGCGAGGGCTCTTTGTTTTAGCGGCACGCTTCGTCTTGCGCTTAGTGGTACGCTTGGTTGTGCGCTTAGTGGTACGCTTGGTTGTGCGCTTAGTGACCTTTCTCTTTCGAGCAGGTTTCTTCTTTGCAGCACCACCAGCAAAACGGTTGAATAGCTCAGAAAATTCTTGGGGGTCCATGCTTTGTATCATTCACTTCAACGAAATTCGTCAACATGTTTTTGGTACCACCTCGCCGTTTGTGCCATCCCCACTTCCCATGTCGTCAGTTCCCTACTGATTGAATGGTCTACCAAGACCCTCCTGATACAGGCTGACATTCCACTCAAGTACCGCTTGTCGTTGAATGGCCTGGGATCCTTGACAAACTCACAGTTGACGTCTTCTTTTAAAGCAGTGGCAGCATCGCGAACAACTTCAATAACAGTGTATTCGCTGTGCGAGCCAATCAACACGACCCCATCTTTGAGGGCTTCTTTTGGTGAATCCAGCATACAAGCAAATGCTCTCGCAACATCGGCGATATAAATGAAACTTCGCTTTTGCTCTCCATCGCCATGAATTTCGGTAACTTCTTTCTTGAGGGTGTGAAGTAGTGTTCTGGGGATGAGCTTTTCACTGTGCTGTCGAGGACCATACACGTTGTTGCCACGCGTAATTACGGCGGGAAGGCCATATGAAGTCTTGTACGCGTGGATCTGCATTTCTGCAGCGGCCTTGGAGGCGGCGTACGGGTTCGTAGGCAGAAGGAGCGCCTTCTTGATGGCCTCTTCGCCTCTGCGACCTTCTTTGACCGTGCCGTGCACCTCATCTGTGCTCACATGCACGAACAATTCAAGTTTTTCCCTGTGTTTTGACAGTCTCCATGCTTCAAGAAGAGTGTGGGTGCCCAGAACGTTGGTCATTGTGAAAGTCAGGGAGTTTTCATCAAAGCTGTTGCCAACGTGACTTTCGGCTGCAAAATGCAGCACATGCGTGAATGCATGCTTTGACATGAGATCTTGCACCAACTTAAAATCTGTGAGATTTCCTTCCACAATCTCAACATTATCTAGGCTTTCAATGATCTTGCGCGTGCTAGAAAGAACAGCGTATGTGCATGCATCTAATATTACGATGGGCGTTTTAGGATGCCATTTGTGAAACAGTTCGACTGTGTGGCTCCCAATGAACCCCAGTCCCCCTGTCACTAAAATCTTGCGGCTTTCTATCTTTTTGGTGCCCCCATGTTTTATCTTGAGGTATTCCATCGCGGGTTCCATCGTGTTTAGTGTATTAGCAGACTGTACCAGCCAGTATAGCCACAAGCAACTCACTGATTGAACGAATTCAAGTCACCCCAAGATGGATTTTAGGCAGTCGCGCATGGAAGCAGCCAGTCGCTCCGCCTGCCGTTCCTGCGGTGGCTTCGATAAATCCACCAGACAGCGGATGCATGACCGCCGCTTCTTCGGGATGCCTCCGTAATTTCTCCATCCCCCATCCGCCTGCAGAGCAATCCGCTGACCCTCCGCTCCACTAATTCCAATCTTGGTGCCACCCCAAAACCGTTTGGCCGTCTCAAATAACTCTGCCCGAAGTGTTTTGGTTTCCTCCTTCCACGCCTTTGTACCGCTCATACGAGGATCGGGCACCAGCTTACGGCAGGCCATCATGGCGCGTGCAACGGGCGTAACCACCTGCAAGTCATCCAAACTAAGCCTCCTGTAGCAGTAGGGACACTCGTGTGCCGAAGCTAGCCTTTTTTGCATCACTGCAATGGTCTCATCAGATATAGACTCATCCCACAATACGCGAGCGGAAACCATGTCCAAGAACTACGTGGGTACTCCACAACGATCCGTGAGCCACGATTCCAAGCACCAATGGCCGCAGGTTGCGTCGCACGTCCGTCCGCGCACAGGTACGATGCATTCGCGGCGTGAAATGGGGCAGTGCGTGCTCATCAGAGGTCTCGACTGAGGGTACAGCCTGTCAAACGTGATTTGGCGCTTGAGGCACGCGAATGCCGCTGGTCCAGCGATGGTAAGCCCCCTGCTTTCAGTGGATCTCCTCTCGATCGAAATCCCGCTCGAGTTACACCAGGGTTGATGCATGATAATTCTATTCACCGCAAGCACGATCGTCGTGGACAGGTGGGTGGCACAGCACGGGAAATATCGCTCTTCCCGCTCCTTGCAGCACATATCTAATCGTCTGCGCTTGCTTGCTTGCTTACACGGTTTCTCCATACTTGTAGCAGTGCCGTGATGCTTGTGTGATACTTCAGACAGTAGCATACTGGAGCCGATGAGTGAACAAGTGGAAGGGCGTAATTGGTTTTGGTCACAGAATGTTGTTTCGCGCGTCACTCGGTTTCTTCCGCAGCGCAGCCTTAATCACAGCGCGTATGCCCTCCACGTCCACACATTTGTCAGCTAAACGTAGCCCATCCCTTGCCATTCGTATCCCCCCTGCGCGTTTGCCCGCCTAAATACGTTTATCTAACTCGAGCACGCGGCCGCATCGCGCAGCGTTGCGGCAGAGAGCAGCGTCACTATGACAGGTACGAGCCCAGTTCCACCGAGCAATCAAGCCCCTTCGACTCTCCCAATGGTTGCGTGAAGCGACCTCGAATGATTCGTCGCACCACGACACGCCAGCGCGAATCCCACTGCCATCAAAGATGTGGTACATGGCCCCGACATTGGCAACGTTCCAAGCGCTCAAGTCGCCGTTGAAGGCCACAGCACCCTTAAACATGCACTCCATGTCTGTTACATTGGCGACGTTCCAAGCGCTCAAGTCGCCGTTGAAGACTTCAGCACCATGAAACATGCCCCACATGTTTGTTACGTTGGCGGCGTTCCAAGCGCTCAGGTCGCCGTTGAAGACTTCAGCACCCTTAAACATGCACTCCATGCTTGTTACGTTGGCGACGTTCCAAGCACTCAGGTCGCCGTTGAAGGCCACAGCACCCTAAAACATGCACCACGTGTCTGTTACATTGGCGACGTTCCAAGCGCTCAAGTCGCCGTTGAAGACTTCAGCACCATGAAACATGCCAACCATGTTTGTTACGTTGGCGACGTTCCAAGCGCTCAGGTCGCCGTTGAAGGCC
>Ga0222634_1000301_pt1 | contig 26350 bp, 53 predicted proteins | sample AntAcemetageno50_FD_179807 | JGI IMG/M metagenome (GOLD analysis project Ga0222634, IMG submission 179807) | Saline water microbial communities from Ace Lake, Antarctica - #50 | ecosystem: Environmental > Aquatic > Non-marine Saline and Alkaline > Saline | place: Antarctica: Ace Lake | collected... | reverse complement strand
AAGTGTTCTTCAACGAAGTCCGCAACGAGTATTCAGTTGAACGCGATCACAGCTATCTTGTGCATCCGACTGAAAACCAACAGCGAACCATCGACGCGATCTTCGCAATGGCGGTTGCTGAGATGGCCGAAGAAGACGACACGTTCGCAAAAGAGTGTGAGCTTGACAAGACGGCGAGTGAGCATCAGACAGATTTGTGGTAGGAGGCAGACGATGAATGACCCAATCACAACAGTGAACTATCACGCAGGAACTGGAGACACGTTTGACGTAGAGATTATCCCAGACGTGCCACTGTACGCGGTTGTAAAGATACGGAATCTCTGCATATCGCCGGTGACAATCTTCACACCTGGCGGACGCAACTGGACTCGTGACTATCTGGTAGAGCTTCGCGACGAACTCAATTACGCGATTGACAAGCTTGACGCGATGGAGACCAAGGAGGAAGAATGAGCAAGACACTAGCCGCGAACATGGCCGAAGTGATGGAGAAGGTTGGCTACGTCCAGAAGGATGCGACGAACGACTTTCAAAAATACACCTACGCAAGCGCACAGGCTGTCTTCGATAAGGTACGCAAGGAGCTATCCGCTCGCGGGATTGCGGTAGGCGGCGACGTTGAACTCGTAGCGTCTGAGATCGTCGGCCCGAAGGATAAGCATCTCGTGGTAGCGAAGCATACGCTGACATTCACAGACGGCACTGACACGCTATCTGTGGCTGCGCTCGGTGAAGGTATCGACGCAGGGGACAAAAGCGCGATGAAGGCGAACACCGCCGCCGTCAAGTATTGCCTGGCGAAAGCGTTCCTCATCTCGTGGGGCGACGATCCTGAGGCAGATTCAGCATCAGATGGACAGGGAGAGGATCCTCACAAGCAAGCGATAGCCGGCTGGCAAGAGAAGTGCGGCCCAGCTTGCACGACCGTTGACGGTGCAAAGAAGTGGTGGGAGAAGAACAAAGAACAGATCAAGTCAGACTGCGGAGAGGTTGGCGCGGCTGATAGTGTCTATCCTATGTGGGCCACGTACTACGAACGACTAAAACAGGAGGCATCGGAATGAGGATTATCAACTGTGAACAATACTCGCCGGAATGGTGGGCGGAACGCCTCGCACATCCAACGTCTTCTCAATACTCGAAGATCGTCACGAGCAAGGGAGAGCCGTCCAAGCAGCGAACAGCCTACATGCACGAGCTGGCCGCTGAACGATTGACAGGTGCACAGGAGGACACGTTCATCTCTATTGCAATGCAGAAGGGATCCGAGCGTGAATCTCTGAGTCGCCAGGTGTACGAGATGGAGAACGAGGTTGAAGTCGTCCAGGTTGGATTGTGCATCAGCGATTGTGGCCGATGGGGTGCAAGTCCTGACGGGCTAGTAGGAGATGACGGGTTGGTTGAGCTGAAGAACCCGCTTGGGAAGACGCAGGTAGAGCGGCTGTTGACGCTAGAGCCGAAACTGCCGACAGCGTATATCCAGCAGGTGCAAGGACAGCTACTCGTAACAGGGCGGCTATGGTGCGACTTCGTATCGTACGTCCCAGGCTTGCCGCTGTTCACCCTGCGCGTATACCGAGACAGCATCTTCTGTGACAAGCTGGAGATTGCGCTAATTGAGTTCTGCGAAGAGCTGGATACGATCTGCATGAAGCTAGGAGGTAAGTGATGCCGATTGATGTAGTTGACAAGATGGACGCAGACTTGAAGCAGGCGATACTCGAATGCTTACACGACTACTACAACATCATATACGACGGCGGCTCTGTACCGATGTGGGTTGCCGTGATGGAGGATCAATACAGCGTAGACGACGGTATCGAGCATCCGATGGATAAGCACCATCACATGGAGAACGAGCTAGCCAAATACCGCAACGATCTCAAGCGGATGAACAAGGAGGCATGATGGCGACACACGGCCTACTCAAGAAAATCTGGGACAATGAGAAGAACTTCGGACTCGTAATAGAAGTTGACGATCACGGCGAACATAAGTTCAACTTGTGGAAGTGGGAGCTTGCAGGCAAGCCGAGCGAGAGCAATCCTGAACCTATCTGCGATTGTCACGAGTTCGTTGATAAGCGAATCGTATACACTGCGAAGCGCGGCGGATTGAAAGATAAGTCGGGGCCGGACGATGGTGATCGATGGCCATCTACGATTGAAGATATCGCGCTTGAAACATCCAGCGAGCTTACCGACGAAGTAGCGCCTGAGATCGAGCGAGAGGCGTCTGTAGTCGATTCGCCATCTAATCCTGAGCAAGTAGTCGCCAAGTACAACACTGAGCGTCTGAGCCGCTTGGCGCTGGAAGCCGTCCAGGCAGATCTGCGAGCGCACGAGGCTAGAGCTGCATGGCTTGACGAAGTGACGCGGCTTGCATCGTGAATCCGATGGCGACGTGGGGAGATCGCGGACGGTTCGAGGGCATCGACGAAGACACTATCGGCGAGCGCGGGACTGAATCACACAAGGCACTTCACTACGGCGTGTCGTTCGTAATCGTCAAGAAGCGCAAGCGGCGTATGTCCCCGAAGTCTGTTTCGGGAACAAGGGAGGCAACATGATCGGCGACTTCTACGGAGACGGCAACAGATACCGAGGCGTGCTGATGAGTGATCCTAGCGTGATGACTATCACAATATGCGAGACGATTATCATTGAGCCTGCCGATGAAGAGTAACCTAGAAGCGACCTTCGCGCTCGCGTTGAAGTCAGTCGGATGCGAGATGGCGCAGCAAGTGAAGTTCCATCCTGTACGGCGATGGCGTCTCGATTTTGCAACAGAAGATGGCACGAAGGTGGCGGTAGAAATCGACGGTGGAGAGTTCCTAACTGGCAAGAAGACGTCAGCCCACAATCGCGGCGTAAGGCGTGCGCAGGATTACGAGAAGAGAAATAGCGCAATCGAAATGGGATTTATTGTATTCCAATTAACAGGTGGTATGTGCAAGAAAGATCCGCTTGGCTGGGCGCGGCGTGTCAAGGCTGTAATCGAATCGAGGAGGTAGAATGTTCGGCGCTGGGTGGTTCTTCTTAGGCGGTACTTTATTCGGAGCGTTGGCAGTGTGCGTGTTGTTCTATGTGGCGGTTCGTATCTTGGATTCTAGTGAGTAGGGAGGCGTGATGGAGATAGCTAAAGAGATTGTTATGACGATGATTCATCATAGATTGTTGCCAGAGTTCAGGTTTGGTGATGACAACATCGAAGTAACCGACGCTTTGAACATCATTACCGAGAAGCTAAAGCCTATCCATGAGGCGCTGAATGCGATAGAGTACCTAGTGATTACTGACGACATTGCTTTGTCGTACGTGCGGCCATCCCTCGCACTATTCGAGGAGGCGTGATGAAGCAGGAGCAACTAATACCGAATGATGAACCGAAGGTAGAGGGCATACCTTGGGATCGATGTGAGTGGATTTGCGATACATGCGGAGCTGCAACGATGGCTCCAGGCTTTGAAGAATGCCGCGGACTTGAGGCTCGCCACTGGACGATCATGTATTTCAGCGATTACAACTATCCAGGCAAGTGGCAGACGCGGCGGTATTGTCCGAAGTGCGGACCGGCGGCGGTTAGCAGGTTGGATTCAACGTCGTGACGTGTTATACTTGAGTTGCGGGAGGGGTCTCCGGGCCTTCCCAGGCCGTCTATGATCGGCGGCCCCCTCGCAAACCTAATCATAGAGGTGATGGGAATGGGAACGCAGAAAGAGATTGATGATAACCACGTCAGAAGAATCCAACTACCGCACGGCCTATTTGCGCTGATAGATTCAGAAGATTACCAGCGCATATCAAAGCATAGATGGTGCTGCCTAAAGAAAGGCGACGGGACTCCAAGAGCCGTAAAACGCACAGCATACATCAAGGAAGGACAAAAGCAGGAAGGCGTTTATCTACACAGAGAGATAATGAATCCTCCTCCAGATATGTGCATTGACCATATAGATGGAGACGCGCTGAACAACCGCAAGAGTAATCTTCGAGTATGTTCGCACAGCGAGAACGCAGCTAACATCAACAATGGGCCTAAATCAAAGTCTGGATATTACGGCGTGTATTGGCATAAAGGCAAGCAGCAATGGCGAGCAAGCATCATGCATAACTACAAAAACATCCATATAGGATACTTCGTAGATGCAGAGCAGGCGGCGGCCGAGCGCGACATAATGGCCTGTGAATTATTCGGAGAGTTTGCAACGCTTAACTTCCCTGATCGAATGGCGGTGGACAATGCCTAAGCGATTCACCGACTCAGAGAAATGGAATGATCCGTGGTTTCGTAAGCTCACTCCAACTGCAAAACTCATGTGCCTATACCTATACGACCGCTGCGACATAGCGGGATTCTGGGAGATAGACTTGGAGGCTGCGGCCTTCGAGATAGGCGTCGAGCATCAAGACATCCTAGAAGCTATGAAGGGGCTTGAGAGGTGCTACGAAGTGAACGGTGATCGTATATGGATTACGCGATTCATCAGCTTCCAGGGCAATAAGGATCTCAACGAACAGAATAAGGCGCATCTAGGAATCATGCGATTGCTGAGGGCAAGAGAAGGATTCTCAGAGAATGTTTCTAGAGTGTTGAATAGGATTGAACTTCCAAGCCCTTATGAAGGTGCTGGTAAGGGGCTTCTAAGCCTCACAAGTATAAGTACAGGTAAGGGTAGCAGTAAGAGTAATGGTAAAGGTATGATTGAAAGTTTCTCAGAAACCGATTCAGTGATTGACTATCTCAACGAGAAAGCAAGCTCATCATTTCGCCACAGCGCAGCATCAAGAAAGAACATCGGCGGACGATTGGCAGAACTATTCACGTTTGATAACTGCAAGCTGGTAATCGACTTCAAGTGTAGCGAGTGGATCGGCACAGACTTCGACAAGTACCTGACGCCTGAGACGTTATTCAGGCCATCGAAGTTTGAGAACAACTTGAACGCGGCGAAGAAGTGGGATGCTAGTGGGCGCAAGAAGCCATCGAGCAACGGCAACGGCACTAACCGCGCGCTGACTAGAGGCGCTGAAGAGTTCGCAGACGTATTCGAGGAGTCGTAATCATGATTATGGGATCTAAGATAGGAAGTAGATTCAAGGACGCATCGCTAGAGACATGCACCGTCAACGCAACCAACAAAGCAGCCGTTGAACATGCACGCAAGATTGTATCCGAAGAGATAGGCGGACTCGTTATCAGTGGGCCGGTAGGCACTGGGAAGACGCATATCATCATCGCGGCTCTGAACGACATCGAAGCGGCGCACATTCCAGTGATAAGAGAAATGGATGACGGTATCGAATGTATGTCTCCGAGTAGGCGATATGTGTATTGGAAGGCGAACGATCTAGCGAACGCTGTGAGATCATCAGTGGCAGATTACACTGATCCAGTTAAAGACGCCAATAGAGCGGACGTTCTATTCATAGACGATCTCGGCACAGAGTATGAGAAGGTTGGCAGCGACTTCATCTGGGTAGCGTTGCAGGCGATATTTGATTACAGGTGGGAGAATGAGAAGCCGATCATGGTGACGACGAACTTGAACTCGACAGAGATTGCGAAGAGATACGGCGATCGCGTGCTCTCTAGGTGGCGAGGATCCTGCAAGATGCTATCGTTGCGCGGTGACGATAGAAGGGACGGTGGCTCATGAAAACATCAATAATCCGCGAGGCGGGATTTGAAGAAGCTATGCTGGGGCTATCGCTGTCGTACAACTCGGACTACGATGGCGCGTATGATGTAGCGAAGCGGCTGGCGTTCAAAGGCGACGGCCACGGAAAGTACCTGGAGTCGATAGCCGTGTGGATTGACATCGACGCGCCGCGTGAGTTCTGGCAGCAATTTGACACCTATCGAGTTGGAGTTACGAAGCAGTCAGAGTCAACGATGCACACGATATGTAAACGCCCTCTCACTCAAGATGACTTCGAGCATCATGTTCTTGCGCCGTATATGCGGCACTTGAACGAATTGATACGGCGCGGTAACTGGGAGAAAGTCAAGCACGATTTACCTGAATCATTCTTGCAGCGTCGGATAGTATGCACGAACTACATGGCGCTACAGCGAATCATCCGGCAGCGATACAACCACAAGCTAACTGAGTGGCAAGACTTCTGCGACGATGTGCTTGGGCAGTGCGAATATCCAGAGTTCCTTGAGGAGGCGAAATGATTCTCAACGATAGGCAGATACGCGGAATGTGCATGTTCGCAGAGTCGTCAATGCTGTACCCGTTCATTCCTGAGCAGAAAGGAAAGCCATCCTACGGATTAGGCTCCTTCGGCTACGATATTCGACTTGGTAAGAAGTTCCTGCTCGCGTCACGCATCGACATCATTGCCGATCCTATCGACTACGATAAGAATCTCTGTCACGTCCTCAAGCGCGATAACGAGTTCATCCTGCATCCAGGGCATCACGTCCTAACTGAGTCCGTCGAGACGTTTAACATGCCTGAGGATGTCTGTGGCGTGTGCTGGGGCAAGTCGTCCTATGCTCGCTGCGGGTTGTTGGTGAACGTAACTCCGCTTGAACCAGGCTGGAAAGGGATCCTCACGCTAGAGCTGGCGAACGTCAGTCCTAATCCGATTCGTCTACACGTTGGGAAAGGAATCGCGCAAGTGGTATTCTTCCGAGGTGACAGGCCAGACAGAACGTATACGGAGAAAGAGAGCGGCGGCATCTATCAAGGCCAGACTGGAGTAACAGTACCGCAGTAAGGAGGCTCATGACGTGTCTACGACTGAAGAGTGAATGCGTACCTGATGGCTTCGTCTGCGGCTTCCATCCGATCTACGAGTACGACGGCTTCCTGTTCGAGGTCCATGGCTATGGCGGTCCGATACCTTTACGGCGCAAAGACCATGAGCCACGGAGGAACATTCCAACTGGTTTCTGGTTTATGTGGAAGAAATTCTGTCGGCTATCAGACGAAGAGAAGATGAAGTATCTGTTCAAGGGGGCATGATGTGTGATCCTACTGTGGGTGTGGTATAATCATGTTGCAGGGAGCTGGACTCGTGGGCCTACTCTGTGCCCGTCCTACAGACGGGAAAGGCTCCTGCAATTCTACTGTAGGAGGTAGAGATATGACAGAGACACAAGACACATCTATCCAAAACGAACGATGGTTGCCAGTTGTTGGCTATGAAGGCATCTACGATGTCAGCAACCTAGGGCGTATCCGTAGGATGAAGAAAGGACCAGGCGCGCTTGTAGGAAGAATCCTGAAAGAGTCATTAGGCGATTGTGGTTATATGGACGTTGGATTGCATAAGGATGGGAGTCAGCACACTGTAAAGGTTCATCGACTTGTATCAGCAGCGTTTCTTGGTGAATGTCCTGACGGGAAGGAAGTCAATCATCGAGATGGCGTTAAGCCAAACAATGCAGCTACAAATCTTGAATACGTGACTCAGTCAGAAAACGCATTGCACGCCTATCGCAATGGATTGAAAGTTGCTGTCCACGGAGAACGACACGGGAGCGCGGTACTTACGGAAGAGAAGGTCCACGAAATCAGGCGGCGGTTGCTAGCGAAAGAAACCCAGGCGTCAATTGCTAAACGGTTTCATGTTTGTCGGGCGACGATTTGCCATATCTCTACAGGAAGAAACTGGGCGTGGTTGAAGGAGGAATGATGGAGACTGAGAAGATTCAGAGGTGCATAGATAATGGGTCTGATATCCGTGATGCACTTGCAGCGAAGGAAGAACTCACAGCCATAGAAACCGCGCTGGCTGCGAAGGATAAGGCGCTTATCGGTGTTGTGGATGACGATGCTGGCAATTCTAGCACAGTGCTTATCCGTGCCCATGCAGAATGGGTGAAGACTGTTACGGGGCATAGCGAGGAATCTCTCGCAGAAGTTGCGGAGTGGTTCAACGCGCTTGCTTGCAGTATAGATACTTGCGAAGCCGCCATCTCCCCACCGACCGAGCCTAAAGAGTGCGAATGGCTCAATGACCCGGCGGACGATTCCAATGACATGTGGCAGACAGATTGCGGCCATGACTTCTCCTTGAACGACGGAACACCATCCGACAATGATATGGAGTTCTGCCATTACTGTGGCAAGAAGCTCGTTGAGCGCGTTGTGGAGAACGATGAATGAACGCATAGGCACAGCTGAGACAGCGAGGATACTTCACTGCTCACTCACTCACGCTAGAAAGCTGATGAGAAAAGCGAAGGCAGACACTAGGCGAGAGTCGCGTGCCGATGGCGGGATACGTATCACGTTCCTGAAGTCAGACGTTGACGCCTACGCTATGGATCATCTATCTGTTAAGCGAGAACGGCATCACGGCAAGGCTGACAACACGCGGAAGATCGTCGCGTGGGCTGACGGGCTGAAACGATGGCCGCACGATAAAGCTATCTTGGCTCACGTATGCGCTGCGTATGGCCGCAGAGATGTGGAGGGCGTAATTGATACTCGGGTGTTTCGTAAGTCGAATGGCAAGTACCTGAGGGCGCTTAGACAACCGGCTATGCAACGAGAAGACACTGACGGGATATTGAGATGAGTTAGCTAGTATGCTATAATAGACAAGCCATAGGAGGCAACATGCCAGCAGTGACTAGACAGTTCCCTTTCTCGCTCAACGTTGAGACAGACGCTGACGTGATAGCATATCTCGATTCGCGAGATAACCGGACAGAGGCAATCAGGAAGGCGATACGATTCTGGATCGCACTAGAGGATGAGAATGTCACGGAGTAACGCAGTACGCGAGGAGGCGTTGAGGCTAGATGGTAATCGTTGTCAGATCACGGGATATGACGGCAGATCCGAGGAAGGCAGGAGACATCTTGAAGTCCATCACGTTCGTCCGCTTGGCGTTGGTGGCAGCGATGAAAAAGATGTAGTGGAAAATTGCATAACGCTACAGGCACATGTACACGTTATGGTCGAGACTGGCCAGCTTGTGATAGCTGAGTGGGATAGATCCAATGGAGTTCTTAGTGTGATTGACAATCAGGATGTTCTTGGGCATGGCGTAGGCAAGGTTGATACGTCTAAGCTGTGGTTTTATCTGCGACACGACGCCGAAGAAGGCGAAGAGATACTCACGCAGCTATCATCGTTCGCTATGCTGGACTCAACTATCGCCGAACGTGTATACAGACTAGGCCAGGTGGTTGCCGCTACGGATCCAGACGCTAGGACGCTGCGGGAATGCCTTGCGTCGAAAGGACTAGACACGCGACGGCTGATTGGCGCGGCGTCACTGTGGGCTAAGAGTCTGGATAACGGCGTCGAGTGGCAAGATGGAACTACTGTGTCAGACTACCGGCGTCTGTTGAAGGAATCTGGGCATGGATCGAAGCGAGAATACTTCTACGTCAAGATCCGAGGAACAGTCAACCGGATAGGGTCGCGGCCTGAAGTCTACTATCGGACGGCATACGAGCAAGAGCTCCGCGACGAGATGGTTATCGGTGATCGCCTGTACAAACTGGCGAAAACCGTATACGGCATCCGAGCCGAGAACGGACATCTGATGCGGCCAGACGGCAGCGAAGAACCGTTCATTCACTTCGTTCCAAAGGAGGCATGATGAAGAAGAAGACAATGTTCAAATTGAGAAATCTAGAGATTCGTGTGAAGCAACTCGAATGCCCTCACAAGAACGTGAGGTTTGATGTGTATAGTGAATACGTTGAGGTGTGTGAAGACTGTGACAAGATCCTTAATAGATTCTACTCAGAGAAGGAATGGCTAGAGGCCAAGCTGGATTATCAGAATGCTAAGTGCAAAGATGCCATTTCTGAGACTGATGCGCGTATACGGCAGCTAAAGGAGGCATGATGTTTAGGCGACTAGATATATGGATCAGCAGAAAGATGCACGCGGGGCGGTGGGCGGCATTCTGGGGCGTTCAATTCGCTGGCTATCTGTTCGTCACTGTATGGGGCTGGGCAACGTTGTGGCTAGTGATAACTGTGCCAGCGTGCGCGATCAGTGCGTTCATGGTGGCAGTCAACTTGAGGCGGATGGGTGAACGATGGGGTGAACGATGAAACGCTGGGTAGGCAGGCACATGAACGCGACGAGGTGGGCGATACTGTGGACGGCTATCTTCGCTGGCTGTTGCTACGGGATTGTATTCGTTGGCATATCGTGGTATCTCTCAGGACTGATACCAGCCGCCGCGATTAGCCTATTCATGGGAGCTGGCAACGTGGGCAGGATTGGTGAACGATGAAACGCTTCCGAGGGCTTAGAGGGCGACAGCGTGATTGCTTCAGCGAGATAGCGACAGGGCGGATGGGCGCACACAATCCGAGGACGCTGGCCGCGTTAGCTGAGAAGGGGCTAATCATGTTCGAGACGAAACGGTTCCTGCTTAACGAAGGCCTCGCCGGTACGCTAGTGCTAGACGTTCCGTATGTGCCGCTGGCTATCCATCAGGAGTGGTGCGAATGGTGCGCGGGGAGTAGTCCTACGCAGAACGACGGCCAGGTATGGGAGGCGTGATGAAAGTCTATCTGATAAGTGATGGCGATTACGAAGACTACACGATTATCGGCGCGTTCTCTACATACAAGAAAGCGAAAGATGCTGCTGAATACTTCAACGCCAATGAACGCATCGAGGAGTATGATTTAGACTCGGAGTTGAAGCAGCGTCCTGCTGGTATGAAAGCATTCTGCGTTGCGATGGACAGAGAAGGCAATGTTCCATTAAGTAAGTGGACGAATAAGATAAATGTGTATGAGTGTAGCGGCGATTATGCAGACAGAAATGTGGTGCAAGGATATGGCGGCAATCCGGCTCACGTAGAGTTCAACGTATGGGCAAGAGACGAAGAACACGCCATCAAGATAGCCAATGAGAAGCGCGGCGGTGTATTGATCGCTGGCGAGTGGCCTGGAGACGAATGAAGCGCATCAGATACGAGTGTGAGAAGTGCGGCGCAGAACACAACGTCCGGTTCCATAGCTGGGAGATACATCCGCGGCGCATGAACTGTACGGCGTGCCTTGAGAAGTCTGCGATGGCGGCAATGATGCCGAGCCCGGCTAACCATTTTCATCCCTCACGAGGAGGTAAGAAATGAGACAGTTTAAGTTAGGCGACGATATATCTGGGAAGACAATCGAGGGCGCGGTTATCAGGAGTTGGGAGATTATTCTCAACCTTGGCGGCGGCGAATTCATCCACATAACGCCTGAACACGATTACGATGATGGTGTCAAGTTAGAGTTTGAGGACGAGCCGAGCAACCTATCGCTTATTAAGGCTGGAGTAATCAGTCAGGAAGAATCCGACGAGATATACGCAAAGCGAGATGCCGAGCGCATAAACCGAGAAAAGGCGCAGGACATGGCAAATCTGCGGCGGCTGATGAAGAAGTATCCAGAGGCAACGGCATGATCCCCGGCCCACGCAGGACTATCGGCGTCCTGATAGCAATCAGCCTAGCATCGCTGGCCGTGTGGGGGATGCTCGCGTTCGTGCGGTGGATGGTGTTCTAAACTGTGTTCTGCACGGCGGATCGGGTATAATGTATCGAGTAAGGAGGCATGAAATGAAATGGGTGAACACTGATGGGCGTATACCGATAAAGAGTTGGTGCGAAGATGTAGAAGACGGCGCTATGCAGCAGGCAATCAACCTGTCGAACCATCCAGTTATGTTCCATCACGTAGCATTGATGCCTGATTGCCATCGAGGGTATGGGATGCCAATTGGCGGTGTCATTGCGTGTGAGAATGCCGTGATCCCCAATGCTGTTGGTGTCGATATTGGATGTGGAATGGCGTCAGTAGAAACGAATCTTACTGGAATGGACGCTGGGCTTATCGAGGACGTTCTTGAGGAGCTTTCATACTTGATCCCGACAGGATTCAATCACCACAAGGAAGATCAAGCGTGGAATGGATTTGATAAGGACCCTGACTTGCCAGTTGTTCAGAGAGAGTTGGCATCTGCAAGGCGACAGCTAGGGACGCTTGGCGGCGGCAATCACTTCATCGAGATTCAGATGGGAGATAACGGCCTTATATGGCTCATGCTCCATAGTGGCAGTCGCAACTTCGGGTACAAGATTGCCAAGGAATACAACCAGGCGGCTATGAAGAGATGCGCAATGTGGCATTCGCAGTTGCCTCCAGGGAATGGCGAGGACTCGCTTTCGTTCCTTCCGATCGGTAGCCATGAGGCAGCGCAGTACATCGACGCGATGAAGTTTGCACTCGCGTTCGCCCAGGCTAATAGAGATGCAATGCTTACGGTATTCAAGAGCGTAGTCAGAGAGATGACTGGCGCTGACTTCATGCGTGAGATCAACATCCATCACAACTTTGCGTCTATCGAGAACCACTACGGAAAGAACGTGTGGGTACATCGCAAGGGAGCAACGCAGGCTAAGAAGGACCAGCTTGGCATTATTCCCGGCAGTATGGGAACGTCTAGCTATATCGTGCGCGGGCTAGGTAATCCAGAATCATTCGAGAGCTGCAGCCACGGCGCTGGAAGGGCAAGCGGACGGGCTGAGTTCAACCGGACGCATACGGTAGAAGAGTGCGAGGCCGACATGGAAGGCATCGTGTTCGGTGGTTGGGGTAAGACACGCAAGGGAACGCCTGACATCAGCGAAGCCCCTGGAGCGTACAAGAACATCGACGAAGTGATAGCTGCGGAATCGGACCTAGTTGAAGTGGTCGTGAAACTGCGCCCGCTCGGTGTGATGAAGGGATAGAATATGAAATGGACGGCACGCGTAGTGAGATACGCACGCAAGCTTGGCGAGGTTTTCTCCGAGTTCAGACTCGGCTCCTTTTACCTCTTCATTCCGCTAGTCGCTGGGTTGACCAAGCGCCTGAGCAGCGGCCTCCGTCCGTTTCGCTGTATACTGTGCAAGGTGATAGCTGATGACTGAGAAGTGGCCGGAATTAACAGATGCGCCTGGAATGTACGTTGCAAACGACTGGTCCGGCTTGTGGGATGGCACGCAGTGGGTATGGGGCGGACCGCCTGAGGAGGTAGAGGATGAATGACACAGCAGCTAAACAGGCAGGCTCTAAGAAGCCGCCGCGCGAAAGAACGAAGGAAGAGATAGAGAGGCAGTTGCTCAAGAAGTGGACGGGAAGAGGTGACTGATGACTGAGAAGCACGCAGGCGGTAGACCGAGGAAGTACGAACTAGATCCGCGCAACGCACGGACGCATCCTGAGCGCAACATGGACGCCGTAGGTAAGTCGCTGACTGATCTAGGCGCAGGGCGTTCTATTTGCGTAGACGCAGATGGAATTATTATCGGGGGCAACGCCGTATACACCAAGGCACAAGAGCTTGGCATACCAGTTCGCGAGATCGAGACGAACGGCGACGAGCTTGTGGTTGTTCGCCGCGTTGATCTGAAGACGGACGATCCACGGCGCAAGGCGCTGGCGTTGGCAGACAATCAGATCTCGACGCTAGGCGAGTGGGACGACGTTGTGCTTGAGGACTTGAAGGGAGAGCTGCTTGGTGAGATAGACTTCGACGTGATGGGATTTGATGGCGTCAAGGAATGGGAGCCGAAGGAGGATGGGCAAGATCTGTCTGATGGCGTAGAGACAGAGAACAAATGCCCGTCGTGTGGATATGAGTGGTAAGCTGACAGTAGTTTCAACATTCGCAGGATGTGGCGGTTCAAGCCTCGGTTACAAGTGGGCTGGATTCCGCGAGCTTCTGGCTATTGACTTCGAGCCTCATGCCGTCGAGACGTTCAAGTTGAACTTTCCAGGCGTTGACGTGTGGCAAGCTGACATCCGCAAGGTATCTGCTGAGAGCGTCCTTGAACGATGTGACATAGAGAAAGGCGTTCTTGATGTCTTAGACGGTTCACCGCCTTGTCAGGGCTTCTCAACGGCTGGTAAGCGGCAAGTGTCTGACGCACGTAACGATCTAGCATGGGAGTTCATCCGATTGATTGAAGGATTGCAGCCGCGTGCGTTCGTGATGGAGAACGTGTCAGGCATGGCAAAGGGTGGAATGCGCGGACGGTTCAACGAGATCCTAGCAGGATTGAAGGCGACTGGCTATCGCGTAGAGGTTAAGAAGCTGAATGCGATGTACTACGGTGTGCCTCAGAGCCGAGAGCGAATTATCTTCATCGGCATGAGAGAAGGGCAAGAGATCGAGTGGCCGAAGAGACAAGCCATCATCACCGTTGGAGATGCGATAGGGCATTTACCTGATGGAGTCCAAGGCAATCATAGTGAGCAGGTAATCGCTGCTTGGCATAAGAGTAAGCCCGCACAATTATTACGGAAGGCCGTAAAGTATGTCGGATCATTCCAATCATGCCGGTTAGGTCCAGATAGACCGGCGCCAACGCAGATCAAAGGGCATAGCCATTGGCACTACAAGGTTCCGCGGAAGCTGACAAGTGTAGAGACAGGAATGATACAGTCGTTCCCTGAGTCGTTTAAGTGGATTGGCGGCGCAGGCAAGATAGTAGAGAGGATCGGCAACTCAGTACCTCCGAAGATGATGCAGGCTATAGCTGAGTGTGTGAAGGCGGTACTTGATGGCCAATAAACCAACAGGTAATCCCAACGGACGCCCGACGAAGTACGACGCTAAGATCCATCCTGGCATAGTGACAAAACTAGCCGCTGCTGGAATGATAGATGAAGACATCGCTAGTGTGCTTGAGATCGACGTGCGAACCCTGTACCGATGGAAGGACGATCACCCTGAGTTTCGCCAGGCCGTGACCGTAGGTAAAGAGAACCCCATCAAGGACGTAGAGGATGCGCTGTTCAGGCTTTGCAAAGGATACGTGTACAAGGAAGACGGACACGATAAGATCAAGCATCCAGACGTGAGAGCGATTCAGTTCTATCTGAAGAACGTGGCTGGCGATAAGTGGAAGGACAAGCACGACGTGAACGCATCTGGCGACATAACGCTAACGGTGGTATATGACGAACCTGAAGATCCATCTTCGTAGGCCGCATCCTAAACAGTCCGAGTTCGTCGAATGCTCTGAGAAGCGTATTATCATTCGGGCTGGCAGACGTGGCGGCAAGACATCCGGCATTGCTATACGTGCCGTTCAGAAGTTCCTAGAGGGCCATCGCGTTCTCTACATGGCTCCTACGCAAGAACAGACGGAGCGATTCTGGTTTGAGATAACGCGCGCGCTTGAGGAAGCTGTCTCAGGTGGCATATTCAAGAAGAACGAATCGTCACGCTTCATCGAGCTACCAGGCACAGAGCAGCGAATCAAGGCTAAGACTGCGTGGAATCCCGATACGGCTCGCGGCGACTATGGCGATGACATTATCCTAGACGAGTTTCAAATGATGGATGAGCGTGTCTGGACGAAGGTATGCGCTCCTATGATGCTAGACAACGATGGGACTACCACGTTCATCTATACGCCGCCTGACTCAGAGGCAGCGGCTAAATCAAGGGCGCGTGATCCCATGTTCGCTGCCCACATGTACCAGAAGGCTGAGGCAGACGACACAGGCCGCTGGGCGTGCTTTCACTTCACCTCTCACGATAACCCGTACCTGTCAACCGTAGCACTAGATGAGATAACGCTTGACATGGATGATCGTTCTTACCGTCAGGAGATTCTAGCTGAGGACATCTGGGAGACGCCTGGCGCACTATGGACGCAGGATATGATTGATGCCTATCGAGTTGATGAGGATGTAGCGCCTAAGTTTTGGGAGGTAATCGTCATCCCGATTGATCCCAGTAAGTCGTCTAAGCCAGGTAGCGATACGTGTGGAATCGTACCATGTGGACAGGACGCGCTTGGTATCGTATACGCGCTTGAGGATCTGACTGAGGTAGCACCTCCTGAGCGATGGGGAGTTACTGCTGTCGATGCTGTCAAACGATGGGAGCCATTCTGCAATGAGATATACATCCTCGTTGAGTCGAACGCAGGCGGAGAGATGATCCGCACGACGATCAATCCGATTGCTAAAGAGATGGGCGTAGAGCGCGCGATGATCTCGATGGCTCCACTAGCGAAGAATCAAAACATGATACCGTCAATACAGAACAAGTACGTCAGGGCGTTGCCTGTCAAATCCAGGTGGGGACGCGCTAAGTGTGGTATGATTGGGCATCAGCCGAAGCTAGAATACGATCTGTGTAACTGGATAGACGGCGCGGCGTGGAGTCCAGGTGGTATGGATGCAATGGTGATTGGCATGAGGCGTCTGCTTCAGTTGGACAAGAAGGAAGGCGGACGAGCTGAGATGATTGATTGGTGAGGAGGTAGGATGAAAGAGCAACGCATCAAGATGATAAGCGGTGACGAACAAGATGCGCTTACATCGTGGAAGGATGTCTGCTTCTGGCAGGCTGGACAGCGAAAACGAATCAAGCGTATGTACAGGAAGCGAGTTCGTAGGCTATGGCGTGAAAATCGTAACCGCCTATCCATGCAATAAAATGATTGTCGACACGCTTATAAAGTACTGAGGAGGTAGGATTGCCGATACTACGAGACAACATCATCGTCCTAGACGACATGGTTAAGGCGTTCGACGTTGAGCAGCCATCACGAGGCTCAGAGACAACCGCGTTTATCAAGCGATGGCGACGCAAGGAACTAGAGAAGGAACACGGTGGCGGGTGTCATAAGTCATTGGCGGTGAACGGAATCAACGCCGCGCAGATTGAGACGATCAGGAATAGCAAGAAGTTTCGAGACGCGCCGAAGATGGGAGGTAGTCGTGACAGTACATTACGCGATTAAGTTCGTGATAATCTTCTTCGCTGTATACGGGTTATTGGCGATTATTACGAGGCATCATAGGAGGTAGGCGTGATGGAACATAGAGAATACGCGAACCTAAAACGATCCGTCTTCGAGTTCAATGAGAAAGAGGTTACGCAGGCTCTTGTTGAATCGCTCGAAGATGATCGGCCAGAGAATGATTATGACGGCAGGTGGGAGCTAGAGTTCATCCATCCGTCAATGAACGACTGGGATGGATACATAATGCGCTTGAAGTGGACGAAGCACAGCGGGTTCACTAAAGATGATCGTTCTACAGTATAGTACCAAATCTATATAGTTCACACATCTATTGTAACAACGCCCAACAAGTGGTACTCTTACCAAACGAGCGAGATAACCGGACTTCGCTCAATGAGGGTGAGATATGGGGCGCTTCAAGAACATCGTCCTAGACTGGGCAAGTGACGGGCCACGCGTGGCCTTTGCTCATTTATTGGCTCCAGAAACCCGCTCGCAAGAGATCAGGACAACGCCTTCGATCCAATATGGCGTTGAGAAGTGGACGGACTGGAATACGAAGAAGGCAGTATTAGAGGGCTACGAGTCTCACTGGCTCGTGTATCGGCTTACATCGTTCAGGGCAAACGCAGTACGCTCGGCTATCCTAGTCGCTAAGGACATCAATACGGGAGATCCAGTACCAGATACTCACCCTGCAGCTAAGATGATTGCCAATCCTAACCCGCGCATCTCGATGAACGAACTAGAGTTCAGGGCAGAGTTGTTCCTGTGCATGGCTGGCGACGCTTACTGGTATGTCAACAAGGTAGGCGACAGCATCCGGCTAGATCCTCTGAGATCGGATAGGGTGTCGATTAAAGCCTACCGCGATAAGCTAGTCTACTTCTACACGCTACCGAACGAAGATCCCGTACCATTCGATGAAGAAGAGATTGTTCATATCAAGAACTATTCGCCGTCGGATGATCTATTCGGGATGCCGGTGCTAAGAGCGAACGCTCGACTGGTTGACACTGGCAACGCATACACTGACTTCAACTACAACGCGATGAAGAATGGCATGTGGCCGAGCGGTGTGCTTGCAACTGAGAAGCTAGAGACAGAGCAGTACAACCGTCTCATGAAGCAGATCAAAGATACGAAGGAAGGCCCGGCGAACGCTCGACGCTTGCTAGTCATTGAGGATGGCAAGTCGTGGACGCCTACAACGCCGACGCCGCAAGACATGGACTTCATGGGCGGCACGAACCTCACGAACCAGGAGCTATGCGCTGGCTTCGGCGTATCGTCTGAGGCTATCGGGCTAGTGCCTGCGAAGTATGAGAACGCACGAGCGATGAAGCGAGCAGCTTGGGAAGACACGATTATCCCTGAGCTGAATCTGCTCAAAGGTGCGTTGAATATCCAGCTCGCCAACAGACACTTCGACGGCATCTACTTCGACTACGATCTATCCAACTCTCTTCCGATGGTTGAAGCTCGGAGAGAGAACGCCGAAGAAGGTAAGAAATACTTCGACATGGGCATCTCAACGAAGGCAATCAACGAGCTACTAGGATTTGGCTTCGATGAGGCTGACTGCCCAGATGAAGGGTATATATCTGTCAAACTACTTCCAGTTGGCACTACGCGAGAAACTGACGGCGAGAGACATATCCGCGCTACTGACAGTGTGAGAGATGCCGCCTACCGCTCAGTGGATCGTAAGCGCCAAGGATGGGAGCGTGGAGTGGCAGACAAGATCAGCTCTCTGTTTACGGTGGAGTCGTCAGCGGTGGTCAAAGCTGTCACAAATGGACGGAAAGATACCGACTCGGCTATTGAATCGCAGCGCGGCGCGTGGATAAAGACACTCACCGCCGTATACAGAGCAGTTATTGAGGACTTCGGCCAGGAGACGTATGACGAACTGACGAAGAGAACTATCAGCGTACTCGAGTCACGCGACTACGATCCGTGGGATGACGAGATTCAGAAGTACGTGAATGCACAAGTCGCCTCTCAGATCGACTACATCCAAGAGACGACGAAGAAGAAGATACGCGCTATCGTGCTTGAAGGTATCAAGGACGGAAGCAGCAACGTACAGATAGCCAAGAGCATCAGGGGCGTCTACAACGGATGGGAAGCTGGCACAGAGGTATACAGGGCAATGATGATAGCACGTACTGAGGTTCACCAAGCGTCAGGCACAGCGATGCACAACGGAGCTAAGCAGTCAGGCGTGGCCAAAGAGAAGGCATGGAGCAACGCTGGCGACAATCGAGTCAGAGATGCGCACCTAGACAACGGAGCGCAGAACTTCATACCGTTTGATGACGTGTTCCAAGACGGTGCTGACTATGCCGGTGACGGTACAGACGATGTTAACTGTAGGTGCGCAATGCTCTACAGGAGCGGACGATGAACTATCTGAACCTGCAAGTCGCGAAGAAGAAGGCCAGACGCCAGGCGCAGCACATCGATGACCTTGGGGTCATGGGCGAGGCATGGTGTGTTGGGTCTGAATACGAGAAGAAGCTACGGCGTACCCGCGTACCTTGCTCGTGCTATATGTGCGGCAATCCTCGTAGACATTGGAAAGGTAAAGACAGGCTGACGCTTGCTGATAAACGACAGAACGATATAGCGCGGATTCAAATCGACAGCGCACTAGGACAGGCGGGATAGATGAATCACAGCGAAGCAGAGCAGATAAAGACGTGGCGATGCGGAACTGATGGGAGCGCGTGCTGCTCGTGGCGAACTATCGCTAAAAAGGCATCTGAGTTGTGGCCCGAGAAGGATATATGTTCTGGGAATCAACTCTTCGGGATGAAGCTATGCGAAGAGGCGAGCGCGATTCTTGGCGAGGACATAGACAAATAGGAGTAGGTGATAGATATGGCTGACACAGTAATTACAGCGACGATGACACATCCCGGCCCGACTGGGTTGCGGGATTCGATGGCGCCTGCTCTTGTGACTGGGACGTATGAGGCGAACGATACCGACTACCATGCGATGATCTTCAACACGATGGGCAAGCGATACATCACGTACTGCGTAGACAATCCATCTGACAAAGACGTGACGGTGACGATCTACGGCGCGCCTGCTATCACATCCGCTGTAGGAGATCCTGGCGTCTTCCTTATCGGAACATCGGTTACGTCTTCGGCGACAAGCTACGAGGAGGCAACGACTGATGAGGGTGCGATGTTCTTCATCATACGATGCACGTCTGCGGTGGCCTCTGCGACTGGTACTACTGTCACAGTGCACGCGCACTTAATGCAGTAGGCGAAGGATTCTTAGCAGCAGCATAGGGAGAAATATGACACAGCCAGAACGAGCATTCGAGGTAAGGGTCGCGGAGGACGATGGCGAGCCAGGGCGAATCGAAGGACTTGCCTCTGTGTTCGGTGTGGAAGATTCTCACGAAACCATATTCGACGCGAGAGCATTTAAGAAGACGCTCAAGGAACGCAAGGGCAGAGCGCCGATGGTGTGGATGCACGATGCCGCTACGCCGATTGGACTCGCTACGCTAGAAGAAGATGAGGATGGGCTACGCTTCGTTGGGCAGCTTGATCTAGACGTACAGCGTGGCGCTGAGGTATACAGCGGGATTAAGAAGGGCTACATCACACAGATGAGCCATTCCTTCCAAGGTATCAAGAGCAAGATGGTGAAGGGCGAGGACGGTAGAGAAGTCCTTCACTATACCGAAGTCAAGTTATATGAGATCTCGCCGGTGACAGCGAACTTCGCATCCAATGAGAAGGCTGTTATCACGGGAGTGAGAATTGAAGAGCCACAGGAAGAGCCGATGCTCATTCCCGATGGCATACGATCGCAGATGGATCGGATCGACGCACTCCTTGAGCCGTCCAACGACACTCGAACGGAGCCGCATGGCAAGCCGGGCAACCACTTGCAAGGTATCCAGACGCAGGTTGACAGGATCGCAAAACTTAGGAGTGTGTAGCATGGCAGAGAAAGACGAGAGAACAGATCAGGAGAAAGCACTTGAGCGCGTAGAGGTACAACTCAAGGGTGTGGCCGACGTGCTTGAAGGCGTACCTGAGACAGTGAAAGAGGAAGTCGAGCGGCGCGTCCAAGAGATCACCGGCGACGCGAAGGGCCAGCGCGAAGAGATGGAGGAGAAGTTGACTGCTGTAGAAGAGCGGCTAACCGCTGCGATCCAAGAACAGCAAGCGCCTGAGAATGGCAACAACGAAGAGCGCGAGGAAGACTACGGCTATGGCAACGAAGCCGGTGGCTTTGACGACATGGTAGCTGAGGTACGCGCAGCCGGACAAGGCATGGGCATTCCTGAGCGATTGAGCAAGATGCACAAGGGCGAGGTTGAACGACGTAGCCTTGACACGCTGACAGGAACAGGCGGCGGCTTCTGGATGCGCCCTCAGTTCTCAGATCAGCTATTGCAGATTCCAGAGAACTCGCAGTTCTTGTCTTCGCTTATCCGCGAGCTCCCTCCGACGGATCCGCCGAATGCTGAGTTTACGTTCAACGCATTCGATCAGTCTGGCTCGAAGGGTGTATACGGTGGCGTGGCTGTCTATTCGTCCAAGGAATTGGCCGACGTGACTGAGACGAACACACCGACGATCATGCAGGTGAGCTTCAAGCCTGAGAAGACTGGCGTATTCTGGTCCGTATCTGAAGAGGCTTCGGCGAACATCCCGCAGATGGGATCAATGATGCAGCCTCTCGTTAATGGCGCCATCATGTCATATCGTGACGACAAGATTCAAACGGGGACAGGCGCAGGCGAGTTCAAGGGATTCGCTTCCAGCCCTGCTATGATCTCCATTGCACGTAGCGTAGCCTCTCAGGTGAACTACGTCGATCTAGTCAACATGATCGCACGCATGATGTCTAATGGCGGAGGGAGCTTCGTCTGGGTATGCCAGCGAGTCTCGATGCTTCCTCAGCTTGCGACGCTTACCGATGGTGCTGGGCAGCTCATCTACACACGAGATGCCAACAGCGCGATCCCTACGACTTCACTGATGGGGATGCCAATCTTCTTCAACGAGATTAGCCCGACGCTTGGTACTCAGGGTGACTTGCGATTGCTGAACTTGGACTACTACATGAGGAAGCCTGGAATGGGTGCAACGCTCAAGAGCGATAACACCTATGGCAACTTCAAGTCTGGCGAAGAGACGCTGCGAGTGGTGTACTACGACGATGCGAAACCGTGGATCACTTCCGCTCTCACGCTTCGTGATGGCACGAATACTGTCAGCCCGTTCATCGAACTGACAGACGTAGCATAGAGAGAAGTCTAGCCCTACGGGGCGAGGAGAACTAATATGCACATGATTAGAGAAGGCGTGAAAGTAGATTGCGGTATCAAGCCCAGCGATAACGCAACGGGCATTGCCGGTGAATACTTCCGAATGGATACGTTCGCCAAGGCTAAGTTCCACGGTGTAGTTCGTGGACAGCTCACAGGGGCCACATCGACGCTGACAGTATATGAAGCGACTGATGCCACCGGCTCGGATGCGGCGGCACTAGGCGCGGCTCTGACGTTCACACAGGGAAGCAAGGTGAACATGGCACAGATCGCGTGTGCTGGTACTACGTCCGTGGCAGACACGTTGATCCTTACGCCGTATTACTTCAACGGTGAAGGGACTATGACTGCCGGTACTGCGTTAACGTTTACCGCTGCTGCTGCTGAGAACCTGTCAGAGCGAGAGTGGGATCAGTCAGGTAACGCAACTGCCGAGGGCGCATCCATCGCAGCGTGCATCAACAGCACGGCGTATGGTGTGCCTGGACTCTTGGCTACTGCTGATACCGGCACGGTAACGATCACTTGCACTGAACCAGGCGGCGGCGACCGTCAGGTATTGTGTGCTGATAATGGAACCGGAGCATTCGACATCACTGAGTCCGCTGTTGCCAAGCTGGTAGTCACTGACTTGATTCAGATGGCAGACTTCGAGGTGTACGTCCAAGACTTAGATCGTGATGACGGCTTCACTCACGTCGGAGCAGCGTTTACCGATCTGGAAACTACCACTTGGTCATGCTGCATTCTTGAACGCGCGATGGCTGGGTATGGTCCAGTTGGCCAGGCAGTATCGGTAACTGACACATCCGCATAGGAGGGATCATGGTAGATAAGCTAAGACCGAAGAGCGTTCGCTCGCCGGGTGATCCCTGTGCGTGGGCGCAAGAGCAAGTCGGCTCGATCTCTGAGACGATTGAATATTCAGACGTATCTAACCTGACGGGGACGGTTGCCATTGGCACTATCCCCGCTGGGGCTACGTTCCTTGGATGTAAGGTGTGGGTTGTTACCGCATTCAACGCAGGCGCTACAGACGCGCTTATCGTTGGCATCCCGACTGACACAAACTACTTCATCGAAGACGGACAGCCTACATCAGCCAATACGGAAGTGAACGAGGTAAACGTACTCGATTACGAGCCGACTGCTGATGTTGTTGTCTCGGCAATCTATACGCATACGAGTACAGCTCCGACGACTGGTAAGGCCGTCGTGACTGTCTCGTTTACGCAGCCACTCTAGGAGGGCGACATGCGAAATACTGAACGCAAACGATTTATGGCGTGGACATTCGTAGCCCTCTTCATCGTTGTGAGCTTGGTGGTATTCGCCAAGACTAACTACTTCGACAATATGTACGTCGAGGGAGACATCACGCTTGATGGTGGCATTACTGGCGACGTAGTTGTAACTGGATCGCTATCGTCTACTGTACCGGCGAGCTATATTGCTTTGCTTGGTAGCGTAGAGGTTGACGTACAGACTACATCCGACACGTTGTTATATACCGTCCCGGCTGGTTATTCATGCGTCATTACCAAGATCGTTATCCGCTCTGCTAACAAGAGCCTCGATCAAGATACAGACGCGACTAGCAATATCGGGTTTGCTGCGGCTACTGATGTTGTAGCCAGTGGTGACATCTCGAAGGTGCTAACTGCAACAACTTCGTGGGCTGAGCTGACTATCGGCACAGCACCTGTTATTGGCACAACTACGCAGGCACTTAACTGGCACACTACTACCGGATGCACAACCGCAGACTCTACGTTGCAATGTGAAGTATTCGGCTACTTGTACTAGGAGCGATATGAACAGAGCGGCTGTAACTGCCTCCTCAGCAATAGGGGTCATCACTGGCCCCTACGCTCTGTTTCAGGAGGAGATATGAAAGTTATCCTAGCAGAAGATCGAACGATCAAAGGCAGGAAGTTTGAAGCTGGCGACGAGGTTATCGTCAACAAGGAAGTCGGAACGCGGATGGTAGATGAAGGTATCGCTAATCGCGTGATCGACGTTGTTGAGAATCGAGTAGTAGGCAAGAGCGTATTCAATGCGCATAAGGTTGTGAGATAGATGGCTAAGTGTCCAGGCGGCAAGATCGGCTCAGGCGGGAAAGGTAAGGGACTCGGAACCGGCGGCGGTAAAGGTCCGATTGGCGTACCGAAGAGGTAGGAGGTAGAGATGTCTGGAGTGGATATAAAGATCACGATCAACAAGGAAGAGATCCTTCGTGATCTTGACGAGATCCAGAAGAAGGCTGAGGAAGTAGGCAAGGTGCTAGAGAAGCTGAACGCGCCTGTATGTCCATGCCCGATGCCGCCATATACACCGTGGCCTGGTTATCCGTATTACACTTGGGAAACTCCAGACACAACGTGTGGTACTACAAGTGCGAATACAGATTGCAACATTACAGTTACCTACACGGAAGTACATAGCACGCCTACAGGAGAGTAGATATGGCAGACGGTCCAGTGTATACAGGTTTATCTTGGGCGACTTACACGTCTCTAGTGCGTGCCTATTGCGGCGTCGATGGATCGGATCACGACGCTCTGCTTACGGTGCTATTCAACGCATCGAAACGTAAGGCAGACGAATACCTCAACAACCCGTTCACTGAGATCGTGCCGACTGTCGTATTCGATGGCGTGGTAGCAGACGACTATATCATCGTCAACGGCAAGACATACACCTGCAAGGCGGCGGCTGATGAGGACGAACTGGAGTTCGCGCTTGGTGCTACTGACTCGGATACCGCTGACAACTTCGCGGCCTATGTGAACTCTACGTCGCTAGGAGGCTCTTACGGGGCTACTGGAGTCGCTGGAGTGACTGCGGCTAACACTAGCGGCTCGGTTACGCTAACAGCCGACTACGGCAACGCTGACGGCATCGTAGTGACTAGCTCGGATGACGACACGCTACTGGCTAGAGACGTGCTTACATCGAAGACGATACCTGAAGACGTGAATCAGTGGATCTATCAGCGAGTACGACGGCACTTCAGGAACCGCTCTGCGTTGATGTCAGAGTCGCAGTCTGGCATTGGGCAGAACATGTACGTGTCGATGAAATCCGAGGAGTCTGGAATGGCGGATACGTTCGACACGATTAGCCATCTGAGACTAACGCCGGGGTTAGGATGAACGCAGATCAGCGGATAAGGATTGACACAGGCACACGGACTACCACGGCCACCTCTCCACAGGGCACGTGGGTTACGGCTTCGTCTGATACTCGTTGGTGCGAGGTGTCGTCTATTAGCCCGGCGATGGCCGTTCAACGGTATCAGATCGAACTTGACGCAGTAGTGCGCAAGGAATTCAGATTCTACGATAAGCCGACGATCACGCTTGGCGGATCGCGGTTTGTGTGGTACACGAATGGGAGTGACGACTATCTCAAGATCTACTGGCCGAAGAGTTCGCCAGTGAACGCAGACGGTGAAAGCAGAATGACGACGGTACTAGTTGAAGAGGATAGGGAAGGTGAGAAGATCAGTGTCTAAGATGTTCGTGTCCTTTCTTCCAGCGGTGACAGTCGCCATCGAAGCGACGGGAGCTAGGGCTATTCGTGCTACTGCTGACATTGGGCGCAATCAGACAGTTGAGAATCTATCAGGCGGACGATCTGGGCGCACGTATCGAGTGCCAGGAACGAGCGTGATGTATACCGCGTCTGCGCCGGGAGAGTTCCCAGCCGTACAGACTGGAAGATTGAAAGGCAGCGTGAGGATCCTACCGAGCGGCGGCGACTTGTTGATTGGCACTGATGTTGAATACGGGCTGTACCTTGAGAAGGGTGGCGGCGGCGGGCGCGATACGTCTGGAAGGTTCACAGCAGGCATGAAGCGCCCATGGTTGAAGCGTTCACTGGATCAAGCTAAGCCTGCAATGATACTTGAGCTAAACAAGAGGTGGTTCTAGTGGCGGCTGTTGAGACAGGGCAAGCAATCATCACTGCGCTATGGACTCGCATTACGTCTGACGCAACGATGAAGAGCGTAATGGGAACGCCTGTATCTCTCTACCGAGTTATGGGGCCCGCCGATCCTTCGATGCCGTATTTCTGGCATAGGCTCGCGTTGAACGGCGACATGTTCCACAGCACGCATTCCTACTTTCTTGACTTGTGGTATTACGGAGTTGATTCAGCGGTCCCAGATCAGGCGATAGACAGAGCGAAGATTCTATTACACGAGTGGCGATTTACCACGGCGAACGATGAAGCCGGTGGGCTGTTGAGTTGGTTCTCTGGCGGCTACATCCCAACGGATGTATCTAAC
>Ga0222634_1000299_pt1 | contig 26390 bp, 33 predicted proteins | sample AntAcemetageno50_FD_179807 | JGI IMG/M metagenome (GOLD analysis project Ga0222634, IMG submission 179807) | Saline water microbial communities from Ace Lake, Antarctica - #50 | ecosystem: Environmental > Aquatic > Non-marine Saline and Alkaline > Saline | place: Antarctica: Ace Lake | collected... | reverse complement strand
AACTTGTCAGAGTCCACGGCCGACATCGAAAGACGCTTCAGAGCTTCAGCCAAAGACTCGGGTCCCAGACCTCTCCGCATCCTTCTGAGCCTGAGCCTGAGCCTGCGCCTGCGCCTGCGCCTCCGCTCTTCAGAAGTTTCTCCCGCTCCACTCGATGGCCCCTCGTCGTCGTCGTCTTCTTCGTCTTCTTCTTCTTCTTCAATATCTTCGTATGAAAGGTCCATCTCACCCACCATCTCGTTGGCAAGAGCCTGCATGGCAGCGCCCCTCTTCTTACCTTTTTCCCCCCCCTCCTTTTCGTCCTTCCGCATGGCATCTTCGATCTTTGCCCCCTCGTCCTCTGCGGCAGTCTGCGCAGCACTCTCTTCCACAGCGCGCATCTCCTGCTCCTTGCGAACGGCAGCCCGAATTTCGGCCTCCTTCTTTTGCGCAGCCATGCGCTTCTCTGTTTGCTCCTGCTGTTCCCTGAGCTGGTTTTGCATCTCTAAATTCTCGCGCTGCACATTCCGAACTGTATCCTGCAGTTCGTCCACGGCAGTGGCGAGGGAATCGGCGTCCCTGCCCACCTCGAGGTCCCTCCTGCACGCCTCCAGCTCCTGCTGGCACTTCTGCAGACTGGCCCCCAAGTCATTGACTTCCTTATGCTTTTGGACCAGCAAAGCGAGGTATGGAAAAAAGTATGGAACTTCCCAACCGCGCCCCACCCGCAGACTATTTGCCATACACAACGACCGAACCGTGTGGTCGGGTGAAAACCAGTCGCCCGATTCGCGGTGGCGAGCAATTGCTCCTGCGACCTTGATCTGAGGAATCACACAAAAACGCGTTGACCCCACATCCACCAAATCTTCTTCCTTCATCCGAAGCATGGGCTCGCCTTCGTCTTTCGTCAGGGCGAATCTGTCCATGAGCTCCCGCTAGTTCATCTGAAGTCCAATCATAAAGGCGCGCGCCGCTTTTGCTTCTTGCGATTCGCCGCCTGTGAGCCCACCCTCGTCCTCTTTCTCGCTCCTGGAAGAAATCACAGCTTCGCTCGTGTCATCGAAACGAGAGAGAGCACTCACAAGCTCACTCTTGACAGTGTTTATCTCGGCCAGGGTTCGGTTTAGGTCCTCCATGGTGTCTCGAAGCTGGCGAAGCCGCGTGCTGGGATCTCCCGTGCCAATCTTGTCCCGAACCACGCGCCACTCCTGCCTGCACTTCTCATGGGCAGCTCTGCATGCCGACAGGGCCTCTTGATCTTCTTCAATCCTGTCCTTCCATGTTCGGACCTCCGCCCTAAAATGTTTGATCGTGGGAATGTCGCCGTACTCCATGAGCTGCCCTCCTGCTCGCGCGCAAGCATCCTCAGCGGCAAGCACTGGGTTACCCCAGGTGCGGCGCACCAGTTCGGGCCCGATAAATCTGAGTCCACCGAGGCGCTCGAACGCTGCAAACCCGTACGAGGCAATGGAATCGCTGAACTGAGAGTACAGGCGCCTGAGCTCGTTTTCGGTGTTGTAGCAGAAGAGGGGCTGGTCCTCGGCGGTTTCATTGGGATTCCAGACGACGTGCTCTGCTTCGTGACTTTCGCTGATCTTGGTCACGTCTGGGACAATTGATTTGAAGTGCCCCAACGGCGATGCCATTTGTCAATACAGGTGAAAGGCAAAAACGATTAAAACTATGGAAGATCGACCAAACCCAAAAGGGTATGGTGTAACCACCGCCATCTGGGGGCCTCCCACCTGGAATATTTTGCACGCATGCACCCTCGCAGCAAAACCAAAACATGCACGGGCGGTGCACCAATACATGACTGCATTGCAGCCAGGGATGCCATGTTTCTTCTGCAGAGCTTCGCTGCCAATCTTTCTACAGCAGATGCGCGATACTTCAGGGATGCGGGTGGATGACCACGTGAAGCGTGGCACAGCCTTTCGGTGGAGCTTCGATCTGCACAACCTGGTGGCAGACAAACTAGACAGGCAGGCATTCGAAGACAGAGCGGCGAAAGAGGGTATGAGTAATGCTGCTATTCGCTTGCACATCGAAAAACACCTGTACCGAGGAAAAAGGCTTCCGTTCGAGTGCCTGGAGAGGCGCCTGCGCACTCGCGAAAACTATGGGCTGGTGGCAGCCGACGTGTTTGAAAACATGCAACTCTTCATTCTACAGCTCGGGCCAGGGCGAACAACATCTGCCGAAAGGGTTGGGGCCCTGCAAGCGTACTTTGCGGCGCTGGCAGACATGATCGAAATATGCGCACCTAGCTATCGACTCGTCGAAGCAGTGCGCGACGTGGCACGGTGCGCTACGAGTAAGACCGCGTGGACGGAACGAGACATGTACGCCCTCGTCTGGCTGGCACGCTACAACTATGAAACGCCGCCGAAATTTCGTCTTGGCAACTTTGAACGAGGAACCTTGTGTAAAGCTTCGTACGATTCGATTTAGCGGGCGCGCTCGAAGCGTTGCGCCAAAGGGACATGCACATGAATGCTCCTTCACGACGTTCGAGCGCTGCACAGACGCATGGCTTCGATGAAGTCATCGTCTAAGAAATCGCTATCAATCCAGCGCAGCACACGATCCTCAACCTTCTCCTTCAGGCTCGCGATAATTGATTGGATGTGCGAATCAGAGTGCTCCACAACAAGATCGTAATCCAGTTCTCCCTGGCAATACTGAAGCTGCCTGCAGCGCTTCATTTTAGTGGCGGCCATGTACAGGCGCATCTGCGGCTCTTCGTTCGGCCAAGGAGTTCCTCTCTTGTTGATGTTGGGCAGCTTCGTCCTGGTCTTGACCTCAATGACTTCTTGCAGGTCATTGTCTCGCCCGTCCACGCATCCGACAATGGTGATGTGGGGCGTGACATGGAGATGTGGGATCCAATCTTCTGTTCCCATGTATCGCACCCTGCTAAACACCTTTCGACCCGTAAGCTCTTCATACAGTGCGATGGCCTTGAACTCCTGCACTTGCCCGCGGCGCATCCGACCACCCGACCTCTTGGTCAATTCCAAGGTCCGCTCCAGGAATTTTGTTTGGGTCAGGTCGGACGAGGCAGCATCCGCTTGGACCGCTGGTTTGGATTTTGCTTGCACACGGGCCTTTTTGCGAATGCGTTCCTCGAGCTCTTCCGTCTGCCCCTTTTCCACCAGCTTGACTTCTGCGTGCGTGTCGATGGCTTTCGCGATCTCAGGACTCTCCTCTCTTACGCGCTTGTGGGCGACCCGTGCCGCATCGGCAACTAGGATGCGGGCAGGTGCTGATTTCACGACGGGGTCCTCGCTTCGGATGTGCTTGAGTGCCAGCTTCGCCTCTGCCGAGAATTCGCTCGGTTTGCGCCCTGCACCTATTTCTTCGGCAACAAGGTGGCGTGCGCGGTCCAACGCCGTGACTTCTTGTTTTTCTTCTGCTTGGTGCGATTGCGTCTGCAATGCTTTGTATTCTAAGTTTGCAGCTTCTGCCTCTGCTGCTGCTTTTGCTAAATACTCCGCGAGTTCTGTTGCTTCGCGTTGTATCTCGCTTACTGCATCTTCGTCAGATATGTCTCCTGTAATGCATGCGATTTGCAATTCATCGGCGCCTTCTTCCGCGCGTGCAGCTTTGGAAGCTTCTCGTTCTGCTGTGACGGTCATTGAAGCAGCTTTTTCTTCCGCTTTTCTTATCTTTGCATCCATGGCCCCCTGTTCCTTTTGAACTTGAGCATAATGCGCAGCAGCCACATATGATTCGTATCCCTCCAGCATCTGTGCCCACAGGGACTTGCAGTGTCTCTGGATTACATGCAGAAGCTTGTCGGTGATTTGTGTCTGGTCCGAGCAGAATCGGTTCTTGCCGATGAACGTCGCGACGCTGCTAGCGCCTATTTTAAGCACAAACGGTGGTGCACGAATCTCCATTTGCAATAAGCTGTGCAACGAGCAGTACAAACCATCCGAGCAAGCGCCTCCTGCAAGGTTCCCCTCGATTCTCACTTTTCCATCAGACGAAAATTTATGTGGGTGGCTTGTGTGAATTGTGGCCGCCCTTACAGTACTCATCCTGCGCCACGCCCAGCTTTTTTGCCTCTGCGTCGCAACATGCTTTCGTGTGGGTCGTACTTACTTCCACAACTCGCTTGCCAGTGCTCGGGTCGAAGTGAAGGCCGCAGAGCCGTTTGCCGCACTCGAAGCAAAACTGCCGCCCGCACCCGACGCTCTTCAAAAATGTGTTGTTCTCAATGAGGCCGCAACACACCCAGTTGCAAGCTTCATTTTTTGCCCATTGCACGTCACACCACGGGCAAGCGGTGACTCGAAACGGGAAGGTTGGAGGGTGTGGTGCCGACAATGTTTTTTGGGGGAACGCTAATTTAGGCTTTGACTCCTCTTCCATTCTGATCTCTTTGTTCCCAAATCATGGAAGAGTCGCCAAGTTCCGACATGATTGTGATGACCCCTGCCATAACCCAGCAGGCACGGTCAGAGTGGAAGCACGGGTCGTTCGGTCTGCGCCCCGACGCCTCGGTGTGCGAGCGAGTCACAACAAACAAAATAATTGATGTCGAGCTCAACGATGTCGTAGCGGTCGACTACTGCCCCCCACACATTAAAAACCCTCTGGAGCAGGATGAGTACGACGAACTCAAGGACACCCGCGAGTTCAAGTATGGCAAGGTATGTAACATCCTCATGTTTGGGACTGACGTCAACACTGGTGCAAGCGTCGCCGTGCGCGCCCATTCTTTTAAGCCATGGACCCGCCTTCTGTTCGAGGACTCAGTGCCAAAGTCGGACCGAGCGCGGATCCAAACCGATCTCATCGAAAGACTCTGTGGCAATGTCCGCAACCTAAAGGCGGCATCGGTGGGATGCGAGTGGAAGAAGATGCCCAAGATGTATGGCTTCTACCTGGAGAAGGACGAAACGACGGAGCGCCCGCAGAGAAAGCGCTTCGACATCCTTCAGCTGTCCTTCCCGACGGTGTCTGCTTGCAGGCGCTGCACATGGTGGCTCAAGAAGAACAAGCCGAGCCGAACCGAGCTGACAGACGAAAAAACCACGCCAGACATCAAGGCCATGTGCAGAAACGGCATCAATCCCGCCGACATTTGTCGCGTGTCAAAGTTCACCGCGGTGGAAGATGCCAGCAAAGTTTCGAACTGCCAAATCGAGGTCGAGTGCGCCCTGGATGACATCTCCAACGCTTCCTAGGAGTACGCCAAGAAGGGGAAGTCTGCCGCCAAGGTCATTTGCTCCTTCGATGGTGAGATGTACAGCCACACTGGGGCATTTCCAAATTAGTTCAGGGGCGATTACACGTTCTGCCTGTCCTCTGTGTTTTGGCGCACGGACCAGCGCCTGGAGGACGGAAAACCCCGCCTGGTGCGCGTGATTTACTACAGGGGCGAGGTGGCCATCAAGAACGACTTTATGAGCGACGGCAATACCTTCGTGTTCTGCTTCGACACAGTCAGAGAGATGTTCGAGGCGTTCCGAGACGACGCATGCATTCGAGTCGATGCCGACATTCTGACTGGGTGGAACATCTTTGGGTTCGACATCCCGTTCATGATCGAGGAGTACCAGAACCAGTTCAAATCTCTCGATTCCCGACTGACGATGCGCGATGCTCGGCGGGCTGCTCGCGAGTTTGCGTTGTGGAAGAAGGAGGCATTCTTGGGAGGGGCGGACCTGCATTTTCCTCAAAACTTTGCGTTTGGCTACTGGAACCGCGTCAAGGACACGCTCGGGTCTATTTGGCACGACGGGAAGCGCGTGCGAGACATCGTGTGGGACACATGGAAAAAGGTGCTCAAGGAGCGGTTTCTCTTTGCGACGAGCAAGGGCGCAGACACGACTCCTGCCATGGCGCGAAGTGCCGCTCGATCGGCGCACCGCGTGTTGACCGAGATCCTCGTCAAGCTGCGTGTCGAATACCAAGCACTGAAGAAGAAGGAAAAGTTCAAGACTCCGCCGAAGGTGACGAAGGGTGGCTGGTCAGGGCTGATATTGAAAACAGCACCGCATTACATCACACTAGCGAAGACGATTGCATCGCTGGAGGATGTCGTGAGCCAGACGGAACAGGCGTTGACAGGTTCTTTGACTGGCTTCGATGGGATTTAGGAATCGATGGGCGAGGGCGAAGACGCTCTCTTCAGAGAGCACTTGCAGAAGGCATCTAAGAAAGACTCTTCTCTGGCTGGCATCGTGGAGGCCATGGAGCAGTACGAAATCTTGCAGGAAGAAGAGGGCGACGATGATGACGAAGAAGAGGCGGTCCTGGTGGAATCGGGCAAGGGGTGTGTCTCCGTCGTTTCGCAGAAGAAACGCGCTGCAGCTCGCCGTGATGCAAGCAACTCGAATGGAGTGGCTGGGCGCGGGCTGCACCTATCTCGGCTTCGGTACGACCGCTGCCAAGTGTACGAGAAAAAGATGCAGTCGGCTGCGAAGGGGTCGCAGATCTACTGTCTCGTCGGGTGCGACTCCGTGAACAATCGCCTGACTGGGCGCGTGATGCTGGACCTAATGCAATTGATCAAGGACGACAAGAAGCCTCCCCTGAACTCGTTGGCGTACGCTTCCAAGACGTGGCTGGGCGAAGACATGGGAAAGCTTGACATGGACTTTCACGACATGTTTCGAGCGCATGCTTCAGGCGATCCCATGCAAAGGTGGAAGATCGTCGAGTACTGTGCTCGCGACTCGGAGGCCGTGCTGTGGCTCATCGACAGATTAACCTACGTGCCAATCTTGCGGGAGCAAGGGAGGGTGTGCTTCACGCAGCTTCACGACATCTGCAACTCTGGCCAGCAGCGCAAGGTGTACAATAATATGGCGGCGCGAGTTCGCGGCGGGCTCCAGGCGAGCACGGAGTTGCAGGGACAGGATCCCGACGCGCCCCCACTGCCCATCGAAGGCTTCTGCCTGAACCAGTGCCTGAACGAAGACGGGTCGTCCGCGTCAGGCTGGCCAAACTTCAAGATCCCTCCTAGTTTGATGAAGAAGCTCACTTCAGGGCGAGGGTTTGCAGACTACCAGGGAGCGACGGTGTTTGACCCCTGGTACGGCTTTTATACCAAGCAGAACCCGACCGCCTCACTCGACTTCGCGGCGCTATACCCCAGCATCATTCGGGCGTACAACCTGTGTGTGTGCAACCTCATCACATGTTTGGCCGAGCTGCAGTACCTGAGGAGCCTTGGGCCCGAAAAGGTTAAGTTCCTCTTGTCGAGCGAGACTCCCGACAAAGAGCTGGACGAAGCGCTCGGCACGCACCGTCACGTTGTGGTCGAATACAAGACGACCCACGTGATGCCGTGCCTCGAGGGAAATGCGGACCAGGTTCCCGAAGGTGCCACCGTGACAACGCAAGAGGGCAAGCACCCGACATTCGAGCAGTCCTACTACATGTACGCCTCGGATAAGGGTGTGCTGCCCCGCATGCTGGCAGACATGCACGTCGCGCGTAAGTCAGTCAAACGGATGATGAAGGACGAAAAGGATCCGTACCTCCGCGCCGTATACAATGGGCGACAGCTGGCACTCAAGATTTCCGCCAACAGCGTGTACGGCTTTCAAGGGACAGGTGTTAACGGCATGTACCCGTGCAAGCCGATTGCTGCCATCGTGACGCTGTCTGGGCGCAAGATGATCGACCAGACGAAGGAGATCGTGGAGCGTGACTTCAAGCATTACGGTGCTAAGGTCATCTACGGAGACACTGACTCGGTGATGGTGAAGCTCCGCGAGAACACGTCTCTCGAGGATGCGTGGAAGATGGGCGAAGAGATGGCTGAGCGAGCCAGCAACCTGTTCCGCAAGCCCCACGAGTTGGAGATGGAGGAGATCAAGGCACCCTTCTTGCTGTTCCCGCAGAAGAAGACGTACGCAGCGATGGCGTATGAGATGGGCAAGGACGGCAAGCTTCACGGACACGTTCTGATCAAGGGGTTGGATCCCGTGCGTCGCGACAAGACCATCGTCCTGCGGCAGTGCAGCGAGGCGGTGCTGCGAGCTCTGATCGAGGGCGAGGGAGAGCAGGCTGCCTTCGAGGTGATCGTTGACGCCGTCGCTGGCATTCTGAACAACACGCACGACTACAGCTAGTACAGCATAACACGGGCGACGCAACCAGAATACGCGTCTAAGGCAGTGGAAAAAAACATGCCCCAAATACAGGCGAGGAGGCGCATGATCGAGCGAGGAGAGGAGGCACCCCCCATCGGAGCTCGCATGCAGTTCGTCATTCTCCACGATCCCATGAAGGACAAGATCGCGCAGCGTGCCGAGAGCTTGGAGTACGCCTTGGCGCAAGGGCTCCAGCTGGACCTCAAGTACTACATTGAGAACCTCGTGAACCCCTTGTCCAAGATCACGTAGTACACGTGGATCGATGTCAAATTGATATGCAGGGAGGCGGTGAAGCTGGCCAATGCAAAGCTGCAGAAGAAGACGCTGGAGCTCTTCCCGTCATCCCAGGAAAGTCTGACAATCAAGGAAACGCTCATGCGATGTAAAGCGCAGATGCTTCGATTGCATAAAAGAAAGAGAGGTAGGAGCTCGAAGCTACCCAAAGCGCTCACATTTGGTAACACACGGGTGCAGCCTGGATTACTTGCGAAAAAGGCGCGGGTGGAGGTAGACAAGCCTGTCAGTGCAAAAGTGGTGAAGAAGGCAAAGAAGCAGGTGAAGCAGGTGAAGCAGGTGCGAGCTTTGACGTTTGGTTGATGGAAAAGAAAGCAACTGGTGTATTTAATACAAAGCGAGCCATGGAACTAGATCCTCACAGAGATCACTGGGTACCAGCCGCGTTTCTGCTCTCCAAGAAAGAGGCGGCATTCATGAAACGAATCCCTATCTCTCCTAAAGTCTCTAGCACTCCGAGTCCGATCCGAGGAGGCGGGAGGGTGTCTCCAAAGGAGCGGTTGTTTCACGTCGTCGACAAGCGTGGGAACTTCCTGTTGGATGAAAGGAACATCATCAAGACCTACAAGGCGCGAGGACCGCTGCAAGCAGCCAAGAAGGCGTTTTACTCGCACATGCGCACCGACAAGGGAAAGGCAGAGGTGAAGCGATTCTCGAGAACAAAGGAAGGGCAGCGTGCCCGAAAGAAGCACCTCGACGCGGCACGACTCACAAAGTTGGTGCATAAAAATTTGAGCAAACGGATCGATGATAGCGACACGATGACCAGAAAGTATGTCAAGAAATGCATGCAGGAAGATCCGAGCTTGCTCGATTTCAAGTGTGAAATACATGTCATGGAGCGAGAAAAGGCGTTTCCGAGAAAATACATCATGCAGTACAGGCGCAACGAGGCCCCGAACGTCCACCAGGCGCAGAAGCTAATCACGAAGGATGTTCACGCGACCTACGTGCCGCGCACGAGCCGCAAGCGCAGGAGAAGTGAGGTGTTTTAAGTCTCTATCCTGGCGCGCTTGGCACTCGGCGACCTGGCCTCTTTTTCTTCCTCCTCGGCGAGCGTGGGCTGTCCCAGTGGGATGCTTGACTGACTGCTCTGGGAACTCGACGTTAACTCAACTAAAGGCTCTTCTTCTTTCTTCTCAGGCTTTTCTAATTCTTCCAAAATGGCAGAATAGAATTTTTGTGCCTTTTTGAGCTGCTGCAGTGCAATGGTACCTCGTCGTAGAAGGAATCTAATTCCCTTCAATTTCATTAATCCTTCCCAAATGGCTTTCTTCGAGTTTTGGCCTTTCGCGACATCTCGCAGTTCACTCAAAATGTGATCAAGCGTTATCGAGGCATTTGCTTCAGCATCTGTCAGGTCTTTTCGAAGAAACGTTCCAGAGACAGCTTCTCTGCACGTAGCGTAAATGCTAAGTGTATTGTCGACATCCACCTTGGTGACAAAGGTGCGTCGCTAAACTTCGTTCGGCTTGCAGCACTTGATCTCGATGGGAGCATTTCTGTTCACATGAATCACGAAATTATGCAATGGGAACTCAGTGTTCACGAAAATAGCCACCACCCCACGAACCATTTTATTGGAATCTGGTCTGTTTTCAACCTGGCACCAAATGCTAAATCGGTTGGACTTAATTGTCTCCATCTCAAGGCAAGTGGAGTGAAAGTGAAACATCGTGCCTGTGGATGTTACCCCAAACAACATTGCGGTGTCCGTGTTTGCACTCATTACGCAAAGGCAATGGCAAAATAACCAATGTTGTTGGCAAATGGATTGAATGGGAGGCGTACGGGGGGCAACAGCGAAAAAAGCCGTGCGGGGTCAGAAGCCCTATGGAACAGCCGTTGCGTGCTACGACCGCAAACAAACAGCAACGGCTGTTCCCACTTTGAGCAAACAAACAGCGTTTTTTTCGTCAACCGACCAATCATTCAATCAATCAAAACTCGTGGCTGCACGTCGGGCACTTCCAGGACTCGCCATGCCTTACCTGCAGCTTGGCATTAATTGCCGTCTCCACCGCCATCGCATTCTTGCAGCAATCCATAATGACCACAAAATCGCCCACCTCCATGTCTTCCTCTGTGACTGGGTCAAGGGGGGCCTCATCTTCACCCTCCTCTAGCCTGACGACTTTCCCACACGCAGCGATCGTTGCAATCAGAGAGTCCCTCTGAATGTTCTTTGCGGTAAACATCGCCCTGCATTGCGGCAGCTTGTTGAACCAGGGTTTTTTGAACAACCCCCTTTCTGCCGCCTCCAGCCACATGAAAGATGATTGGTGAGTGAGTCGCTCGAGCCTGTCTGCGTCGAGTGCTAGCCTCTCCTTGCGCACCGCACACTTCACCGTGCGAAGCCACATCGCCCCAAGCTTGGCCCGAATCGGGACCAAAGAAGGTGCAGTTCTGGAAAAGGAGTGAATGACGAACTTTTCGGCGCACTTGTCGCCAAGGATGGCATCAAGCTCATCTGACAGCAGTTCGGCGTCACCTTTAATGTGCGCGACCCACTGGTGTGGTGCTAGGCAGCGCACGCATGCGGCCTCTAGGCTGTTTGGTGCATGGTCCCAGTCCACCTCTGGCTTCGCCACACACATCTTCATGGCGAGTGCGACGAGAGAGAGTGGTGGCTTTGTCGGCAGGAAATGTTTAAGCCCCCTGCTGGCAAACTCCTTGCTTCGGCAGATGTGCAGTGCCATCAGGTCTCTCACGTCGTCGTGCGAGCGGAGCGTCTCAATGAATGAATTGGTACCAATCGCCGTCAGCTCGTTGGTGTTCTTGTCCACGCAGAAGAGCGCCCCCGCGTGCAGGATGTGCTTCGAGAGAGTGTCCCAGTCGAGTTCAGCATCCTTGTGTGTTTCGGCTGTCCACAGCATGTATTGAGAAAAGACGTCGGCGGGGAAAATAGGCTGCGAGGGCGGGGTTGTGACAAAGGTCGGCTTCTGCAGCAAAGCCAACAGCCTTGCGTTGTCGGGGCCGTCCTCGCTCATCATACCCTGGTACAAGCACTTCTGAAGGACCATCATCATGTCAAAGTCGGCCTTCAGCTAAGGCGTCGGCGACGAAGGGTCCTCGCACATGAGGTCGACGAGCTCCGCGTACTTCTCCAGCACCTGGATGGCGAGGCTCATGTGATCTTTGTCCCACGGAAGCAACTTGGTGTGGATGTGCTTCATGAGACAGTGACACGCGCAAACCCGATCTTGCAGGGGTGACGTGCACCCAAGGAACTCTTGCACCATGACGCCCTGCATAAAGGAAACGTCGACGTCACCCAGCTCTGCTTCGCTTAAATGCATCAGGACCAGTCCACCTGGTGTGGCGACGACGTGTCTCTTCTTGGGATCAGGGATTGGCGCTTCCATGGGCACCCTGGCGAATTTGCTAAGTTCGCGTTGCGATACGCTTACCATCGAAGCGTCTGTTACGCCTTGTTGCTTGAGCGTTTCTCCGTACTGTAATTCGAAGGGCTTGGCTCCGTTGCACGCGTAAAATGCTGGCAGCACGTGGCACCCCTCCTGAATCATGGTGGTTCCCAACTTGTCTGCGAATACTTGGTACAACTTCATTGTCTCGTACTCCCTTTTCGTCAGGGTAAGTGTGAATACTTCGAGGGAGACCCAACCCGCAAAGAACACGGTCACCCGTGGCTCCTTCTCAGGCACGAGCATTTCTTGGCGCCCATCATCTTTCTCCCTGCGGTCGGGTGGTATAGCCAATGAGCGCGAGTGTGCCACATGAGAACACTCCTCCGAGAATGCCAATCAAGGCAGCGTTCCCCGCAACCTGTACTGCAATCTCACCCCTCGTGCGCGCTTTTTGGTTGCCCTGATCGAACACCGTCCATCCCAAAATGTATCCCGCAAAGGCAGCAAAGAGAACGATCACTCCGAATATAATAGCAAGGTCCGAGAAAAAGATCTGTGAGAATGGCATCGGTTGCGCTGGTGTTTTGTTTGTGTGCATGAATGTTCTTTGACCTCGCCCCCAAATCCAAACCATGAATGGCATTCTTGACATGTCGAGTGGTGTTCTCATTCGTGTGGCAAAAGATGACCCGAATCGTTGGAAAATCGTGGAAGCACGAAGTGGGAGTCGCGTTCCTGCAAGCGCGCAGATTCGAAGCTGGGATCCCGACACAAAATTAGGCGTAGCTTGCTTGCTTGACATCTCGCTCCCGCACTTCGCTCGGCCGTGCTTGCCGCCACCCCTTAACAAGGCCGTCTGCTTTGGAGATGTCTGGTTCATCAAGTCGCGTGATGGAGTCACGATGTCGACCGTCGGGAAAAAAGAATTCATCGATCTTTTCCGACAGGTGACCGAGAACGCTGGTTGGGCTATGCCAGCCAAGCAAAAGAAAGCCGAGATCGAACCCAGCCGAGCTAGGGGGAAAAAGCGTTCGCGGATGGAAGTAGACATGGTGGACGGTGATGAGGAAGAAGAAGGAGAAGGAGAAGGAGAAGGAGAAGGAGAAGGAGAAGGAGAAGAAGAAGAAGAAGGAGATGACGATGATGACGATGACACAGCCAGTGTTGCGTCACGCATTCGAAGCCGCAGGCGAACGTCGCGGACCAAGCGCGGGGCAGATGCAGACTCCGAAGATGAGGAGGAGGCGGATGAGGAAGAAGAGGAAGAGGAGGAAGAAGAAGATGACATATTGGATGCCATGGGGATTGAGGAGAACGACTCTCTTCCTGGAGAAGAGGACGACGGGCCCGAGGAAGACGAAGATGATGACAATGATTCGGACGATGAGAATGACGATTCAGATTAATGGACGAATTTCCAAAGTACAACAATGGCAGCAACGATGGTGATCAATAGGGTCCACAGAAAGATGGTTCGGCCACCCCTCCGCTTCTTGTGCTGCTGCTGATCATGAGAGTCCGATGCGTACACGCCACACTGCGTTTCGCCCGACCTGTATGTTTTGACGTATTGGTCCCAGCCCCACTCGGGTTTCCCCGTGCGCTGGTTCACCCTGTTGTGGAAGTCAAACACCCAGCGTGCCAGATTATCTCTGCTTTCTAGGTGGTCATCCACTGGGTCGTTCTGCTGGTGCGCGCAGCAATGCTTGCAGCAGGAAGAGCATGGGAGAAGCACCCGCAAAGATCCGTAGAAGTGTCTCGCTGCCTGCTTGTGCTCTTCGGTTGGGTCCTGCTCAGGGTATCCCTCTGCTATGCTGTGCATCGATTTCCACAGGGGTGGTCCCCAAAAGTTTGGATCGAGTCCACTCATTTGTTTCCGATGAGTCCTCCACCAGGATACACTGCGACTTCTCCGAGGATCGGTCTTCTTTGTTGTACAGGCACGTAAAAGTCGACGCGAAGGATTGGAAGTGGGGGGCCTCCCCACCCTGCGAGAAGTTTGGCCGCTTTGCAGCACTACTGTAGGTGACGGGGCTTTTCTATGTCGTGAATGTGAGGCCTCGTGGTTGCTCTTGAGAAACGAGCGCCGCCTGGTTGTCGCTCCCAGCGGGGAATCCAGTACATGCTTCTTTCCTCCGTCCCATCCTGTGCCGTGGTTCGTATTTGTACCTGCTCGGGAATCCCACGGATGCAAAATACTTGAAGTTCGGGGCACGGCACGCTCGTGGTTGGGTGACCCGATATAATTAAGCTCTCCGCAAACACTCGCTTGGGAATGCCAGCGTAGGCTCGCTCCCAGAAGGGAATGTGATTCGACCGCAACCAAGATCGTGCTTGCCTTTGGACCTCGAAGGCTGGCATCGATCGGTCCCTCATTATGCGCACCTGCCTGCACGAGCTGTTCGTCTTCAAGACGGAGTTTTGGGGGCACGCCTGGCATTCCTCTGGGGTGCTTGCGGACCAGAGCAGTCGTGGCAAGTCGACGTATTGTGTTGCTCTGCACGCCTCTGCCACGAATCGCAGCCGCAGCTTGTCCTGCAGCACGCAGAGGCGAGGGTCTTTCGAAGGCAGCGCTTCCCAGAACACGATTCCTTGCAAACTGCGTGGGTGCTTCCACGGCGCGAGTAAGTCGAAGCTTCCCGCGTGGGGCCACACGATTGGCGTCACAAAGATTAGCACCAGAATGAGTAAAATCGCGGCTGTTACAACATGAGCCGCGCGTATCATTTTGTTCTTTCGTTCGCCAAAACAAACACGTCGCTGACACGCTCCAGAACGGATGGCATCGCAAGAGCTTTGGGCATTTTGGAGCCATCACCATCATCCGACTGGTGCGCAATCACAAAAGGCAGAGCTGGCGCCCGTGCAAGCTTCTTCCAGATGTCGCCACTCACGACGAATGCCGCCCACGCTGCCCTGGTTTCAAAACGCAGCGTTGTTTTGCCCAAAAAATCGATTCGGATGGCAAACAATCCGAGTGGCATGGATTCGATGTCATCAAACGCCTTGCGTTTCGCATCCGCGTGCGGTTTGGCAATTTTCTCTTGAAAGTCGCGACTGAGGTCGAAAAAATCCAATGCTTCATCGCTCTTAATCTTGGTTTCGACCCAAGTTCGCATCCACCGCTCGGCTTGGAGACTGAGGGGGTCTCGGAACACGAGCGCGCTTTGGATCGCTCGGTTCATCTGAAACAACTTGGCCGAGATCGGGTCCAAGAAGGGTCCAAGGTCGATGCCCCGCGTCTTGCACGCTGCGCTCATCTTGTCCAGAGCCAGGGCGTCTTTGTCCCGCAGGATCCGTCGTCGGTTGCGCTCTTCGTCGTACACCCGTAGAGCACCTTCTAGCATCCACTCGTACGACACAGACTTGCGTCGGTAGAATGCTTCCTGAATCGTCTTGACCGCCCTGTGCACATGAGGGTACTCCTTCCACAGCATGTGGTTTAATCTGGTGTGGTCATCGTCTTTGCTTTCTTCCATGGTTGGTGCCACAGCCCCTGTTGCGGAAACAATGATCCACCACCAGCAACATTCTTTTCCGACGACAAGGTGCCAACCTTGTCTAGCTTAACTTAACCAGTACTATGGAGGTTGTAGCCCCGCTTTCGTCGTTTGACCTTGCACTTGCCACGTGTCGTGCCATGATCTCAAAGAGGTTGGGTCTTACCAAGCCACCGTTAGAAGACAATCAGCCCAAAATGACAACGCTACGTGCTTAGAATACCGTCGCCCTGATCATGCACGTGGCAAAGGGAACGCTGTTGCCCGCACTGCAAGAAGAGAAAAAACTGTCTGGGGCGGGCGCTTCCCGCAAGACGGTCATTATTGTGACACCAAAGGCAGTGTCGTCGATCGTGCGCGAGGATGCGGAAGAAAGTGCAAAGGAGGCATTGTTCGTGGAGTTGTAGTGGTTTACTCAGTCGGAGCTCGCGTTCGACATTACCGAGCACGAGCTTGTGTTTCCACACAGGGTCATGCCAGAGGAGGAAGCGAGCGAGATGCTGCGAAAACGCATGATGAAGCGGGGGGACCTCCCGAAGCTGCTCAAGACCGACCCAGTGGCTCGCTTCTATGGCATGCAGGTGAATCAGGTCGTCGAAATAAAGCGCCCGTCATTGGCAGTTGGTGTCTGCGTGGCATATCGGTGTGTGCATGTAAAGTAATCAAGATCTCGTTGTTTCGTATTCAGCAAAGCCAACCCGCTTGCGGCTCAAATCAAACTCCAAAAACATCCCCATCATCTGCGAAATCCCCAGGAGCATCACAGACGACTCTGCTCCGAAAAGGGCGTCGATGTTGTGATCGCGAGTCCGAAGCGTCGTAAAGAACCGCCCTGATTCTCCATCGTTGCGCATGTATCTCTGTGGCGTCCACCCGATTGTGTGGCCCGTGGAAAGCTTCAGGGCAAAGCAAGGCAGGTGGTCGATCTCAGGACGGGTGTACGATGTGTGCGTGCTTGGAAGTCCCCGTTCCAGCACGCCTTGCGACATCGCGCTGGTTAGGTAGCTGTCCGCGGTTCCTGTGTCCAGCACGAGGTGCTTGGGTGCCAGGTGGCTCGGCACTGGCTGCATGTTGTCTTGCGTGGGACCAACTAAGAGTGCACTCACATCGACGACGTACGCCCCCATGTAGGAGAACGTGCGGCTGAACGGGATGTAATCTGTGTGGAGCGACCCGAGACACCTCTGCGAGGGCGCCCCAATGGATAGGTAGCCCGCTCCCGACTCGCAGCACGCCAAGCCCCACCGATGCTCGCACCCAATCGCATCGAACAGCACCGAGATCATGCACGGCTCATCGTGACTGCACTTGTCGGTGGGTGCCATAAGTCCAAACACGTTAGAGTGGGTGCCTTCCATGGCCGACGCCGCGTGTACTACTGTCTGGCGCACCTCAATTTCAGCCAAGGCGCCCGTGTCTTGCAAGCTCGGAGGATTTCCGCACAGGTCAGCCTCTCGGTCGGGTCGCACTACCTGTAGGCGCAGGTCATCTCTCACCACGTCGCTGTCGATGCGCAGGGAAGCGTACTGGAGCACGCCTCGACGACCCATGCGTACCGAAGTCGGGCTTCTGTTTGGGTTATACCCAGCATCGCGCGCAGAGCATAGTTGCTTCCGAATGCAATCGCTAGTGGCCACGCCAAGGCTATGGCTCCCCGAGTCGATGACCGCCAGCACATTGTCTTCTCCGATGCGCATCCGCACGACGAAGCCCGCATCTGGCACGGAGTACTGCACTGGGATGAGGACTCCTGGCTGCCCGCGCCCGTTTGGTCTTGTCCAGTACAGTCTGAGGGGGCGCGTGCGGCTCGGTTGAGGCACAAGCGATCGGATTGGCCTGGCTCGTAGTGGTTTGTGCAGCCAGTGGATTGGTACCCCGTTGAGGCGGTGTGCGAGCCACAGGGAGGCGCCCACCAAAAGCATCAAAATGAGAACGGCGGCCATGACTTTGGCGGCAGTATCACCCGCAGCATATTGCGGGGGAAGACAAACATCTCGTTGCATTTGTGTCAATTAACCACCATTAAACATCCTGTCGATAACAAACCCCTGGACCGATAGAGTGATTCCACGAGAGGCTGCCACAACACAAGAATTTTCGGTTGATCGAACAGGGTTAATACTCAACCCAGGAGAGTGGATTGTTTTTGTGGCAACAGGAAGGCAGTCGGGCTCCGTCTCGTTGAATGTGCAGAGTTGTGATGTGCTGCAAATTCGCATTGGGCTGTTACACAAATCAGACTGCAAGCAATGGAAAAAGTTTCAGCCTATTGGCGCGTGATTGCGGTGGGTGCGCTCGCTGTTTGTGTTGCACTTGTGATCTGGACGCTTAACCAAGAGAAGGACTGCAAGAGAAAGAAGACGAGCTGCGATTGTGGCTCGGGGCGTCCCCAACGCGCCGTGTCGGCAGTGCTGCACGAGCTGTCGTCTCCCCAAGAAGCCCTCGACGTCATAAATGGGGGCAAAGGAGACACCAAGGCAATGATCATGGTGCACAGGCCTGGATGTCCCGCCTGCACGCACGCGCACCCCCAGTACGAAAAGGCGGCAAGATCGCTAAAAGGGAGTGGTGTAAAATTTTACTCTTACTCGACGTAGCATGGTGCCAACAAGGAGCTGGTGGAAAAGATCGAGAATAAGGTTCCTTCTATCATGTCCATCACGAGCAAGGGCGCCACCCCATATAGTGGCAAGCGCTCGGCGGATGCTCTCATGAGCCATGCGAAGAGTCTGTGAGGCAACCCCAACACAAACAAGATTCCTACACCCCTCGTTTTTTGCCAACCCCAACACAAACAAGGTTTTTTGCCAATCAAACAAAACTTAACAATCATGGAGCGTATGTTGTGTCTCGATCTGGAGTGGGGAGGTCAAACGAGACCAGCGCCCATAGAGCCACTGAGCAAAGTGCCAGTCATTGGAACGACTAAATCAGGAGCAGCTATCTTGGATCTTGCCCCGCGATGGATGCGGCCACTGCCTCCCCCCGTTCGCGACATATTGTGCGAATACTGCATGACATGGCAAAAGCGGACATCCGAGTATATTGCAATTCCACTTCGACGCAACATCAACTTGGAGCCACTCAGAAAAAGCAATATTTCTGGCAATCTGCTGTTTGAGGCAGCGGAAGGGAAACGAGAACGGACGGATCTTCGCGTTGCAATTCACCCAATACAATTTCAAACAGACTCCCTGGACATTCGTCTCTTCGGCAAGCAGTGCTCAAAATCTGCACACAAGGTCAGTGACGAGGCAAGGGCGGCGACCGTGCTGCAGACACCAAAGAAAGGTGCGTGGTTGTTCGCCATGAGAACCGAGGGGGACCCAAGCACGTGCGTGACGTGCTTGTTTCAGAAACATTTTTTTTTGGGTGGTATGCCTGGGTCCAGCATAGTGAGTACGCCAGTGCATGGTTGGCGATAAGCGCTCGGATCAGGATGCCTGAGGTTGCGTACCGTTTTCGCAAACCAACATTGTTAGACACGTGTGAGAATCATTCCTCCCACTTTTTCGTCAATCGTGGAGCGTAAAATGGCGTCTGCCTCGACCACTTCTCACATCTGCAAGCACTTGGCAATCATTATGAGAGATGATTATTCAAAGTTCCCGACGGATGTCCTGGGGGCCACTTTTTTGCTCGAGGCTCGATCCTCAATTCTGTGTCTCCCAGGTCACACACTGACCCAGGTGGCAACCGATGCTATACAACTGCGCGCCAGGCTGTTGGGATTTATCATCCAGGAGGCTTCTTTCGCATACCACGCGTTTGAGCACAAAAAGACCAAGGCTCGCTTCTACCAAATCGCGTGCAGTATAACCATGGTTGTTCGGAAGCACGGAACCTCGTCGAATCATACAATGGAGCTTCTTGTGCAAGTGGGCCGAACGTCTCGCGGGGGTGGCGTTGTGTGTGGCGATCATCTCAAAAAGATGGCAGAGGACACAGACGCGCAGTGGAGGAGCAAGTCGATGACGTCCGAGGAAGCTGAGGATGAATTGATAGAGCCTTGCTTCACTGCCACGGAAGCGAAGCGATGCAATGAGATGTCTGGTATGGAGGTTTTAGCGATGGCAGCAGCGGGGCAGAAGTGCATGGAGCTGTGATATGCATCTTATTTCTTCATAATAATTGATTGTGAAACCACTGGTTCGAAAAGTAACCGATCTCGCGTGTGGAGAATCCGAAACGCGGGCAGATCACCTTTACTGTCTGCCTTCTCCTTCGTGCTCTTCTCGTACACCGCCACCACCAGTCCTTTCTTGCGCATCGTGCGCGTCATCACGCATAAGTAGCACCACGGGCGGATCATTGCTGGAATCGCCGTGTGACCCAACCTGTCCTCTCGAAACCTGACCGACAGGATGTTTGGCATCTTTTTCTCCCGAATGACCGCCGCAATCGCCTCCTCCTGCCCTTTCAATGTTGGAGGTTGAGGCAGAGACGCGACTTCCATCTTTCTCTTCAACCTTTATTATCGGTGCGAGTTTGTTCCCTTCCATGCTAGCCATAAGAATGGTGCCATCTGTCAGAGATTCAAATGCACTCGGCTTGTCCCGAAGCGCATCCAAGAAATACCGCGCAGCAGCGGTGGGATGTGCGATATCGCTTGCCTTGAACCCAACCAACGTCGCCCACGCGCGCTGCTTATCAACGCGCAGGTTCGGGGCAATTCGACCCCGCAGCAGCGATAGGATGCGCATTTCGCACTGGCAAGCATCCATGCACTTGTTTTTCTCTGCCTTGTGGCGAGGTAGTACCGAGTTGCCAATGAGTGTGCGGAGTACTACGCGCGTGGCGTCGGTGAGCTGCCCAGCAGAGGCGCCATGTGCAAATGCTAGCTGATGGCAAACCTGGCCTGTGGTCAGCATACTTTCCAGAGCCATGTGGGAGTGCTTACGGAATTGCTGCAGCACGTGCGAGACCAGATATGTTTGCACAAAAGTCGCAAACGTGTGCTTCCTCTCCGCCGAGTAGTTGTACTCTCTGCTCCATGCGAGTCCAGGAAACACGATGCCCGCTACTTTGCTCGGTTTGATCACTGCTTTGCGGACAGGAGGTTCCTGCGCCCGAGGTATGAAGCGTGCCAAGAACGGTCTGTCATGGTACGGTTCTAAAAATTCTGCGTGCTGCGTGAGCAGCTCTGCGGCAGACGGGCGGACCGTTTGATCTGTGATGAGGCATTGCGCCACGATTTCCCAAAACTCCATGCTTAGATCAAAGCGCATGGATCGTTTGGACAGCGCTAGCGCCACCTCTCGCACGGGACGAAGTCCACTGCATCGTTTCTCAATTTCGTCGGCCTCATGAATGTCTTGCTTTCGGAGTTGTATTACCTGTCGCGCCGAAATCCCACCCAGCTTGTAGCACTGGATCATGTGATCAACCCAATCAGACGTGTTGCGCAAAGGGCTTCTGTTGTCGCAAGCGGCGACCGCAAGTGTCATGCCAGCACTCCAGACGTCGATGGCTGGGCCCGCCCGAGTGCCACCCATAAGGCACAGCTCTGGGTCTCTGAACTCGCGCGTCACGATGTAGTCGGTCCCGTGCATCTTGTCTGTTCCACACAGTCGCATGAGGTTAAGTCGGGACATGCCAAAATCGCACACCTTCAAGGAGCCGTCTGCACCGACGACTAAGTTGTCGGGCTTGATGTCTCGATGCACAACGCCTTCGTGCTCCAGTTGCGCCAATGCGCGCAGGAGATCGAATGCAACCTTGTGCAGCTCTTTGGCAGTTAGATGTCTGTGTCGCTTTAGCGCCTTTTTGATGGACAGTCCGCACAGTGGCATGCGCAGTTCAGGAACAGCTGCGCTTTGGGAATCTATGATTCTGTTGTATGTTGCGTCGGCGCAACAGAAGAAGGGCAGGCCATGCAGATAACTCTGCCCTGCAATCTCGCGCAGTTGCGAAGGTTCCATGCCGCGCAGCCGAGGATTTTTCCACTTGGACCCCATGCTGTGTAGCATTGTTTTTGTGCAGCAGGGCTATCCTTTGGGGTCAATGCATTCGGCCACGGTTGCGAAGACACCCTCCCCAATACGCCTTACAAACACCATCTTGTTGGAGTCCCCTGCCCCTGTATCAGCTGCGGACTCCTCCATGTTCGCTTTGTTGTATTCCAATTTTCGTGAGGTTGAAATACAAAACCAGCCTATCAAACATTAAACAAACGAACATGCCAACCGTGCATGGAGATGCGCAGTTCAGCAAAACTGGACATTCTGCTACATTCAGAGGGTTGGTTACCGCAAAGCAGGTCAGATCCACCTTTACTCAAATCAAGCACGAATCAGATAATATTGTTGGAACGACCGTGTCGGAACTGGTGCCAGAAGCTGGATTTGCAGAATTGCGGGCATAGGGCTCGAACACGTTGCTGCTCAACGTGGATGGGACATGGGTAAAGGCGAATAATAATAATGGTGGCGCCGACGTATCTTCGCTTGAGCTGCCTGTAAATGTCGGTTCGGGATCAACCCTACAGAACCTGACGCTCCCGCAGCAGAGCTTGACGGCCATGAGCTTCGGCACGGAGAATTCCGTTGATGCGAATGGCATTGCGCTCGGTGCCAGCTGCAACACCGCACACAGCGTCGTGGTTGGTCTGTCAAGTGAGGGGGTCGTCGGGTCATCCACCGTGATTGGCATCGGAAGCCAAGGGTTGGGCAGCTACTCGACCGTGCTGGGTATCAGCTCGTCCGCCTCGGAGCTTGGCGTTGCCATTGGGCGCCAGGCGTATGCAGGTGAGAGAAGCGTTGCGATCGGGTCTGGCGCTGCCGCGTCGGGGTTGTTGCAGAGCATTGCGATTGGAGATGGAGCCACGGCCCTGTCGCGCTTCTCGTGCGCGCTTGGGGCCAACAGCAGTGTCGCCGCCGATTGCACCATGTCACTTGCCGCTCTGGGTGCACAGGTGCAGGCGCCAGGGGTGATTTCGATTGGACCAAACACGGTGGTCTCGGCTCAGTCGTCCAGAAGCGTGCAGTTCGGGTTTGAGATCGACACGGCTGCCGACTGCCACGATTTCATCGGGATCGGTAGCGACATGAACCTTGCAAACGTCTGCTCAAGGACCATCATGATTGGAAGTGACCTCAACATCACGACCGAGGGCATATTCAACTCTTGCATGATCGGGTGGTCCAACGTGCTTCAAGGGCCTTTGAGCGTTGCAATCGGGAGAACCTGTTCGGCAAACACCTTATCGGTTGCCATCGGAAACTTTGCAAAAGCGTTAGGCAGCAGCTCTGTTGCGATTGGCGATCGTTGCACCGCGACTGGAGAGTCAGTGGCAATCGGCGTCATCGCCAAAACCACGGGCTCTGACTCGGTTGCGATTGGAAAATAGTGTCGTGCTGGAACAGAAAGCGCGAGCTTGGGGGCATTTTCGCTTGCACTGGGGTACAGATCAACCGCGCACGGGTATTCGGCCAAGATCCAAGAGACTGGGAGTTACAGCACTGCGATCGGCTGCTTCCACAACATCACATCCTCTTATACCACCATGATTGGTGGCATCAGCATCGCTGGCTCCATCTCGTCTCTCGTATTCCCCAAGGCGCTCGGCATTGAAACAGCGATCACGGACGCAGTGGATTCGCTGACGGTGGACACCCACTACCCTCTCAAATCCCCCATGATCCTGCAGTCTGTGCCCGAGTACGCCTCCACAGCCTCTGCCAACAGCGGCCTGCCACCTGGAGCCGTGTACATGCTCGACGACAAACTGCTCAGGATTTCGACGGGTTGACCAATTTTTTGAGTGTGTCATGCGTCTCGTCCGAGAGGAACACGCTGGTCACCTTCTCCAGTGCCTGAACTGCCTCGTAGCGCCGCTCTACACTGGCGTCTCTGCCCTGCATGACGAGTTCGCTGCTCCCCACCACCCGCAACATGCACTGCTTGTTGAACACCTCCTTTACGAGCTGGTCGCGGACGAACAGTTTAGCGACCCTCTGTCCCACTGCCTCCTACAACCGTGGCCACAGCACGCGGGCGCATGCACTGTTCTTCACGCTGATGCATGTTTTCCATGCACGCACGATGTCTGTCTTCTCAAACAAAAAGCGATACATATAATGTCGTAAAGCGTTGGACGCCCAGCACTCAAAAAATGTTGGCTTTTTTAGGAAAAATGGTGCTGGTGAAGTGCTGTGGATTACCATCTCATCAATCATGCAGCACCGCAGATCGTTCTATTCTGAGTAAATGGCATTACACAACCACATGAATTGCTGCAGCCACTCCTTGTGTTGTTCTGTGGACCGAATGTCAAGCCCCTTTTTGCCGCTGGCCGTGTTCCATCTCTGCATGTGCATAACAAGCGTTTCTTGCCACTGCTTTCGTTGCTCTCTGAAAGAACTGACATAATCGTCAATTCCAAACCCTGCGGATTCAAGCTCCTTCAGAATCGCAACAACATTCACACAGTCTTCTTTCGTTCGAATCGTCGCGATGGATGTCTTGAGCTTGTCGAGCGGAGACTGCTCCATGACAATGATGTTTTTTTTTTTTCACGTTGGTGTCGACCCAACAACGTTGTTTGCATTTTAAATGTTCCACAGATATTCCTTTCACTCGAAGTTATTGGTGTCCATGTCAGATGCGCACAAACGCATTGTTGTGAAATCCACTCCCAAAAATACAAAGGAGAGAACACTGGTGGATGTATGCAAATTATCTGCGGACATCAGAAAAGCTGGACCAATGTTATCACTCATTGAGTTGGATGGGAATACGGGAGTTCGTTCCAAACGTGTGTACGACCTAGCCATTGAGCACAATGTCCCGCTTAAGCTAACCAGTGCCCCAATTCTAATCCACCAGCTTGAAGCTGCGCTTGACCGAGGACTGCAGTTGGTGCCTGAAGTCGACTTATTCCTGCTCGATGACAAAGCAGATGGAAGCCGCAAACACCTGAGAGCGGTTGTCCGCGTCATTCAAAAGGCAAACGTCAAGAAGTTGAGTTTTTGGCTGCGTGCAGGCAAGTTCATGATTCTCAACGAAGGGCTCGCAAATGCGGTCACACTTGAGGAGTTAACTCTGTGGCGACCTGACACTTTTGATGCAAACAAAGTTGACAACTACGTGGAAAAACTATCGACTATCACAAGTCTCCCAAAGCTCCGCGCCTTGACATTCAAGTCTGGATTTGAAGGAGTTTCTGGTTCTGAATACAACTCGTATGGTGATGCGCAGATTACTGTATTTCACAAGTGGTTGCATTGGTTCGAGACATGCGAGCTGGAAGAACTAAACCTCGAGACTGTACACGGTGACGTGAATAGTACATACCTGGCACTTGGGCGTAACAAAATGCTTCGTGCGTGGAGCATACGAAACGCCACGACAACTAATATGAAGGAGCAGGGAACAGATCTGGCTGCAGCGATAGCAGTTAGCTTATCGTTGCGCAAGATTTACATTCGTTTTGGAGCCTACATCAAAGATCTTGACACTCATTTCGCGGTTGCACATGAGATGGCCCACAAAAAGGGTGTTGAATTGGCTGTAACTTGCACGGAAAACAAATTTTGATCATTTTCTAATTTAGGGGTTGCAAAATCAATATCTCTGTGCTGGTGTTCCCCTCGACTGTTGAGTCTGACAGCGCGGTAATTGCCGATGTAATTTCGGCATCCACGAACGAGTACGCCTACAACACCCCCATAATCATGCAGGCTGTACCCGAGTACGCATCAACAGTATCTGCAAACGCTGCGCTTACACCTGGAGCTGTCTACATGCTGGACGACAAGATTTTGCGAGTGGCAATAGCAGCGGAATGAACGCGGTAATTATTAATTACCGCCGTTTCCCTGTTCCACATAGCTGCATAATCCGCTTCCACGTCTCCTTTTCTCGTTTTGCTCTTGTTCGATTGGCCTGAAGCAAAGCTTTCTCAAAAACGAGATCCGACTTTGTCATTGTCAACTTTTTGGGAGAGCGTCCTGTTATCTTTTTGATTAGTGGTGTTTGCACCTTCTTTGGCGAAGGCTTGCGGGAGGCAGATCTTCGAGATGGTGAGGGTGTGGTGCGAGCCCTGTACTTTCTGCGCGGCGTGCTTCTGTATGGGATCGTGTCGGGTGTGACCACACTGGACGGTATCACTGTAGATGGTGTTTCAATCGGGGGAGGAAACGACGTGCGAGGCCGTTCGGACGCCGCAGGGCTTGTTCGCAGATCCAACATGGGCGAGCGTGCTTCTGGGATGTAATCCTGTCGCGCACGAGAGGTGATTGGTACACCAGACACATATTCAAAAAACCTCTTTTCTTCCATATTTTAATTTGTTATCAGACAAAACACGAAACACGAAACACGAAGGACTGTGTCCACTTTCCTTGTCAACGAAAACACTGTTAAAAACAAAACACTAACAGATGTCAACAGTGCATGCATTATCTGAAAAGAGCGGTAATGGACGATTTGCCTAGTACACTGGCGCCGTTATCGCCCAAACTGTCCGAGGCGACTTCACTGAAATTTCACACACCACACAAACCATCGCGGAGACACCAGCATCGTATGCTCCTCCTGCAGGATACGCAGAATTGAGAGCACAGGGGGAAGACACATTGCTTTTAAATGTGAATGGGATATGGGAAGCGGTGAGTGGAGGCACTGGACCTCAGGGCATTCAGGGAGACACTGGACCTCAGGGAGACACTGGACCTCAGGGAGACACTGGACCTCAGGGAATTCAGGGAGAGACTGGACCTCAGGGAGACACTGGACCTCAGGGCATTCAGGGAGAGACTGGACCTCAGGGAGACAGTGGACCTCAGGGAATTCAGGGAGAGACTGGACCTCAGGGAGACACTGGACCTCAGGGCATTCAGGGAGAGACTGGACCTCAGGGCATTCAGGGAGACACTGGACCTCAGGGCATTCAGGGAGACACTGGACCTCAGGGAGACACTGGACCTCAGGGAGACAGTGGACCTCAGGGAGACAGTGGACCTCAGGGAATTCAGGGAGAGACTGGACCTCAGGGCATTCAGGGAGACACTGGACCTCAGGGAATTCAGGGAGACACTGGACCTCAGGGAATTCAGGGAGAGACTGGACCTCAGGGAGACACTGGACCTCAGGGAATTCAGGGAGACACTGGACCTCAGGGAATT
>Ga0222634_1000298_pt1 | contig 26394 bp, 33 predicted proteins | sample AntAcemetageno50_FD_179807 | JGI IMG/M metagenome (GOLD analysis project Ga0222634, IMG submission 179807) | Saline water microbial communities from Ace Lake, Antarctica - #50 | ecosystem: Environmental > Aquatic > Non-marine Saline and Alkaline > Saline | place: Antarctica: Ace Lake | collected... | reverse complement strand
ATTCAACGCATGGTATCTGAATGGACAACTCCATCGTGAAGATGGCCCTGCTGTTATATGGCCAGATGGATATAAAGCATGGTATGAACACGATGAACTCATTTATTCAACTGAAATGGGTGAAGAGAATCCTACGTTGAAGAAAGTTTGGAAATTCGGTTCAAGAGAAGAATTCGATACTGTGAAGGCTTTGATCTCATGACCGGTGAACCAACAATGAGTGAACTTGAAGATGGATCTAAAGAATGGTTACTTGATGGACAACTCCATCGTGAAGATGGTCCAGCGGTTGAACGGTTAAATGGAACTAAAGAATGGTATCTATTTGGAAAATACCATCGTGAAGATGGCCCCGCTGTTATTTCACCAGATGGATATGAAGAATGGTGGTTAGATGGAGAACTCCATCATGAACAAGGTCCGGCTGTTATATCACCAGGTGGATATAAAGCATGGTGGAAAGATGGAGAACGCCAAAATGAAGATGGTCCGGCTGTTATATCACCAGATGGATCTAAAGAATGGTATCTGAATGGAAAACGACATCGTGAACAAGGCCCAGCTTTTATTTGGCCAGGTGGATATGAAGAATGGTGGTTAGATGGAGAACTCCATAGAGTAGATGGCCCAGCTGTTGAAAGGCCAAATGGAACCAAAAAATGGTATCTGAATGGAAAACGTCATCGTGAACAGGGTCCGGCAATTTTACGATCAAATGGATCCAAAGAATGGTGGGAATACAATAAACTCATCTATTCAACTGAAATGGGTGAAGAGGATCCCTCGTTGAAAAAAGCTTGGGAATCAGGTAATCGAGAAGAATTCCTAACAATAAAAGCATTAATCACTTGACTTTTTCTAGTGATGTGTTATTATAATGTATATTGAGAAATTGAAAGGGAGAAAAAGATATGTTGACCAACGAAATCAAGAAGGTACTCGGTTCTTCGTTTGTAACCCGGTATGATCAACACGTTAAATTGCCTAATGGACCTGATGTTCCTGGACTGCGAAATCATCGGCCTGCGACCTATAAGGTAGTTGAAGTTTTTGGAAATGAAGGCACGGATTTCATCGGCGCGATGAAACAAGCGAAAAAAGATTCAAAAGAATCCATGCAAGTACAATACAACGAAGTTGATCACATTCGTGATCGTATGGCCGAACAGCGGTACGCACACAATCCATCGCCGTATCGCCGCCGCCAAATCAAACAGATCGATGATTGGCTCAAAGAATTGAAGGATAAGATGGATTGCGATTTTGAAATCAAAGTAGAAGCACTTCCAGATGAAATTGAACTACAAGCAGGCATCACAGAAATCATGCCTGTCGGTACTCCGGTTTGGGTCGCCAATATCAATTCTGGCCGTGGATGGAAAACCGGCATCACAAAACACACGATTGACGAAATTGAAGTTACGCACAATGGATTCTTGAAATATAGTCTCAGTGGCGACAAGACGATTAGCGTAATTGGTGACAAAGATCATCGTCAATTGAATACGTCGGTGTACGGCGAAGACTTTTTTTATGATGAATCCGAAGCCAAAGAACACATGCGTGCTTGGGCACAAGAAGAAATCAAAAAGCTCGAAGTTTTTGTAAAATAAAGCTTAACAAAACCTGGAATGATGTTACTATCAAGAATAAATTGAAAGAAATAGAGAAAAAATGAGCGAGATGATAGGCAGAATAAGCCAGATTCGTCACCAAAGGTTGGTTATGTTGTAGAACTAAAAGTAGCGGCTGACTACTTCAACTGCTCGGAATCGGCCGTTCGGAAGCGTTGTAAACGCGGTGCGTCGGCACGTTGGGCTGGAAAAGGCAAGGTTGAACTCCTAGTCTAAGCAGTATTCGAACTTTCGAAGAGGGTTCTTTGATAGTCAAAGAACCCTCTTTTTGGTCTCAAAAAACTTCAATTTTTCTTCTGTTCTGTTATTTTTCAATAGGTTACAGAGTAGTTTTTCTGCATTATTCGCTTGACAATTTCCTGTTTAATGTTATTATATACAAGTAATAACAAACAAACGGAGTTAGCAAATGACGAACGTAACGATTAAAAACGGTGTTTTTTGCGGTAAAGAAATGAACGGTGAATTCATTCTCGTTAAGGATTGGCAGTCGAATACGAAACCACAGGGTGGTCACGTGACAGTTAAGCACGGTACACAGACGATTCGGATTAACGTTGCACAGGAAAACGTGATGGAAGCAGTTTCCACGGAATCATACGAAGACATTCTTGCTCGTATCAATAAACGGTTTAACATTATGGAGCGCATGACTTCGGGTGTTATTAACGGTACAATCAAATCATTGATCATCGCTGGCGCTCCTGGCGTAGGTAAGACTTACGGTACAGAGCGGATGTTGAAAGCAGCCGAAGCAGACGGCATGATTCGTTTCGATCACATCAAGGGTCGCATGAGTGCAATTGGCTTGTTTAAGAAGCTGTTTGAAAACAGTGACAAAGGTGCAGTGGTTGTAATCGATGATTGTGATGACATTTTTGCAGACGATACAGCGATGAACGTTTTGAAGGGTGCTTTGGATAGCAGCGAAGAACGTTGGATTTCGTGGAATACGGATTCACTGTCATTGGAGAAAGAAGGCATTCCTCAGAAGTTCCGTTTTGATGGTACAGTGATTTTCATTACTAACCTCAACTTCCAATCGATCATTGATGCCGGGAAGGCAATGGCCCCGCACATGGAAGCATTGATCAGTCGTTCGGTATACTTGGATCTCGCATTGCATGATCGCAAGGCGGTTATGGCGCGGGTGGAAGACTTGGCCTTTAACACTCCAATGCTTTACAGCAAGGGATTGAGCAAAGGTGAAGTTAAACTGGCAATAGATTGGTTGAAAGAAAACTCTGCTAACCTCCGGACTCTTTGTTGTCGTACGGCATTGAAATTGGCACAGTTCGTTGCTACGGACGAAGATTGGATGGACATTGCAGAAGTAACACTCTTGCGTCCAAAGAGCTAAGACGAATTAACTCCGTAGACTTTGACCGCCTTTCGGGGCGGTCTTTTTTCAACCAAGTCCGCCGAAGTTCATTGGTGCAGAAAGAGGTCCAGCGTTTGGGTTTGATTTATTTGGATGATTTGACACTGGGCCAGCTGGCTTCGCAGTCTCCGGCTTATCCTTCCTTTTCATTTTCTGCGTTTCTTTTTTGCTTTCCTCGGATTGTTTGATATCGTTCTTCATCTCAGCCTCGATATCAGCCAAGACATCGTCATGGTTGTAATCTTTGGTAGAATGATAACGCCAATCCAATGAGGATTCCATAATTTCTTTGATCTTCATATCTTTATTTATGTTGACAATGACGCCCATATGTGTTAATATAAAATTTACAATTAAAAGGAGACGAAAATGTCGACTACAGTTTTGTTTGAAATCCCGGAATTCCTGAAACGGGAACCCTTGGAAATAAAATCGACTGATATCGAAACACAGAAATATGAAAAGTGGGTGGTTCCTAAGAAGAAGAAAGAGAAACCTACACCCAAGATCAAGGTAGTCGAAAAGAAAGAAATTTCGAAGGAGATGAAGAACAAATTAGTTGCATGGGGATTGGTCTCAGACATCGAAGACATCCTTTTTGCAACGCTTGAAGATAAAGATGAGATCACGTCAGTGTCCCGCATCGTCAAGATGAGCGGTGCATCTCGGAAACAGATCAACGATACCGCGAAAAGGTTCAAAGAACTGTCGAACGAACTGGCTCAGATCGATTCCGATGAAGACATCACCGAAGCTTATTCGTGGTTAACAGAAAAGCAAAAAAAGAATGTCAAGGATCTTGCTCGAACAGTTGAAATCATCTTGAAAGGATTGGTCAGCGGCAAGAAGGCGATGGCAACCCAGGCCGTGAAGAAAAGTCAGCGAATTGAGAAGCTGACTCAGAGCGTCAAGTTTCAGGCCGAGTTTAATGCTTTGGGTATTACGAGTCTGGATCCAGCAGAGGTTATTGGTTCTCGAGTTTTGGTAACATACGATACGAAGCGTCGTCAGGTGACAGTGTTCAAAGCGACAGAAGGTGAGAAGCTAACCTTTAGTGGAACCACGCTTCAGAATTTTGACGAAGAAAGAAGCTTCCAGAAGACGGTTCGAAAGCCACAAGATTGCATCCCGTCTTTGGTGGATGCCACTGAAAAGAGGGTGACATTGGTTGTTGGAGATCTCGCAGCGAAACCCCAAAGAACTACCGGGCGAACGAGAAACGAGATGGTGTTCCTAAGAACTTTCAAATAAAGTTCTCTGATCTGCTTTGGCTGATCAATAAATAACAATAGGAAAATTGGAGATCAGAATGGCACAGGAATCATCATTGCGGCACGAAGTAGCGGACCAGATTTTTAATCGTCTCGGTGGAGGCGAAATCGAAGTTCATATGAATGATAAGCAAATGGACACAGCCATCGCCAGAGCGTTTTCGGTTTATCGTCAACGTGCGGAAAATGCGGCGGAAGAATGTTACGTCGTCTTTACACTCACCGCGAACACCCAGACCTACACTCTCCCCGACGAAATCACCGAGATTAGACAGATCTTCCGAAGAGGTTATTCACAGAATGCATCAAGGGGAGCGGAAATCGATCCTTTCTCTGTAGCATACACGAACGTTTATCTTCTTCAGGCAGGACGTTCAGGTGGATTGTTAACCTTTGAGCTTTATCATAACTATCTTGAAACTGCCGGCAAAATGTTCGGCATGTATATCAATTTCAGTTGGGAACCTCGCAATCGGAAACTAACCATCATGCAACTGCCAAGAGACGCTGAAGAGGTTCTCCTTTGGTGTTGGAAGAAGGTGACAGACGAAGAACTGTTAACCGATCCATACTGTAGGCCATGGATTGAAGATTATGCACTAGCTGAAGCCAAGGCAATTGAAGGTCAGATCCGTTCAAAATTCAGTCAGATCGCTGGACCTTCTGGTGGTACGACCTTAAATGGCACCGATTTGCTTGCACAGTCATCAGAAGAGAAGGCTAACCTATTGGAAGACCTCAAGAATTTTGTCGATGGTTCGGCACCATTAGGCTGGATTCACGGATAAGGCTCTTAGAGCTATTCTCGTCGAGCTCAGCAGAAGAGTACGACTAAACTATACAACGAGCTCTGTTAGAATTGACATAGAAAACGAAAAGATTAATTGATTAATTGAGAAGACGTGTTATATTAAGATATGGATATTTGTTTTTCGGGTGGTGCAAAAGGCGCAGACAGCGTGTGGGGACTAGCAGCCTTAGAATTAGGGCATCAGGTCGTTCATTATTCTTTCGTTGGTCATAAGCCAGGAACACGAGAAAACATTCGCATTCTTAACGACACCGAACTCAAAGAAGCTGATGTCTATCTGCAGAAAGCAGCTATTTTTCTCAAACGAAAACTTCCATACAAAAAGCCTTGGATTATGAATCTGTTACGACGAAACTGGTATCAAGTCAGAGACACCAACAAGGTCTATGCAGTATCTGGTCTTTCCCCATTTTCCAAATCTCGCTCTGGTGTTGACGGTGGAACCGCCTGGGCGATTGAGATGGCATTAAATCTTAAAGTCTCTGAAATCTTTGTTTTTGATCAAAAACAAAATCACTGGAATCAATGGAATTATTTACCGGATGGACATGGGAAATGGATTTATATTGAGTTTCCTCCCAAGCCAACAGGGAAGTGGACTGGTATTGGTTCCCGGGATTTAAGCGATAAAGGATTTGAAGCTATTGTTTCGGTATTCAACTAAGGAGGAAGTTATGGTTCCATCGCCGGGTGATACGATTTATGTCCCAAACATCGAAGCAGGTATGATGCCTGGAAAACAATTCAATGAACAGCAGAAAAGAGGAGGGGTGGCTCAGGTTGGTAGAGTGTTAGAAGTGGACGACTCTACTCATTTCATAGGTGTCACTAATTTCGGTGGTCTCGATCTTCCTTGGGAAGGATATCTTGAAGACTTACAAGAACCATTGAAAGAAGAAATCGGGATTTATTGTCAGGCCGGTTTGTTTTAATATTGCATTCAGGCTTCTAAAGATTTATCATAATTGAAACTTTAATAGGAGGAACGATGAAGATCATCGGAATTACCGGGCTAATCAGTTCAGGAAAAGGGACGCTTGCAGAATGTATTATTCAAGACCATGGATTTTTGAAGATGAGTTTCGCAGACGCATTGAAGGATTCGGCTGCTGTTATGTTCGGTTGGTCTCGTAGTCTCCTTGAAGGTGACACTGAAAAATCTCGAAAATGGCGAGAACAGGTAGATGAATTTTGGGCAGAACGTTTAGGAAAACCAAACTTTACTCCTCGTCTTGCTTTGCAATTGCTTGGAACTGAAGCTGGTCGAGATGTTTTTGGCAAAGATATTTGGGTCGCCAGTCTTGAGAAAAAAATGTTGGATTTTCAACATGAAGTTAAAGCAGTAACAGAAGACGGTGAAAGTGTTGTTGGAGCTGTGATACCAGATGTTCGTTTTGCAAACGAAATTCAATTGATTAAAAAATTAGGTGGAATTATAGTTCGGGTTCAAAGAGGCGATCTTCCGGAACATTGGGAAAAGACAATCCAATATAATATGTGGAAGGATGGTGCAGAAGTCGAAGTAGATGAACAAGAATTAATTCATCACGGAGAATGGCTTGCAGAAAATATTCATCCTTCGGAATCAGAATGGATTGGAATCGATATGCCTGACTTCATAATTTTTAATAATTTGTCTTTAGCCTCATTGAAGGGTTGTGCGGCTCAATTAGCAAAAAGGTAATTGGATTTACCTCAGTTTTCTCCTTTTGTCACTAAATAAGAGTAGAATGGATCAACTCTATTTCTAGTCTAATTCGATAGGAGAAAAGAACATGGCATCTGTAAAGACGACAATTACCGTAACGGATGAATCACAATTCGTTGATGCTGGACAGGGAACAGTTCCTCTTTTTGTTTTCGTCACTGCACAAGATAAATTACTTGAAGATGCAATTTCAGTTGCCTCTGCTACGACAGCAGCAACTGCGGAAGTCCTTCAATTAGTAACTTCACAAAGTGACGCAGTAAGCAAATTTGGTGTCCCGTCCTTCACAGAAGATTCTGGTACAATTGTTCAGGGTTCTGAACTTAATGAATGGGGACTTTGGGCAATGCATTCCTATCTTGGAATCGCATCACGTGCATATGCTCTTCGCGCAAACATCAACACCACCCAACTTCAGGCAACTGCAATTGAGCCAACAGCTGATCCAACAAATGGAACTTATTGGTGGGATTTGGCTTCAACTACTCTTGGTATCTTCCGTTCAAATGGTTCGGCGACACCGGGACTAGCCTGGGATGCAGCTTCATCTATTAAATTTCCAACGTCGTCTGATGTCGATGGTGGAAACATTCCGTTAGATGCATATGGTGCAGATGGCAATCTAGCGCTGGTTACCTTAACGACAAACAATTATCTATATGAAAAGAACGCAGGAACCTGGGAAATCGTTGGTTCTACGGCGTGGAAAGCGGCTCATCCAACTGTTGTTGCTGGTACAGCAGTTTCTACTCCAGCAACAACTGGACTTAATGGTTTGACGCTAACGGTCACCGGTTCTTCTGGTACAGCAACAACCTCTACAATGACCGCAGATACGCTTTCTGAAGTTGAGACTCGGATCGATGCAATCACTGGTTCAACCGGGGTTAGTGCTTCAATCACTGGCGGTGATACTCTGGTCCTAACAGATTCAACAGGCGCTGACATCGTCCTTGCAGATGGAACGGGAGCATGGACATTAGCTGGACACGTTGAAGGGACGACGTTAGGTGTCACTCTTTATTACAATAAGCATAGCAGTGTTCCAGCTGGATCCACTTCTAACGCGTATTGGATTAAAACCACTACTCCAAACAATGGAGTAGATTGGGTTATCAAACAGTTCAACTCTTCTACTGCACAATTTACAACTGAAGTCAATAATTGGTATGCGGGTGACATCGAAGCAGAAATTGCTTACGGTACTGGTTTAGGTATCGGTGATATTTACACTCAATATGATCCAGATGAAAACGGTGATGCACAGCAGGTGTTCCGTCGTTTAGCTTCCATTGCAGCTTTTAATGTTGACGGAACGGTAAACGATACGGCAAATACCGTAACAGCTTCTGATCAGTTCAGTTTCAAATACAACGCAAGCGGAACAGCAGCGACGATTACCATTACTCTAACGGGTGAAACGAACAGCTATTCTCAGACAGTAATTGATATTAACGCAGCTTTCTCAACAGCAGGAATCAGCAGTAGATTTGAAGCAACAGAAACCGCAATCACCGGTGGAAATGCTTTACGAATCAGTTCACTTGATGGGTCAGCTTTCGTTCTAGCAGAAATAACTAGCACTCCATTAGTTGACTCGGGTCATACTGAAGGTCAAAAATCAAACTGGGCAGCATTGACTTACCAGGCAGCATCTATTGCACCATCAGCCGCTGCACCTGAAGGCACTCTATGGTTTGATGACAGTTTAGTGGTCGACCTGTTAGTATCTGACGGAACGAAATGGGTTGGTCTTGTAAACGACAATGCAAACTTCGACCCAGAAGGTGTTCAGATTTCTGCTTCCAAACCAACGACTCAAGCAACACCGGGTGGTGGAGCATTAATCAACGGGGATATTTGGTTAGACAGTTCAGATGTAGACAATTATCCTGCTCTATATCGTTATGATACGAGCATTTCGGATTGGACCGCAATTGATAAGACAGATCAATCCACTCCATTTGGTATTATCTTTGATGATGCTCGTGAAAACGCTGGTCCAAGCTACACTTCTTCAACTCATACGGCCTTCAGTACTGATGGTGATGAGCTAGTGATTTCAGATTACGTCGATCCAGATGCACCTGATCCGCAGCTTTATCCAGCAGGTTTCTTACTGTTTAATACTCGTTTAAGTACACAGAATGTAAAGGAATATAAACCAACTTATTTTGGTTTAGGCTCTGGCGCTGATTTCCAGCTTTCAGGAACAACCTTTACCGTTGGTCAATCAACAACGTTTACTAATCCAGGAGAATCTGGAAACCCAAGCGTTGATCGTTGGATTAATTCCTCCGGTAACCAATTGGACGGTTCGATGTATGGTGGTTACAAAGCACAGCGTGCCTCTATTGTGCAGGCACTTGCTGCAGCCGTTGCCGCTAACGAAGATATCCGTTCTGAGTTCATCAGTTATAATTTGATCGCTGCTCCAGGTTACGTCGAACTATTAGACGAACTTCAAACTCTAAATATCGATAGAAAGGAAACAGCATTTATCGTTTCTGATACTCCAATGCGTCTAGCACCGAACGGAACAGCTATCAATAATTGGGCAACTAATGTCAACAATGCTGCAAGTAATGGAGAAATTGGTCGAACAACTCGTTACACGTATAGCACAATGGGTTATCCTTGGGCACTTGGAACAAACTTAGATGGATCCGAGGTTATGATTCCACCGTCGGCCGTCAAGATGCGCACAATTGCGTTCTCCGATAGCGTTTCCTATCCATGGAAATCAGCCGCTGGCCTGCGTCGCGGCGTTATTAGCAACGCAGCTTCTGTAGGTTTCCTTACAAGTGAAGGTGAATACCAATCAACTTTGATGTCTGAAGGACTTCGTGATGTAATTTACGATAACAATATCAACCCACATACGTTCTTGCCTGGTGCAGGATTGGTTGTCTGGGGTGACAAGACGATGCACAACACAGCATCTGCCCTTGATCGTGAAAATGTTGCACGTTTGACAGTTCAGATTAGAACAGATCTTGACAGGATTTCTCGTCCATACTTCTTTGAACTTAATAATAATGCGACACGAATTGATTTCAAAGATGCCGTTGATCGTTACCTAGCAGACTTGGTTTCCAAGGAAGCAATGTATGACTTCGTTACGGTTTGTTCTTTGCAAAATAATACTCCAACCAGAATTGATAGGAACGAGTTGTGGCTTGATTGTGCAATCGAACCACAAAAATCAATCAACTTCATCTTTATTCCAATTCGAATTGTGAATACTGGTACACTATAATAAAAGATTGAATTAGACAAAACTCGGGGAGGGCTTCGGTCCTCCCCTTTTATTTTGACTTATGCTCCCCAATCTGTTATGATTATCATATAGATAGGAAGAACCTCATGCCAATAGCAAATATTATCGATAAGCGTACAAACAGCTACGATACCCGATGCGACTGTATCTTTGAGCCTTCTTGTCACGACAATGACATTGAAGACGCTGCTCAATTTGACTGGTCAGAGGAAATCACCTACGAAGAACTTCTAGGAACCACTGTCTATTCTGCTTTGGTATTTGCGGAACAATGGAATAGTCCAGTCACCATGTTTCTATACGACATTGGAAAAGCAACTGAAATAGTAGGAGAATAATGAATAAATTACCCAAGAAAGGAATGTTTGTCAAGAAGTCGATTCCTCTCTTTGCTGAGCAATGGTGGCCAGGTGAAGAGGTAGATAATGTGACTGAGATTAAACACACTACTCTAGGAATAATAGGGCGAATAGACGTGGTAGGAAGTGAGTATGGAGAGTAGTGGGTGACACCAGGTGATTATATTATCACTTTCGACGGTGAAAAACATTCATGTAAAGAAGCAATATTCAATGAATCATATGAAGTTTACTATTCACAAGAACAAAAAAATATGACAGATTTTGGAAAACTTTAAAAGGAAATCATGGAAAATAATCAATGGGAAAAGAGTGTAGCTGGACAGAAACAATCAGCCAAAGTGATAAATATTTTTGGTGGGCCGGGTTTAGGGAAATCAACCACTGCTCTTGGTGTCACATATTATTTAAAGATGAGAGGATTTAGGGCAGAAGCCCCCGAAGAATATGCCAAAAGCGTGACTTGGGATAAGAATATTGCTAAATTAGAAGATCAGCTTTATATCGTCGCGAATCAGAATCGTCGTCTTTGGAGATTAAAAGAACAAATTGACTGGATAGTTTCTGACAGTCCTTTATTACTAGGAATCCACTACGTTCCACCAGATTATTTTCCTCAATTCTATAAAAAATTTATTTTTGAAGTGTGGAATCATTACGAGAATATCAATTTTCTCCTAGAGCGAACGGTGCCTTATGATCCGGTTGGTAGAAATCAAACCGAAGAAGAAGCAAAACATATCGATCAAGGTATCATAACAATGCTGGAAGAAGAAAATGTCGAATTCACAAAAATATCAGGACCTAGATATAAAGGTGACACAATATCAGTAGACTTGATTCGTCAAGCGTTAGGAATTTAAATGCAAGAAGCAACAGAACGAAATGAAGGTGGAGCACCTTATCAGATTGATGATTGGTTATTATTTCCTTACAAATATTTCAGTTGGATGCTAGGTGGGCCAACTCGATCGGTCTTGGATTTAGCGTGTGGGAATAATCCTCAGTTGTCTATTCTTCAACAAAATTGGCATGATGTTCGATCAGGTGATTTCGAAACCAAAGGACCGAATGTAGAAAAGATGGACATTCTGAAAATTCCTGAAGACAGGCTATATGATACTATCTTCAGTTTCGAAACTATCGAACATGTCCCCTATATTCATCATCATGGGATTATGGAATCTTTTTTGAATCTTTCACGACGAAACGTCGTTATCGGAACAGTGAATCTTACTGGTCAAACGTATCTTGACCAGTTCGATATTTGGAAAGGAGAAAATAATCCATTCCACGTGGCCGAATACAATAAAGACACCTGGGAAATTTTTCTTTCGTCGTTCGGTGCTAAATTCTTTACATCGTTCTATAATGGTGGTGGTCAATGGGAAATGCGTCCAGGTTTATCAAATGATGGTGTAAGTGTTTATGCTTTAATCCAGAAGTAAATCGATATTCTCCTTTGTTGTAGACTAAATAAGAATAACAAGTTCTACCACAGGAGGATGACATGGCAGAAAGAACACTCGGACGTTTTGGCGTTCCATTAAACGGCACTGCTATCGGTATGAAGCAGCCGGTCCAGAAGCACCGTTTTCGTGTGCTTCTTTCTCAATTTGGTGCAGGGGGAAACTCTTCTAATTCGGTGACATTGGAAACCAACACTGTTGGCCTTCCAAACATTAATTTCGAAGAACAGGTCGTGCATGGATATAACTCTAGAGCATATTACGCTGGAAAATATGAATGGCAACCGATTGAACTAGTCGTACGTGATATCACCGATAGTTCAGTTCTACGTTCATTTGCAGAACAACAGCAGAAACAATTCGATCATTTCAATCAGGTAGGTGAAAGAGCTGCTGGTTCTTATAAGTTCTCAATGAACATTCAGACGATGGATGGCACCGTCGATGGAGTTACTTCAGAATGGTTTGTTGAAGGATGTTTCATTCAAGCACTGAATTTCGGTGATATGGATTATACGTCATCTGAAGCACGTATTATCACATCTACAATTCGTTTCGATAATGCAACACTAGACATTGATAGTCAGACTGTCTTGGATCCAGGTTCAACACCGCTCGACGCGATCAACTAATAGATTAGGAGGAGTCAGCAATGGCAAGGACTCCGCGTCCGTCGACTGATGCAGTATATCGTTTTGGGTTATCAGGTGATAACTGGCTTCGTCCAAAACCCAAAACATTTTTCTTTGCTGAATTTATTCTAGGTGGAGGCATTAACGCTAATGCCAACGTTTCTGACATAGTCGGTAAAAGAATGCCGTTGATGGTTAGGACAATTGATCGTCCACAATTTGATATCGAGACACAGACTTATAATCAATATAACAAACCAAGAGTAGTTCACGGAAAAATCAAATACCAATCTGTTCGTGTCATCTATTATGATGATGTTGACAATACTGCATTGAAAGTCTTCAATGAATATAGACGCTTCTATTTCGGAGATTTCCAGAATAAGGATGCGTCGACGTCGTGGGCGTATGATACGGTTTCTTCTACGTTCGAAGCATCTGCTTCGAATTGGGGACTAAGCACATCTAATAACGGTGATGGAGAAACATCATACTTCTTCAAGCAACTTGACATATATGAATTCTACAATGATAGATTTACGGTCTATAATTTAATTCATCCAAAAATCACAAGCTTCGAAATGGATCCACGAGACATCACCGAAGAAGCCATATCAGAGACTACGGTTACGCTTGAATATGAAGGGGTGACTCATCAGCTTCCAGGATTTGAAGGGCGTGATCTCATCAATGAAAAAATCACACCAGAGATAGCAGAAAAAGTCGGGGTTAGATTCGTTTCAAATGGTAACTCATTCGTTTCTGGAACCGACGCCAACCCGAATCGGGGGACGTCGCTGGCACAGGACGCAGAAACCATTGCTGGCCTTATCGGACAATCACCTGCCCAAGCTATCCAGACCATAGCCAATAGAGTCCTACCTCCTCGATTGAGGAACACTCGTTTACCGAATAGTTGGCAAGGCGCAGTATCTCAGGCGTCTACTCTTACAGGTTCTCGATCTTCTTCAGTGATAAATACAGTTAGTCGAGCAGTTAGAAACCTATTTGGATAAAAGATGACTAAGTATCAAACTCATGAATTTATACCAAAAAACCCAAAAAAATGTCTAAACACTGGAAAGATTACAAGTCGCTCAAGTTGGGAAACTTCTTTCATGCGTTATTTAGATGAACATCCAGAAGTTATTCAATGGGGATCAGAAGTCATATCAATACCTTATTTTAATCCAGTAAAAAATAGACCAGCGAAATATTTCCCAGATTTCTTGGTACGTTATTTGAACAAAGATGGAGTAATCCAGAATAAACTTCTCGAGATTAAACCATTGAAAGAAACTATGATGGAACATGCTAAATCAAAATGGGACAAAGTTAATTTGATAATGAATAGAGCAAAATGGCAAGCGGCTATTAAATTCTGTCAGAGAGCCGGATTAGAATTCGAAGTACTGCATGAACATAGATTATTTGGAAGAGCAAGGAAATAATATGACTGAAAAAATGGCAGAAAGCCTTGGAATGAATGACTTGGATAGAGTAAAGAAAGCTCTAAAGATTTTGCACGAAAAAGAGAATGAATCTGAAGAAGAGTTTAACGAAGAAGAGGTTGAAAATGCTCTTCAAGAATACAGAAATCTAGACCAAGCGTTGATGATCGATGAAGATCCAGAATTTGATTCGGAGATGAATGAGATTGCAAAAGAATCACACGAAGCATTTAAAGATCTCTTTGATTTAGGGTTGAGTGTAGAGACAAAATATACTGCGGAGATCGTCAGTGCAGCTGAACGATTCAAGAACACGCAGCTTTCCGCACTTAAAATCAAAGTAGAAAGAAAATTGAAGGCAATTGATCTCCGTCTTAAAGAACGTCGTCTTGATTTACTTGAGAAGAAGCAAAATTCAGAGATAGGACAACGAACGGTTGACGGAGATGGTGAATACATCGATGATGATCGGGACAGTATCCTAGAGGATGACTAAATAATAAAAACAGTTTATTTGAAGGATTAGCGAATGAAGAAACTTGAAGATTATTTAATCAGACAGAAGAAAGAACATCGGTTCAGATTGAAATTTGCCTTCGAACCAAAGTCTGTTGATCAAGATAGACTGGAACGCCATCTACGAAAATATGATCTAAAGGACGTAGGTCCATTGTCAAAAACCATCTTCCAAACGAATCCGACAGATTTCGCTGAAATTAAGAATACGGAGATTTGGATCATGGACATCGTCGTTGGTTTTCCGGTACCTTCTTCAGTTCTAAAAGAAGAGATTAGGCAACTGTTTAGAGTTTCCGAGAAATTCTTAGTAGTTAGAGGCGAACATGATCCTCTACTAGATCAAGCAGATGACATAATTGAAGATCAAGAAGATGAAGAAGCGATGTTCATGCCTGATGAGGATAAGAAAGCTAAGCTCAATGATCCTTTTTATGAAGATGAAGAAGATGTGAAAGCAGAAGATTTTTACGGTGATGAGTATAATGCTGAAATGATTAAGGTATTCAGAGCAGAAAAAGAAAAGCTTGATAATCGATATGCAAAATACGACTATCCCGCCGGAGAAGGAATGTTCCCAGAAGCACCTAAAGACCCTTTGGTAAAAGATGATCCGGGTCCAACTAGAGAAACAGAGGCATCTAGCCCAAAATGGAGAATATGATGGAAAATATGACAGGGAAAGAGGCGCTTATGACCAAAGACGGATGGGTTGTTGAAGATCTAAACGAAAACAAGAAAAAACTATCAGAAGCAAGCTATACCTTATCAGTTGATGGATTGAACTCGGCTGACGCAGACGCTCTTTCTCGTATCTTGACTCTTGCTGGTCAAGCAGCGAATGGTGTCAATGGTATCGGTTCTCCTATGGACGCTGACCTAGGGCTAGGATCAACCAATGCTCTGATGCCAGGCGATGATGCAATGGGCGATGATATGTTTACTGGCACCGAAGTTCCAGTTGATGACTTGGGTTCTGAACCAATGGATGATGAGGGTATTCCAGGTGAATTAGGATCAGAACCAATTGAAGAACCAATGATGGAAGAGTATGCCGGATTTGAGACAAAAGGAGACTTCATCGAAGACTTAGATGTGATGGTTTCTCGTGAAGATGCAGCAAAATTCACATCTATCGTGGAACGATACGTCGAAAAATACTCGAGAAATAACGATGATGAAACCTTAAGAGATTTGGTAAACCGCATGTCTGATAGAGAATTCAATCAAATGAAAGACGAATTATTGGAACTTTATTATGAGGATGATCTACAGGAAGAAATAAATGGTGTTCTTCGAGCATCGGGCATCAAAGAAGACACTAGCATTGATTGTAAAGATGTTTCTACAAAAGAAAATAAGAAGAATGAAGGCTTTCGTGACAGTATGAGAGAAACGATGAACATGACGGACGAATCAAGAGAAACCGTTTCTGATAGAGATCGACAGGCTTTTTTGAATGATTGGGAACAAGGCGGTACCATGATTGACGATATCATCGAAGACTCTGAAGGTTTATCAGCAATGTATGATAATATCTCAAGCGAAGAAGGACTTAATCCAGTTGACGACTTCGAAAAAATCGAGGAAAGGATGTTTGAGATTCTTTCCGGGAATATGGAAGAAGACATTGATTTCGAGAACAGAGGAGATCATCGTGACGCTCCGGTTGTTACTTCAGATAATCAATCAGGTGGTTCTACGGACGATGAACGCCTTGTTCATGCCCGTCATGGAAGTAATTCTTTGAAGAATCCTGATAATTTGAACGAAACATCATATAAGAAACTTGCAGAAGAATTCGAAACTTTCACCAAGAAAAGTGCATAAATTCCATCAGGTTTTTTTAGAAAAAGTGAGGCCGGTTATTGATTATCCGGCCTCACTTTCTGACAAGAAGTTTATCACCGAATGCTTTATGAATAGATCACCATTGCGACTAACTCCAAAAGGAGCGCAATGGTTAAAGAAATCAAAGGCCTTAGGAAATCCACTGACAGTGAAGATCAAGCACTGTAAACAGATTTCACCCAAAGATCTAACTCTTATCTTAAAAAAACATGAATTCCCCTTTTTGGTCGATTCAAGTCGATTTATCACCTACGATCCAGATATCATATCTTATCTTATCTTGTGTGATAATGATTTTAATTTATTTTTGGGTCGAAAAAACAGTTGACAAATCGTTTAGAAGGTGTTACTATAATATACACTTTGGAAAAGGAAGTTGATTATGTCAGGTTTAGAATTAGCATTACGTCCTGGAGATCTTAAACAGGCACTCGTGCATTGTGTTTCGATACGGGATCCAGCCTTTGTTTGGGGACCTCCTGGGGTTGGTAAATCTCAGATTCTTTTACAGCTCGCTGAAGAGTTGGGTTACGTTTTTATTGATATTCGCATGTCACAGATGGACGCGATCGATCTTCGTGGAATGCCAATGATTCCAAAAGAACACGAAGGAAAAGATGCAGTTATGATCTGGGCTCTTCCAGAGTTTCTTCCAAAAGATCCAGACACTAAAGCGATCATCTTCTTTGACGAGATGAATCACGCTATCCCAACGAATCTCTCGGCTGCATATCAGTTGATTCAAGAACGGAAACTTGGTTCTTACACTCTTCCTGAAAATGTGGTTTGTATGGCTGCAGGTAACCGAAAAGGTGACTATGGTAGTGATTTTGATCTTCCGGCACCTTTGGCAGATCGGTTTACTCACCTTGAAATTAAACCAAACGTTGAAGATTGGACCGATTGGGCTCTCGATAACAACGTCCATGCAGATATCATCGGCTTCATTGCTCACAAAGGAATGGAAGCCCTCGCACAATATGATCAGCTTGGGAAGAGTTTAACGTTTTCTACTCCTCGTTCTTGGGCAAAGATCGATGATCATTTGGTGGCTGACCTTCCTTATGGTATCCAACAGGCATTGATCGCCGGTCGAGTTGGTCAGGGACTGGCGACTGAATTCCTTGCTTATCGTGAAGTCACCAAAGATCTTCCCGATCCGATTGATGTTTTGACTGGTAAGGTGAAGACGATTGAAAACAGGCGGACTGACATATTGTACAGCATGGCGACGAGCCTCTGCTACAAACTGAAAGAGTTCTATGATGCAGAACAGGCTGGCGAACTGATGAAAGAAGACTACGATAAGCTCGGTGATAATTTTTTGACGTTCATTTCAACGAACTTCAGTGGGAGCACTGGGATTTTGATCATGGCTGTGAAGACGGCTATGTCGAAACATAAGGTTCGGTTGGATGCCCAGTCGATGCCAGCTTTTTCGGATTTCATTAAGAAGCATGGTGCGGTGATCTCCAAATATATTCGAAAGTCTTGACAAAAGGCCAGAAGAGTGTATAATAAAGGTAATATTGGAGGAAATCATGAAAGCAGATCCAACAGTTAAACAGACCTTAGAAGATGCGAAAATTGATCTTTTGTTGAATTTTCCCTTCTACGGTTTGTTAGCCTCAAAAATGCCATTGGTAGAGGTAAAATCTATTCCAACCTTAGCAACGAATTATAAACGGATCTTCTACAATCCAGATTTTGTCAAGAGTCTCACCCATGATAATCGGGTCGCCGCGTTTGTACATGAATTGAAGCATTGTGTGCATGGTCATTTCCTTCGTCGAGAAGGCCGAGACGCTGATTATTGGAATATGGCAGGTGATTATGAGATCAACTATGATATTGTGAACGAAGAATATATCAAAGGTGACGGAACTCGTATTAAAGGCATTGGTTCTATTCAGCCTTCTTGGTTGTATGACGAACGTTTCGCGGAAATGTCAGCCGAAGAAATCTATAAGATTATTGAAGACGAAAAATGGCCAAAAAAATCAACGATGGATCAGCACATGGATCCTGAAGAAGGTGATGATAAAGATAATAAACAAGAAGAAGATGATGGTGAAACTCTTGGAGAAGAAATAGACGCACTCCCAAAACTCCCTTCGATGTCATCAGATGAAATTGAGAGGGCAGAGCAGGAATTTTTTCAGTCGGTCATGAATGCAGAAGCGACCTGTGATGCCGGTCAGATACCGGGAAAAATCAAACGGATGATCAAAACGCTCAAAGAACCTCGTAAAAACTGGCGAGAATTGATTCGATCTTCGATTGAGTCTGCTTTCAAACCACATCGTTCTTGGATTAATCCACATCGTCGGTCTTGGACCCAAGGTTGGATCATGCCAGGTCCTGTTCCAGAAAAGGCAATTAACGTTGCCGTGGCGATTGATATGAGTGGTTCGATTTCAATCCAACAGGGAACTGATTTACTCTCGGAAGTAGCTGGAATAATGCAGCAGTTCAAACAATACACGGTTACGGTATGGACGTTCGATCATATAGTCTACAGTAAAACGCAGATGGTCTTCAACGAAACGAACGGTAATCGGATCGAAGATTTTACGATCAAGGGTGGTGGCGGAACTAACTTCGGAATCAACTGGAATCATATGAAGAAGAACGAAATCAAACCAGATCGATTCTTGATGTTCACTGATGGATTATGTGGTTTCGCAGATTGTGATCCCGACTACGTAGACACGATCTGGTTAATTCACGGCCAGAAGGATTGGGAAGCTCCATTTGGTTTGGTGACATACTTCGAAGAAAATAATGAACATAATTAATTTCGAGAAGGAAAAAATCAAAAAATATTTGAAAGGATTCTTAGAAACGGGAATCCTTCCATCTCTCATTTCAGAGGATCAATTTCTTGAAGAATTTAAAGATATCCGGACTCTTTGTAATTATTGGCAAACTTCCGTGGAAGATGACCCAGTATTAACAAAGATTATCTGGACGATGCACGATATCTTTATCGAAGATAAGAAGAAGAAAATCAACGAAGAACTGCAGGAATCAGAAAATCCAGAGATCGTCCGATTGCGAAGGATTAAGAAGAATTTCAAAACTTTGAATCCTATTTTTAGAAGCCCATCAGTTCATTCGGGATATCCATTTGATGAAAATCCAGTTTTGATTTTGACCTATGAAGCTAGCAGAGCTTTCCATGAGAAGATGGGAGATTATGCTGTTTCGAAACCGAACGAAATCAATACATTCATTCTTGCTTTCGTTAAAAAAAATCGAAAGGAAATAATCGAAGCTATTGAAAAAGATAGCATTCAATTGGTTAATTTTATCGAACGCCTAAAGAAAAGACAAGTTGATGTCAATGAAACGACATTGACAGCCCGAGCACTGTCAGAAGCTATATTTAAGAGAGATGAATTCATCGTTTGTTTGAACACAATACATACCATCCTTTCTCAACTTCCTTCTTGACATTCCTCTAAAATATGTTACAATAAAGACACTTAGGAAAGAGTCATATGAAAATCAATGGAGTGATCAATGGTAGTCTCTGATACAATCTATAAACGCACAAGCACTGGAAAGGTGCAACAGTGGGCAATTCAAGTCGAAGGAAATAAATTCCGGACGATCTCTGGTAAGACTGACGGCAAAAAGACCACAAGTGAATGGACTGAGTGCTTTGGAAAAAACCTCGGTAAGTCGAATGAGACCACGGATGAAGAACAGGCAAATGCCGAAGCAATAGCACGATTCGACAAGCAACTTGAGAAGCATTATTTCCGTGATATCGCAGATGTTGATGAAGTAAAATTCGTCAAGGCAATGTTAGCTCATAATTACGATGATAAATTCAAAGGCTCTTTCCCAATCTATTCTCAACCCAAGCTGGATGGAATGCGCTGCTTAGTAAGTAAGGCTGGATTATTCAGTCGAAGTGGAAAACATATTCATTCTTCGCCTCATATCTTTGAAGCCGTGAAATCGTTGTTTGACAAAAATCCAAACTTGGTCTTAGATGGTGAACTTTATAATCATGCTCTACGAGAAGACTTTGAAGAATTAATATCCTTAGCACGAAAATCAAAGCCGAAACCAGAAGACCTTGATGCATCTAGTAAGATGGTTCAGTTACATATCTACGATGCTGTTATTGCTGGAGGGTTTGAAATTCGTCAGCGTGAAGTGGAACAGATGGTCAAAGAAATCAATGATCCGATGGTTATATTCGTCCAGACAGACTTGGTTGGTGACCAGGGAAGACTCGATGAACTCTACGAAGAGTACATGGGAGAAGGGTTTGAAGGACAGATGATCCGTGATCTCACAGGAAAATACGAAGGAAAACGTTCGAAATTCCTTCTCAAGAGGAAAGAGTTCAAAGATGAAGAATTCACTGTCGTCTCAATGAATGAAGGAAAAGGAAATTATTCAGGGATGATTAAATCGGTGACGGTCACTGATGGTGAACACGTGTTTGATTCCGGCATTAAAGGATCACAAGAATTCTTGAAGAAATTGACTGAGTCAGCTGATGAATACATAGGCACTGAAGTAACGATCCGGTATCAGAACAAGTCAACCTATGGTATCCCTCGTTTTCCAGTGGCTTATTATTTCTGGAAAGGAAAGCGAAATGCTTGATCCGAATTCCGGAGATTATGAAAAAATTGAACTTGCATTGTCTGTACTAGACGAACAAGGTTATAGTGAATTCAAAATTTATAACTAAAACAGTATCGTCTGACGCTTATCGGGCTCTGTATAATCAATCCACAGCTATCATAAAATTACATAGGGAAAATCCCACGCTTTCTTTAGCGTGGGATGACTATCAGACAATCTTAAATTTTGTCAGATAGAATTATTCTTCCCAGAGATCATTTTTTTGTTCTTTATTTTCTGATCCGAGGTCAGGAATATACGAATTAAATTTTGTTCCACCAAAAACAAAACAAGATATTCCGGATGGTCGTGTCATCAAAACTGTCCAACTTCCAGTTCTAGGATTTGCCGTAAATTCCATCAATGCGGTTACCTCAAACCATTGCATATTCCCCTGGAGAGGAATTGTTCTGATGCCGGTGAATACCAGGTCTTCACCATTGGTTTTGGAAAGACTATTCAAAACCTCATTTCGAGGTGCACAAAGAAGTTCCTGTGCCATCACAGAACTCGAAAATAAAATAAATGCCATAGTCAAAAGAATCTTTTTCACAATTATCTCCTATCTGAAGTAATAAAGATATTTACTCAACTCATAATCTATGTTACATTAAATTATGCAAGAGGTCATTAATATTAACATAGGAGATCATGATGGGATCCTCGCAATAGGTGACGTTCATGGTAATTACTCTGATTTTCTAAAAGCAGTAGAAAAAGCCGAGAAAGAAAATCTTTATCTGGTTTCTCTCGGTGATATAGTGGATTACGGAACAAATTCAGTTGAAACTGTTCGTCTAATGGCAAAGCTTATAGCTGAAGATAAAGCTATTCTTATCCAAGGAAACCATGAAAGAAAGCTGACTAGATATTTTATTGGTCTTCGAGAACAAGACGTTAGAGTCAAACTTAAAGGTGGCATCCTCAAAACATTAGAGCAGCTTGAAGAACTTTCTAAAGATGAATTTGAAAAATTCGTCGATCTATTCTTTTGGATGATCGATGGAAGCCCGTTGATCGCAAAATTCAAAAATCTACGCTTCGTCCATGGAGCACTGGAACCGGCGTATTGGGTTTCAACTGAAAAGACAATGCGACTTAACGGAAAGATCCGAAATTCTGCATACTTTGGTCAAGTGTCCAGAGACGAGCAGAATGATGATGGCTTCCCTATTCGTAGATATGACTGGGTGAACAAAATAAATAAAGATGTGATTGTGATAGTAGGACATGATATTAAAAGCAACGAAGATCTAGTGATTGAGAAAAATGGGCATGGTGGTCAGGTAATTTTTACTGACGCCGGGTCTTCTAAGGGAGGACGCTTGCTTTCTATCACTCTTAAGCAATCAGAAGACAACCGGTTATTTGAATTGGTTTCTCACGATTATTATTGACAAGACTAGTGAACATTCACTATAATAAGGATTAGAAATGAATAAACCTGAACCATTAGATGTACGGGATTTAGAAAATCTCCATAAATCTTTGAAGGCGGCGATCGATCGCAAGACTTTTAAAGAAGACGAACTGGAAGTTATTTTACCGCTGCATCAAAAATTAGCAAACTTTCTAACTGCGTACCATGACCTCAAGGAGAATCAATGACTGAATTAACGTTTGATGTGGTTGATATAGTCGATTCTTTTAAGATCATCGAAGCAGCGATAAACAAAGGTTCTTTTTCTGCACAGGAACTTTTACAGATCATGCCCGTTTATGAAAAGATGCAGAATTTTTTGCTCGCATATCAAGAACAGCAAAGAAAAGAACAAGAATCAAAACAAAAACAGGAGACAAAAAAATGAGACATGTCGGAAAAAATAAATCAACCGAGGCACGATATGCTGTAGCTTCGATGGCATTGCCAGATGATAATGATCACTGCCTGGTGATAGAATATGACACCCTTCCAATCCGTTATCAAGACTCGTTAATGAATGTTGTCTTCTCAAAAGATGCTCAGAACGAAACGAAATTGCTTGAAATTCTTTCAAAGCGTCGCTTCCCCGATGGCTCCATCATGTCCAAAACTCTTTTCGAAACCAACCGTTTCTTGAAGGTGAAGGTTGATGATGTGATAATGACCCCAGACAACAGCCATCACATTAATCTTCGAGAGATTAATGATCGACTTTCTCAAGTGAGAAATGAAAAACATGAACAGGTTGTTCATGATGAAAAGAATGTAGCTCCGAATATTCCTCAGAACAATTTCAACGCCAATAGACAAGCTACAAATGAGGCTGAAAAAAAGAAAATAGCAAATCATCTATTATTGGAAGCTGACCTGATTGAACGGCAAGCAGCTGTCGACGCCAGTGCACGTCGTGAACGCGCTTATAATTACAATCCAGCTTTGCGTCCTGGTCAAGAAACTTTCATAACTCTACAAGAAGAATCAGATGTTGAAGTTGACGAGCTTATTGCGCTGGTAGAGGGTATAGATTCTGGACCGTTCATTGACGAAGAAAGCGGGAAAGAATACAAGACCAACGCTGCATTGAAAGCTGCACAGACTCGAAGGAAAAAAGCGGATAATCCCCAACAAAAGATCACCGACTAAGATGGATAGAAAATCATGGAAGACGATTTTATCTAGAATTTTTGTTGATGAAGTTCCTGAACGATTTATCACTAAAATGACTATCCGTCTAATAGACGGTTCAACGATAGATGTTAAGGATAATCAAGAGCTTAGTGATGCAATGGAAACCCTCCGGTTTGATTCAGAACAAGATTCTGTGGCGGGATTAGAAATTGACTTCAATTATGAGGTGATCAAGAAAGAAGTAGAACAGGACATTAACGAGCTCCTTGATCCGATTATGAAGAAGAAATGAAGAAGGGAAATATCTTCTAAGGTTGGAAAAGCTACTAGAGATCAAGGGATTGGTATTCATGCTATAAATGCAGATCCTGTCCTCGCAAGAGAAAATGCTAGTAGAGGTGGTAGAGCATCATATGAGAAAGGAGCCGGCTGTCATAGTTACGATAAATGTGGTGGGAAGGCTGTGAAGGGATCAACATGGTGGCTAGAAGTATCAACTGACAAACGAAAAAGAAGTGTATACTGCCCCGGTGATGGATGGATAGAATCAATGGGAACTGTAAAAAGATCACCTAATGCAAAAACCGTTAAAGGAAGAGTTTGGTGGAATGATGGAAATGGAAATACTCAACGCAGTGTTGAGTGTCCTGGTAATAACTGGAAACGAGGAATGAAATGACGGCATGGATTGAAATGAAAGACGACCCGGATGCAATCAAATGCTTAGATCACGGTTTTGTTAGGTTAGATGGATCATTTGGAGATGACCAAACCATCGTAAGATCGGCGAGAGTATCATACGGACAAAATAATGCAAATCGAATGCCAGAACAAGATCGACATCTAATTAGATATATGCTACGTCACAATCATACAAGTCCGTTCGAGCAAGTTGAATTTAGATTCCACATGAAATTGCCAATATTTGTGGCTAGACAGTTGATCCGTCACCGGACTGCAAGTGTGAATGAATATTCAGGACGCTATTCTGAAATGCCTAATGAATTTTACATTCCGTCACCTGATGTTCTAGCACCTCAATCAAAGTCAAATCATCAAGGTCGGTCTGGTGAAATGGACAAAAAAAACAAAGAGTCGGCGGAGTGGTTTATCAATGCTGCATCTGAAACCAATTATGACATCTATCAGACTCTATTGGGGAATAACAGAGAAAATCCCGATGCATCTTATGGTCCATTTGATGGCGATATGTTCGACGACGATTTTGACGGCATCGCCAAAGAGCTAGCAAGAATGGTATTGCCACTGAACAACTATACCGAATGGTATTGGAAATGCGATCTTAAGAATCTCCTACATTTTTTGAAATTGCGAGAAGATTCTCACGCTCAATGGGAGATTCAAGTTTTTGCAAATGCGATGCATGAATTAATTAAGAATAGTTGTCCAATAGCTTTAGAAGCATATGAAGATTATATAAGTGAATCGATTTCATTAAGTCGAATGGAAGGGGATCTAGTGAAATTTTTGGCAAAGAAAGCATTAGTCGATGTTTCATTAGTCGAAAAGGAAGAGTGGTTTGAAAAAGCTGGATTAACGGGACGCGAGTTAATTGAGTTCAAAGAGAAACTAGACCTCTGATTTAGTCTTTTCCAATAATTCTAATAAGAAAATCAATTACTTACTCAACAAAAAAGTACCTTAGTCAACTAGGGTACTCTTTTCTTTTATTGCCAAAGAGTCGATAAATCGTAAGCTTCAATCGCATCATGAGTAATCAATTTAGAAATTTGAGCTTCATGTTGCCATTTGGCTGATTGAAGTGCTAGTCTAAAATCGCGAGCAGCATAAGCAAAGGCCACCATTTCTTGCTTTCCCATACTTACTAGATCATTGTCGTAATCACGCCAATAATAAGGATTAGGCCAGACAACATTATCGTCTTGTGCGGCCCTGGATTCGATATCAATAAACAAAATCGCGCGGTCATCGATATCATATTTGTTCCCCATATAGACAAAGCCTTCTTTTAGTTTTGAATCATATAGAGGTTTGATTTTTTCTAGCAACGATGCTCTAGCACCTTCGATTGACCGTTCGACAGTTTCATAAGAAGCTTCTACTTGGCCGGTATTTTCATTAAAGACGATGTTTGTTGCAGTGATGTTAAAGCGTTGTGCATTCGGTTTTGAAGGATAGACAACCTCGAATAAACCTAATTCGGCTCTTTTCAGTTCATTGCGAAAAACCTTTTGATCGAAAGTGAAACCATTGATTTCCAAGCGAGCAGGAATTTGTTCAAAAATCTCAATAACTTCTCCTCTGTAAACTCTAGCCCATGTCATATCAAACTCCTTAATGAATCCTTTCTCTTATTTATTACTTCGCGGTGACATATTTGAATGGTTGCTCGGCGAACGCTATGTAGATATACACTCGTCCGGAGGCATTTATAGTACCTGAATTAGTCCTTAATTTAAAACCATTTGACAATAATTCAATGCCTTGATTGTCTGTCCAATTTGTTGCATGAGATTCTTCGATGGTTGTATCATTAGCTTCTAGAGTTCCACCTATAGATCCAGACGGGGTTGTGACTCCATTTACGGGATAACGACTAGAATCAATAATAAACCAATCATTGGCACCACCTGAATCTGTGGTTTTTTTTATTAGCAAATAAGCGGGTTTGAATCCGAGATAAACAAAGACACCATCGTCGTTCGAATTTCCAACGTAAGATCCCACTTTTGAAAAACCTGGAATAGACCTGAAAGCATAAAGAAGTTGTGCTCTAGTGTTTTCGTTCACTTGATTATTTGTACCGACAGAAATTACTGTCGAGGTAGGAGCAGTGTCATTCCAAAAT